>Ga0316204_10003533_pt1 | contig 30843 bp, 28 predicted proteins | sample 6monrhotite_MG_2_FD_205661 | JGI IMG/M metagenome (GOLD analysis project Ga0316204, IMG submission 205661) | Microbial mat bacterial communities from mineral coupon in-situ incubated in ocean water Damariscotta River, Maine, United States -... | ecosystem: Environmental > Aquatic > Marine >...
TCGAACGTTACAATCGAACGGTTCGCACAGATTGGCTGAACCAATATATATTCACAACAATTGAAGAGGCGCAGGATGCAGCTAAAAAGTGGCTCTGGACATACAACAACGAACGGCCGAATATGGCAATCGGCGGGATAACGCCAAAACAAAAGTTGGCTATGATGAGCATAGCAGCTAAAAAGGTTCTATTTTTATGACCCTCTGAAAATGGGGGGATTACCCAACCTTCTCACCCTATGTCAAGCCAACTTCGGCTTCGTGCAGCATGCTGATAATTCGTTCCGGGGTATAACGTTTATGGCTTATTCTTATGTCCTCCTCATAGGTCAGAATGCACCAAAAACTCTCAATCGTTAGGAACCACTTCTAGGGTTTTAGGCCACCGACATATTAGCTTAAAATTATTATCGATGGCGCAACAAGTACGGTAGCTAATGCCCTCAGAGATGAAACACCTGAAGCAGGCTTGACGAGCAGAATAAGCGCCTCAAGAGGCTTGTCGCAGATCTGTCACTGGACAAATCCATGTTGCAGGATGTCATCAAAGAAAGCTCTAAGGCCTGATCGTCGTAGGAAAGATGTCGACCACCTTCTGTCGGTCTGGCGGGTTAGCCCAAAGCGTGCCTGCGCGATCCTTCAGGCCGGGCGAACGAGCTGCCGCGAGAAGTCCTTACGCGACGATCAAGTCCGTTTAACGAAGCGCATCAAAGAGATTGCTGCGTTACGGTTATCGTCGAGTTCATGTGTTACTCAAATGAGAAGGATGGGATGTATATGTCAAATGTGTCTACCGACGTTACAAAGAGGAAGGCCTTATTTTGCGCAATAAATCCCCGAAAAGAAAGGTGGCAAAAATGACTGTGAAAATTGTTAGCGATGTTTCAGATGATGTGTGGGATACCTTTATTGACAACAGTCCTTACGGGAGCGTGTTCTCTCAGACATCTTTTTTAAAGGCACTCGAAGTTCCTCATGAAAAATTATTCATTGAACTCGACGAAAAAGTCATAGCCTCAGCTCTGATCATAGAACCCAATTCTCCTCATTTCAAAGGGCCCTATCCGTACTCTCAATACCAGGGCATTGCTTTGCCTCCAATCATTGGGGGGATTCACAAGGTTGTCCATAAATCCTTAAAAACGATAATGTCAACTCTTCCGGTTTTGTCTGAAAAATTTGATAATATTGGCCTCTGCCTCCACCCTTCTTTGCAAGACTTGCGGGGGTTTCAGTGGTTTAATTATCACACCCCCGAACGAGGCCAATTTGACATTCGTATTTTGTACAGCGGCATTATCAATCTTGAACAATATTCTTCATTTGATGATTATTTGATGTCAATCAGAAGCGTCCGGCGTCAAGAGTATAAAAAAGCAAAAAAACAAAGTTTATCAATGGTGGAATCGCACGACATCGAGTCATTTATAAAATTGTACAAGTTAACATTTGAACGACAAAGTATTGAGCTCGACGTCAGAGCATTAGACACCGTTAGAAACATTGTAAATGCCGCTATATCTAATGGCATTGGTAGGCTTGTGTTCTGTAAAGATTGCGAAGGATCATTGCACTCTGCCATTGTAACTTTGCATGACAAACGATGCACATATTACATGTTTGGTGCGACAGACCCTACCTTTAGGTCAAGTGGAGCGAGTACAGGTCTTATTCTTGACAGTATTAAGTACTCTTTCGCATGCAATCATTTGAGATTTGACATGGTCGGGATAAACTCGCCTCAACGGGGAGACTTTAAAACGAGCTTTAATTCGGAGCCGACCCCCTATCATTTTGTCTCATTAAAAAAACAAAACCTCTAAAAAACTAATCCATCACGTACAAAAATTGTTTCAAAGCGATCTCAATATTTTCAGAATCGAGTGTTTCTGGGACGACGAACACCGCTTGACGACCACTTGTTTTTTTGGGAGCTATGAATTCTTCAACAACATGGTAATTGGGTCTGTTTGTATAATCGTCAAATATGATTTTTGTTCCTGGCTCACCACGAAGCAGGGAATATAAAAAGCAACAAACGCGAAAACGGCCATCAATGAGGACGAGTTCTGGTTTATTTTCTCTCGTCCAAATCGATTCAATATACTTATGAAAGTCCCCTCTTTTCTCATAAGTGCATGGGTACCCCCAATCCCCCAACACTCCGAGATCAACCCATTCCAAGTCAAATTTATTTGAGGGTTTCAAATTAGATTTAACATTTTCAATCCACTGTTTACTTGTATCAACTGAAAAAACATGGGCTGAAGTGTGCCCTAAAACCCAAGCGGTTGATTGCCCGACACCATATTCTCCATAGTAACTTACTTGAGAAACGAGTTCTTTGAATAGCGCGTCATCACCATCAAACAGGTGGTTGCCATCTGAGGGAGCGGAAGTGTCGGGATTAAATATTTTAAAAAAATTCCACAAAATAGGAGGGGTGATGTTTTTAAGGATCGGTTTCATGTTCATATTTTTCGTTTCCGTGAGGTGATCGCTGTTGATTGGGTCGATTGACGACTCTGTTGTAGATTGAAACTTATCTATCATATTTTTGTTGTGTTGTGGAGCCTATGGGCAAAGACGGGCTTTGAAACTCCTTCTCCAAATAAAGTCCTAGAATACTACACAAAAAAGGCTTCATCGTCGGCTTAATAGGGCGTATCCTTTGGCAATTAAGCTTTCTTTTCTATAGTCTGGACAACAAACAACGCATTAGAATGAATCGGACTTTCCGTTTTGCAAAATAGAAAAGGTATAATTTTGGCAGGCGGAGCTGGTACGCGCCTGTGGCCCATTACGGTACCCATGTCCAAGCAGTTATTGCCCGTTTATGATAAACCCATGGTGTATTACCCGCTGACCACTTTAATGTTGGCAGGCATTCGAGATATTCTCGTCATTACGACCCCGGAAGATAGCCCACTTTTCAAAAAACTCCTAGCTGATGGCAGCCAATGGGGTGTCAATATCAGCTATGAAATCCAGCCTAAGCCAGAGGGCATTGCGCAAACTTTCATTATTGCTGCTGATTTCTTAGATGGATCACCTAGCACTCTGGTTCTGGGTGACAATATTTATTATGGATCCGGCTTCCCTAAATTGTTAGCAAAAATGAGTGCACGACAGTCTGGTGCAACTGGTCTTGCCTATTACGTTAAAGACCCTGAACCTTTTGGTGTTTGCCTGTTTGATGACGATGGCGCGCCCATTGCTCTGCAGGAAAAGCCTAAGGAATATATTTCAAATTGGGCTGTTACTGGTTTGTATTTTTATGATGAAAATGTGGTTGATATTGCACGAACGATTAAACCGTCCGAGCGTGGCGAACTTGAGATCACCGCGATCAATCAAGTCTATTTAGATCGCGGACAGCTTCATGTTGAGAAAATTGGTCGTGGATACGCATGGTTAGATGCTGGCACGCATTCGGCACTTCTAGAAGCGTCTCAATTCGTTCATTCTATCGAACAGCGTCAAGGGTTAAAGATTGGCTGCCCAGAAGAAGTCGCATGGCGTATGCGGTTCATAAGTACTGAGCAATTGCGTGACTTTATCCAAAAAAGCGTGCAAAAGGATTATGCTGATTACTTGAATATGGTTTTAAATTTAAGCAGTTAATTGCAACATCAAAACACCGCGTTCCAACGGAGCCTTTCATGTCAAACTGTCGAGCCTGCAATACCGAAGTTCAGCCTTTTATGAGCTTCGGCCAAATGCCAATTGCGAATGGATTTTTGAAAGAAACTGAGTTCTCAGATGAGTATTTTTTTGAAATGGAGGTTGCCTTTTGCAGCGCTTGCAACACGTTCCAGCTCATCAATCAACCTGATCCAGAACGCATGTTTCATGAAAATTATGCTTTTTTCACCCGCACTTCGAGAGCCATGGTGGCGCACTTTGCAATCTTTGCCGATTGGCTGAAGGGCAGCTACCTGACAGGTGAGAACCCGTTCGCTGTTGAGCTTGGCTCTAACGATGGCGCTATGTTGGAAAATCTTGCCAAGGCTGGCATCCGTCACCTTGGCGTTGAGCCATCGGCCAATGTGGCTGCGGAAGCTGAAAAACACGATGTTAAGTCCCTGGTGGCTTTCTTCGGCTCAAAAACGGCTCAAGATATTTTGGATGAACATGGCCCCGCCGATACTATTTCTGCGGCCAATGTAATGTGCCATATCCCCGCTATGAACGATATCGGGCACGCCGCCGACATCTTACTCAAAGAGACCGGCGTCTTGATTTTTGAAGACCCATACCTAGGTGATGTGATTGAAAAAACATCCTATGATCAAATTTATGATGAACACGTTTTTCTTTTCTCTGCGCACTCCGTATCAAGCATTTTCGGCCCGCATGGTTTTGAACTAATTGACCTGTTGCCACAAAAAACCCACGGTGGATCTATGCGCTATGTGCTGGGTCGCAAGGGCCAGCACGTCATTAGCTCATCGGTCCGTGAAATTCTTAACAAAGAGCAGGCGCTTGGCCTAACCGACGCAGCCACATTTGATCGCTTTCGCGAAAACTGCGAGCGGTCCCGGACCATGTTGGTAAGCATCCTTAAAGACCTCAAATCCAAGGGCAAACGTGTGGTTGGTTACGGAGCGACATCGAAAAGCACCACAGTCTTAAACTACTGTGATATTGGCCCAGAACTGATCGAATTTATTTCCGACACAACCCCCATTAAGCAAGGTAAGCTTTCTCCAGGCAAGCATATCCCCGTTCTTGCCTATGAGGATTTTAAGGCAAAGTATCCTGATTATGCCGTTCTGTTTGCGTGGAACCACGAAGTTGAAATAATGGCCAATGAGCAGGGCTTTATGGATGCTGGTGGTCAATGGGTGGTGTTCGTTCCGGAACCGGCGATTCGCTAATGCCCTTATTTTTTGCCAATCCTGCAGCCACTTGTGCCCCTCGTCGTACAGAGATTGAACGTGCTATTGCGGGTGTTATTAGTAGTGATCTATACATTCTTGGTCCCCAAGTCGCAGCCTTTGAACAGAGCTTTGCGAGCTATTGCGAAACGGCTCATGCCGTCGGAGTGGGGAGCGGAACGGATGCATTAAGCCTAGCACTGTTGGCAGCAAATGTTGGCCCAGGTGATGAAGTCATCACTGTGTCCCACACGGCTGTTGCCACAGCGGCGGCTATTGCACGCATTGGAGCTGTACCCATCTTTGTGGATAGCGCCCCGCAATATTACACCCTGAATGCAGGGGGCCTTGCAGCCGCTCTCAGTCCTAAAACCAAGGCGATTATTGTGGTGCACCTTTTCGGCCAAGCCGCAGACATGGATTCAATTCTGGACTTTGCCCACCTCAACGATCTTGTGGTGATTGAGGACTGTGCCCAGGCCCATGGTGCCCGTTACAAAGGTCGCCGTGTTGGCTCTATGGGGGATTTCGGTTGCTTCAGTTTCTACCCAACAAAGAACTTAGGCGGCATTGGTGACGGTGGGGCTGTGGTTACACAGAATGCACAGGCCGCAGAACGCATCCGCCAATTGCGAGAATATGGATGGGATAAAAACCGCATTAGTCAAAGTGTCGGCATGAATTCCCGCCTTGATGAATTACAAGCTGCTATTTTGAACGTGAACCTGAAGTATCTTGATCAAGACACCCAGCGCCGCCGCGCGATTGCCGCACAATACGACACGGCGCTTGCTAGTTTGCCCGTTGATCTACCGAACGTGCACCCCCATTGTGAACACGTTTATCACCTTTACGTCATTGCAGTTGAACGTCGCAATGACCTGATGGCACACCTTTCAAGTCAGGGTATAGCGCCCGGCATTCACTATGCTGTGCCCGCGCACATGCAGCCAGCTTATCAGCTTGGCCAACAGACTGCGCTTGCGGTGACCGAGCGGGCCGCTGAACGCATCCTCAGTCTGCCGATGTATCCTGCTTTGAGTGATGCGGAAGTGGCCCAAGTGGTCACGGCCTTGCATGCATTTTATGATTAAGAGGCTTCCACAGATCATCATTGAAGAATGGAAACTCATTTGACTTCTCCTACTGCAGCACCCGGCCTTATACGAATGCTCTTACAGCTCTGGGCTCACTTGAGCCGTCGTCGGCAATTCCAATATGCACTGCTGGTTATGCTAATGTTGCTAAGTGCTTTTGCCGAAGTCATGAGTTTGGGAGCCGTGCTTCCATTTTTAGGGGTCCTCATAACCCCAAATATTGTTTTCGAACATCCCATTGTTGCAAGTTTAGCGCCTGCTTTTGATATAACATCACCTGATCAACTTGTCTTACCTCTGACCATTTTATTTGTATCCATTGCTGTTTTAGCTGGCGCTGTACGGATGCTGTTTATGTGGACCAGCACGAGACTTGCTTATGTATCTGCTGCTGACCTAAGCATTGAAGTCTATCGACGGACTTTATATCAGCCTTATCAAGTGCATATCGCGCGCAACAGCAGCGAAGTCATTGCTGGCATCACAGGCAAAGTAAGTGCCGCATCGAACATGTTATTTACCGTGTTGATGTTTATAAGTGCTATTGTTTTGCTCATCTCAATAACAGGTACACTGATTGTTATTGATCCAGTTGTTGCCATTATATCCTCTACGATTTTTGGAGTTTGCTATGGAATCGTTTCGAGTCTTGCTCGACAGAGACTACGTAACAACAGCCGTCGAATTGCCCATGAGCATACCCAAGTTCTAAAAGCATTGAACGAAGGCCTCGGCGGAATCCGTGATGTTTTGTTGAATAATACTCAGGCTGTTTACTGCAATATCTATCGTCGTTCTGATTTCCCATTGCGCCAAGCCCAAGGAAACAACCAATTCATCAGTAGCAGCCCACGGTTTGCCATGGAAGCTATTGGCATCGCCCTCATTGCGATCCTAGCCTATTTTTTAAGCCTTCAATCTGGTGGCATTGCTAAAGCAATACCTGTTCTCGGCGCTTTAGCTCTCGGTGCACAAAGAGTTTTACCGGCTTTGCAGCAAATTTATAGTTCATGGTCTTCAATTGTCGGAAATCAAGCATCATTGGTGGATGCCGTCGCCCTGCTAGATCAACCCCTACCAGCGGACTATCTTGAAACTGTACCAGAGCCGATGACTTTTAACGACGTCATTGAAATAAGGAATGTGAAGTTTCACTACACAGAAGATTCTCCCTGGATACTGAATGAATTAAACATAAGCATTCCTAAAGGGGCAAGAATTGGTGTCGTAGGAAAAACAGGAAGTGGAAAAAGCACAACGATGGATTTACTGTTGGGCTTGCTGTCTCCTTCTCAAGGGGATTTCCTTGTCGATGGGAAATCTGTAAGTGGTGCCAGTATTCGGTCTTGGCAACAAACAATCGCCCATGTACCTCAAGCTATATATTTGTCAGATGCTTCCATGGCAGAGAACATTGCGTTTGGAATTCCTTTCGACGACATTGATATGGCGCGGGTAAAAGAAGCTGCTCATCAAGCCCAGATTGATGAGTTTATTGAAAGTCAACCGAATGGCTATGAGGCACAGGTTGGAGAGCGCGGAATTCGCATTTCTGGCGGCCAAAGACAGCGCATTGGCATTGCACGGGCATTTTACAAACAAGCCCGTGTTCTGGTCTTTGACGAGGCAACAAGTGCGCTTGATAGTGCGACCGAGCAGTCTGTCATGGATGCTATTGATCGGCTTAACCCCGATCTAACAATTATTCTTATCGCCCATAGACTCACGACAGTTCAAAGCTGTGATTCGATTTTAGAACTAAACGAAGGACATGTGGTTGCTCAAGGTTCCTATGAACAGTTAATGAAGATTAGTCCGAGTTTTCGAGAAATGACGCTAACCTCCAATTAGAGCGGACGACCTCTGCCCCAGCCCAAAAAGGCTCTTTAAGTATGAAGATCGCATTCGATCATGAAATTTTTTGCCGCCAGCCCTTTGGCGGCATATCGCGTTATTTCATGCAATTGGCAGAACAGTTTTCTCTGCAAAATCATGATGTAAAAATATTCGCCCCCTTTTACATCAACAAGTATCTCGCTGAACTGCCCACTGGAATCGTACAGGGTATCGGCATTGACCATTATCCAAAAAAAACAGATCGTTTTTTCAAGGCTTACAATGATTTTTCTGTTCGACGGAAAATCAAAAGGTGGGCCCCAGATGTTGCTCATGAGACGTATTATACAAAGACACGCACTGGCCCCGCAAACAAACCGAGCGTCTTAACTGTCTATGATATGATTCATGAACTGGGATATGCAACAAGCCAAAAAATTGAAGAATCAAAGCGCCTCTCCGTTGACCGTGCAGATCACATCATTTGCATTTCTGAAAATACTCGATCTGATTTAATTAGGTTACTGGCTGTCCCAGAAGAAAAAATTTCTGTAATTCATCTTGGTTTTGACATTAAAAAATCCGTGTCAAACAGTGAACCCATTAATGAGGTGCCGTACCTCCTCTATGTGGGACCACGAGTGGGATATAAGAATTTCTCAGGGTTCCTGAAAGCGGTGGGGAATTCGCCATCATTAATGACTGATTTTAACATTATCGCTTTTGGTGGATATGCTTTTAGTGCAGAAGAACAAGACATGATTAACCGACTTGGATTTCGCTCAGGGCAAGTACTTCAAGCCTCAGGAAACGATGATCTCCTATGCAAATACTACGAAGGGGCCCAAGCCTTTGTGTATCCATCTCTCTACGAAGGTTTCGGCATTCCACCGTTGGAGGCTATGGCTCACAAGTGCCCTGTAATCAGTAGTAACACTAGCTCAATGCCCGAAGTCATTGGCGATGCCGCTGATTTTTTTGATCCGTCAGACATTCAAGACATTGCACGAGCAATTCATGCCGTTGTGTATTCTGATCAACGTCGCGAACAATTAATACAAAAAGGTTTGGACCGTTTAGAGATGTTTTCCTGGAAAACATGTGCTGAACAGACCCTGGATGTTTATCGAAAAGTCATGATCTAATATCAAATATTTTTCCGATAATTAGAAAATTCAGAGTAATCACGAATATAATCTTCTTCTTCATATCCGCGATCGCACAGCACGGTTAGAACCGAGTTTTCCTGTTTGTAAGTTTGCTGTGCCCAAATTCCGGCTGGAATCAGCAAGCCCTGGCGCGGGCTCTCTAAGACGTAAGTGACTGCTTGGCTTCCATCATCACACAACACTTCGACGCATCCTGAAGCGCAAGTTAAGAACTGTATACATTGGCGATGTGCATGATTGCCCCGAATGGCATTAAGCTCGGCGCGAACGCTAAAGACTCGCGCGATAGAAAAAGGAATAACGCCGAGTTCCATGACCACAAGATCACCATCGTCTCGGCTGAAGTACGGCAGACCGATCAAAACGATAGAGTTAATTGTATTGAGCATATTCAACCTACCAATCTATTTACAGAAAACAGAAAGCATTTTATGTATCCCTAACGGCAAAGAGACCTCAGGGTGCCAGTTAAAGGCGTCCTTTAAAGAGCGCACGTCTCCAACAAAATTCCTATATTCAATCGCATCTGCATCCGCAGGCCACGGGGTCCCGTTAACACCCACTTTTCGCCCTGTAATTTTTTCAGCTTGTTCGACCACTTGCTTAAAGGCCTCTTTCAAGGTCACGCCTTGACCACTAGCGACGTTGAAAAAATGTCCCGCAAATTGATCCGAAGCTCCTGCACACAAGAAGGCCTTCACAACATCATCGATATAGACATAATCGCGGATATAACCGCCATCTCCGAACAACTGCAAATCCTTTTGCTGCAAGGCCATCCTAGAAACTTTGTTCAGAACACCACGATCTGCGGCAGAGCTTGCATTCAAGCTTGGGCCATAGACATTTGCCAGCCGTAGAGAAACGCTCTGTAAAACACCAAGCTGGCTTGCCAACGCCAACTGTTCTTCTGCAAAGCGTTTATGCAAATCATAAAGGGTAATGGGATTGCTTTCTTGGGTCTCAGTAACGGGCAGGTTATCCGTAAGTCCGTAAACGGTTGCCGTAGAGGCAAAGACCAAACGTGGAATTTGGCCTGATTTTTGAGCGGCCGAAATCAGATGATTGATCGGCAAGAGCGTTGAATTCAGGCTCTCTACAGGGTCTTTAATTGCGGTATAAATACTGGTGTTTCCGGCCAAATGAAAAATGATGTCGGCCCTAGATACAAGATCCTGCCAACAACTCAGTGTGCAAATATCTGCTTGTACGTCAACCATTCCCGACTTGGGCGGCAATTCGCTTCTGCTGACACGAACAACATGAGCCGAACACTTTTGCAGAGCTTCAGTTAAGGCGCTTCCGATGTAGCCACTGGCCCCCGTAACCGCGACCATCTTTCCATTCAAATTTTTCAAAAGATCCATCATAAATCTTAAGTTTCAAATTCCGGAGTTTGAGGCAACTGATTGGGGGTTAGGTCTTTAAAGCGCGAAAAAAGATTATCACGTTCTGATACCTTGGGATCAGATATTGGCCACTGAATGCCGATATCTGGATCGTTCCACAATAGACCTCCTTCATCTTGCGCGTCGTAGTTTTGGGTGACCTTGTAATGTAGGTCCACCAAATCGCTCAGGACACAAAATCCATGGGCGATCCCAGGTGCCATATACAGCTGTCTTGGCCCTGTATCGGACAACGTCACACCGTACCACTGACCAAAAGTCGAAGATGCAGGTCGCAAGTCCACGCAAGCATCAAAAATGCTGCCACGAATAACCGTTACCATTTGAGACTGGGGGCGTTCAATTTGATAATGCATCCCTCGCAACACGCCCTTTGAAGAGCGAGAATGGTTGTCTTGAACAAATGCTTCTGTAATGCAAGCATCCCGATATCGGTCCTGTTGAAAGGATTCCAAGAAAAAACCCCGCTCGTCTCCGAAAATACGAGGTTCGATGACAAGCAAGCCTTCAATTGGGGTCGGAGAAATAATCATAAGTATCATTTTCTGAACGTTTAAAACTAGAAAGACCCTATCTAATTTCTGCTTTGAATTAAACATTTATTTCCTAGACGCTGATTCGCAGTGTTAAATATAATCAAAGCATTATTTTGGTACTAATGTTAAATTGATCGTATTGATCAACCGCACTCAATGCTCAGACGCTTAACCCTCAAACTAGAAATGTATCATGACCTCTCATCAAAACACGATTAATGGAAAACCAATTTGCCCGCTTGGATTTGGGACCTGGCCTTTAGGTGGAGAAACCGTTCTGGCCGGAAAATCGATTGGTCATACACCAATTTCTGATTCTGATGCACTTGGCGCTCTTAATCGTGCGATTGAATTGGGGGTGAACTTTTTTGACACGGCTGATATCTACGGCCTAGGAGCTGCCGAAACGCTTCTTGGACAAGCCTTAAAGGGCCGACGAGACAAGGCCGTTATTTGCACCAAGTTCGGCAACCGTGAACTTGGTGATGGTACGTTAAAATCTGATTTTTCAGCAGAATGGATGGAAACGTGTGTTGAAGGCAGCTTGAAACGCCTACAGACTGATCACCTCGATATTTTACTTTTACACGGCCCTGCCGATGCCGCGGATTGGAGCGCATTTGATCCAGAACCTTTTGAAAAAATGGTAAAATCGGGGAAAATTCTACGTTACGGCATCAGCAGCCACTCCGTATATGGGGCTGAACGTGTTCTTAAAGCTGGCATCGGTTCCGTGACGGAAGTTATCTACAACGCCATTGATCGGCGCATTGAAGATAAACTCTTAGCGCAAGCCCAACAAAACGATACCTTCGTCATTGCCCGGGTCCCGCTTGCCAAGGGCTTTATCAGCGAAAAGTACAGCAAAGCAAAGACAGAGTTTCCGAAAGAGGACCACCGTTCACTGATTTCAGATGGTGAAAAAGCTTGGATGTTGGAATCTGCACAAAAGCTATCGTTCTTATCTGAATTGCCGGGGGGCATGGCAATCTCTGGGCTTCGATTTTGTCTATCTGATCCGCGCATCGGTGCGGTCATTCCAGGCATGCGCTCGATTCCACAGGTCGAAGAAAACTTCAAGGCGGTGGAACTAGGCCCCCTGCCTCAAGATGTTTTAGACCGGATCGCAAAAGCCGTCCCCGAAGTCTATGCAGGTTGGATCAAAAAGTAGCGGGGCCATGACAGCTCGGCGCTATCTCTCGCCTTCGATCTGAATCATGCCACCATGCATTTCTAAATTTTTGATGGTTTTATGCCAATTCTCAAGGGTCTGGTACCACTCTTGATTTATGCTCTGTGGCGTCCGTTTGATTTGCCCGCTCTCTAAGGCTTCACAAATCTCATCGATACCCTCATCAATACTTATTTCACTCCTAAACCCAAGGGCTTCAATCTTATCAAATGAGGTTCGGTAAGAGCGGATGTCGGCATCTCCATACCATTCGATTTCAACATCGCGGGGGACTTTTTTCGCGATCAACTCTGCTAATGGCTTAAGTTGAGCCAGGCAGGATAGGGAACCGACGTTATAGACCTCGCCGTTAATCTTTGCAGCATCTGCCTCAAGCATGAAAAGCATCGCACGCGCGGTATCTTTAACGTGAACCCAGCTTCGCCACTGCGTGCCGTCACGCATCAATCGAATGCGGCCCGTTTCAAATGCACCTAGCGTCATGCTGTTGATCGCTATATCAAAACGCATCCGCGGTGACGTGCCAAATACGGTTGATTGACGCGCAGCGACGACACAATAATCATCATCGGCTAATTTCATTGTTCCCTGTTCGGCCAACCAATTAGATTTTGAATACGTACTTAAGGGATTGGCCGGCGTTTCTTCGGTCGCAATAACATCTGGGTCTTGCTTGCCATAAATACTGCAAGACGCAGGCAAGACGTAACGCTTGACCCCAGCTGCTTTCGCCATCGTCGCGGTGCGTACTCGGGCTTCATAATTGATGTTTAAGGTCGCATCTGTGAACAACTTGTTCGTGGGGTCTAGTGACAGCGCGGCCAAGTCGATAACGCCCTCAACACCCTTGAAATGCTCAGGTGTTAATTTGCGTACATCTTCTTGAACAATTTCCAGGCGATCATCATCTTGGGCCAGAAACATACCAAAATAATAACGATCCACTGCACGGACTTTGTAGCCGCTTTCAAGCAACATATCGACCAATATGCAGCCGATATAACCGCCGGCACCAGTAACCAGAATCATTCAATCATTCTCCAGAATTTCCAGGGCAGAATTTCACGGCCCCTATCAAATCAACTCGTCTTTGGTTCCGTCGAAGAGCCGCCCCATTCGTCCAAGGCCTGCCCCACCAGCGCCTTCTTCTCACGTTGATACCAATCGTGGTTAGTATCTTCCCAGGCTTTTTGGCGAATTTCTTCAAGCTGTTTGGGGGGGATAGTGGTGTTAATCATATTGGCTTTTTGCCAGTGCATTTTATCAATATTATAGTCCTCTGGCAGGTAGCCTTCTTTCATAGCAAAATTGAAAATAGGCGTACCAGGAAGCGGGATCACGCATAAAAAGTGAGCACTATCCAGCCCCGCTGCCATGTGCTCTTTCGCCATAGCAATTGTATTTTCGACTTCTTCAAGTGTTTCATCGGGGTACCCGATCATGTAGTGACCGCTCAAAAGAAGGCCGTGCTCTTTGCAAAGCTTAATCAGTCCGGCGACATCCGAATTAATAGGATCCCACTTGTTACTGATGTATTTTTTCATGATGCGTGGGTTGGCCGTTTCAAAAGGTAAGCCAATTTCTTTGAAACCAGCTTCGTCGAGAACTTGAATGACTTCATGATCCGCCTTTCCTTTGCGGAACAAGTGAATGAGGTTCACCCCGTTGACATCAATGATATCAAAGTTCTGACCTTTGATCGCGCGCAACAGCTCGACGCCACGGTTCTTGCGACCAAACAGGGAATCATCTTCAATAAACACCTGTTTGACGCCAAGGCCACGCAACACTTCAAGTTCTTTCTTAACACGTTCAATAGACTTAATGCGGAACAGACCAATGGCCCCCGTAATGCTACCTTCTTCTTTTTCCGAAGCAATATGGCAAAACGAGCATTGAAATGGGCATCCAAGAGATGTCATAATTGATGCGTATTTGATCTCACCTTTACATTCGTGAATAGCTTGCCCACCGTGAGGCCGAGAAATTTCCCAATACCTATCATTGGGCAATAGATCCCAGGCTGGCATCGGCAATTCGTCAAGGTCAACAACAACATCTTCCGGACGGGTCGGATTAATGACAATTTCATCACCTTTTTTAAAGGCGATTGCTGAAATATCCGAAAAGTCGCGCGACCCTTGCTCGAAGGTCTTGGCAATTTTTTGGATGGTCCACTCAGCCTCAGATAACGCAACAAGATCAAAACTATGCTTGAAAAATTTATCCAAACGGAAACGCGCATTTGCACCGCCCGAAATAATCAATTTCTCTGGGAAAGCGCCCCGGATCAAATCTGCAGTAGCAAAAACCATTGTTTCTTGATCGGAAAAGATCGACGTGATGCCAACGATATCCGCATCAGCCACTTCTTCCAAAATGCGTTCATCGCTCAAACCTGTCCTAAACAGGCCGGATGGCAACTCAACGGAACTATTAAACACCTCATGCAGGTCATCTTGCTCTGCACCAACAACGGCATCGATCACACGCACATCGACACCGATGTCTCTCAAAGCCGCGCCCAACATAGGGTAGGCAAGAGAACCGTTGGGTTTGACCAAAGTGCCAGGCCAAGACTGATGCGGTGGATAAAGAAGAACGACTTTCAAAGGCATAGATCATTTCACTATTCTAGAATGATAGGTATGGTCAAATTTGATTTATCGTTTGGATACAACAAACCTTAACATGGGATCACGATCACCTTTCCATTTGTACCGTTCAAATTCTTCGATTTTGAAATCTAAGAGTTTGCAGATCGCGCGAATTTTTTCTTCAGTATATGCGTTGGTATGAAATTGGCCTTCCCCGTTTTGATTGCCAAATATTGACGTCGTCAAGTAGCCCCATCGGTTATCCAGTGTCGAACTGTAGTTACCAAACCAATGTTCCGTGGCGATGGCTTCAGCATCATCTCGATAAAATTCTTTCCAATCATCCTTGGCGGCCAACCACATGCGACAGACTTCTTCAAAATCTGGAGCGCTGAAGTTGAACGTCCCACCGGGCTTAAGCACCCGTTTCACACCCTCAAAGAATTTTGGCTCATCAACAAAACGTAGATGTTCAATGAAGCTATCCGTACGAATTTCATCAACCGAGTTAGCTTCAAGCGGCAGATTTAAGACGTCCCAATTTTTAATAACGAGGTCATCAGAAAATGTCTTGTTCGGATAACGGCGCCTAAGATCATCAATCGTATCCATATCAACGTTGATATAATCCGGAAGGGGGGATCCCCCACAGCCAATATTTAGACGCATTACATACTCCAGGTTCTCAATCGAGTTTCAATTATTTGCATATGTTATGTAGCACATTCGGTCAGGACCATGTGTGCAAATGGTGTTTAATTTCTGGGGAACTAATTCAGTCCAACTTCATATTTCAATCAATGTTTTCTTGCAGATCCGTGGAAAGGCCGCAAGCGCAAGGAAACATGTACTTAAGCCGAATGTTTCAGAAGCACCCATAACCCCTAACCTGAACAAGCTATCTGAATATCCTAAATAGGCTTCAAAATTCTCAATATGCCCACATTATCAAATTATTGCTTTGCCCTACAAGGACAACTTTGCCTATGAAACAAAGATAAAATTAGACGGTGTGCCAATCAACTCAATGCTGGCTGCACATGGGCGTAGCTGTTATATGCTTAAATACCAAAAGAGCTATAGTAATCTGTAGCCTTGATGCCTACATTACAATCAACAAATTGTTTTCTATAGATTAAGCTCACTTCGCATGAAAATTTAGAGTTTTTACAGACCCTGCTAAATAAGATCACCCAATATGAAATTTATTCCATCACATATTCAAATCGAAACGGTCAATCGCCAATGCAATGCCCGTTGCCCGATGTGTACGATTAAGTTTGTGCCCGACTGGGAAAATGATGCCAATGATGACTTGTCTCATAAGGGTGTTTCTCGCCCAGCAGAGATTATGTCTCTTGAAAATTTCCAAAAGATAACTGCAAAATTCAAACCTTTTGTTGGTTCTGTTCGTTTTCTAAGCTTACATGGCTGTGGCGAGCCATTGTTGGATAAAACGCTTTCTCAGAAAGTGGCCTTTGCCAAACAGGTTGGTTTTAAAGAGGTCGGATTCACCTCAAATTGTAGCGCCTTAACGGACAAAACATCTAAAAAATTACTAGAAGCTGGCTTAAATTGCATTATTCCATCGATTGATGGTCTGACCAAAGACGTACAAGAAGCCATTCGACCTCGCACAAATTTTGAAAATATCTTGGAAAATGTTAGAAACTTCATCAAGCTTCGAGATGAAGGGAACCATAACTGTAAAGTTCTGATTCGTATGGTTCGTCAGCAATTGAATTTCGATCAATGGGATGAATACAACGCATATTGGAGGGAACTTCTGTCTCTTTCGAAAGGCGACAATGTATTAGGAATTGACATCCACAACACAGGTGGAAAAGTCCCTGAGTACAATGAGAAGAAAATTGACGATTTCGACGATAAAATCGTCGAATTCACAAAATCTCTAGAACAAAAAGAAACCAATAATACCGATATTATTAATGATGCCTTGAATTCCAACAGCGATTTTGTATGCCTAAGTTCAAAAGACCTGGAGGAAAGCTCGCTTTGTCCAGATTTGTTTTCTAGGTTGAGCATTTTTGCATCTGGCGATGTGGCTTTATGTAGCGCTGATCAAGCCGAGTATTTTCATCTTGGCAACATAATCGAAGAAGACCCGATTGACGTTTTTAACAATGAAAACTTCTCCCGCTATCGAGATAAATGGCTCAAACGTGAGTGCGGTGATTTGGATTATTGCAAAGACTGTACAATTGCAATTTCTCGTTTCCATAAAAGCTATACATCTTAGGCCTACCCCATCAGCCCGCAATCTATGTGTAATGGTAATTATAAGAACCATGGTCACGTTGAAAGGAAAAACATGATTTTTTTCCAAAAGGCTTTGCCACTGGTCTCGTTTAGATTACTTTGATTTCAGAGAATATCGTTAGATCCGTGCTTTAGTTTCCACAGAGAATCTTGAGCCCTACATGGGATAAGAAGAATGGTGCCAGTCTACAATCAAATCATCAGCTATGATCTTGAAAAAATGCCGCTCGATGTCCTGTTATTGAACGTCATCGCGAAACATGTAAAAGAAAACTATGGCGGTGATTTAAAACAATTATCGGAGCTCCATAAATTCGTTGGTCCCGACAAAGCTGATGAGCTCTATCAAGATATTTATGCCTTTTTCCGCAGGCCTGAATTTCAATCCGTATTTGGTAAGTTGGGCCGCCATATCGTAGAGACATACTTCGATGGAAACGGTGAATTTCAAAGAATTCCATCCGTTCGGCTACATCTCCCAAATCTAAAAACTGTGCAATACCATACAGATGAATGGTACGGGCATGGTCATAATTTTGGCATTTGCTGGGTGCCTCTCGTTCATGTAAGCGATACAAATTCTATGTACGTAACTGACCTCGACACCTCAGCTAGAGTCTTAGCAGAAGTCGAAAAAAACAACTTATCCATCAAAAAAATTAATGAGCAACTCAGTGCCGTCTGCGAACCTTTAGATCTTGATCCAGGTCAAGCCTATCTTTTCAACGCACACCTCGTGCATGGGGCAGAATGCAATAATACGGATGAAACCCGTGTTTCGTTTGATTTTAGAATTCGTCCCGGTGGTGAAGTTGGCGGCTTAAAAAGTGACGACTTCTTTGTATCCCCGGACCAATTTGACGCGGAAATTAATGCCCCCCAAACCAAGCGTCCCGTCGGTATTGCCTATGTAAATATGCACGAGGGATTTACAAAGTATATTTCGCAAAAAATACAACAGTTGATGTGCTTTCAATATGCCGATGAAAAAAGCATCTCCATTCTAACGGCAGAAACAGAAATCGTCACAATGTCCCACTACCCAATGCTGTTTGACCTGTTGGAAGGTTCTGAGGGACGTGAGTGTGACGAGATGTTGTTCTTTTCCGTTCTGTTGCTACCTAAAAGCTCCGCTATGCGTTCCAAGGTTTTTGAACTCGCTAGAAAACGTGAGATTTCCCTTGCCTTTGTCGCTGAAGGGCTCGTCTTTCCTGTGGGGGGGACGGCTGAAGATGAGGCCGCGATTCAACTCGCTCGCACAGAAATGTTGTCAAATTCCTCTTAAACAGGCTAACAAATCCAGAATGCACGTCCCCAGTCATAATTATATATGACTGGGGACGTGCATTTAGGGCACCCAAATATTTTTACCGAGACCTAATCAATTTATTTTTTAATTTAGATAAAATGAACCGCAATATCTTCCGAACAATAAACATACAAAAACCAAACCAGTGTCTTTTTTCCAGCAGAGAAAAGTTAATACTGATTTGATAGTTCAGAAACTGAAGAACAGCGTCCGTACTGCTTAGAGAGGGGTTTCTTGTGAGAAGCGTAAACTCATTATTGGCGAACCAACGTATCATGGGCACGATACAATCACCCGTTTTCAACGTTCCTTGGCTTGAAGAACAGATCCTCTCAAGATGGTGGATAAATTTAACCTCTGCAATTGTATACCCCTCAAAATCTGGGGTTAAAATCGAATTTGATGCTGCATGCGTTCTCAAAAAAACAAGTGGGGAATCAAGCCAAATGATGCTTCCATACTCGGCAAGAAGGATCGGCAATAACGTATCGCTATAAGGCGCAAATGCCTCACCAAGAGCCGGCATACCAGACATTTTCTTCAACACACGGGTTTTCATCAGCCCATAGCAGCCAACTAATTTTATGTGTCTGTTCGCATAACTTTTAATAAAATCATTTGCTGAATAACAAGATGCTTCTTTCGCTGCGATAGGGTCATTAAACGACTCTGAAATAGATGCGCCAGATGCATAATTTGTAAAGACAGCTGAAATTGATAAGGATGAATTATCCGAAATGATATCAAGTATTTTGCTGAAAAATGTTGGATGAAAAACATCATCATCCGCCAGCCATATAAACCACTCTGACTCAGTCATGTTCAAGAGACTATTTTGATTTTTCACTTCTCCTAGATTCTCAATATGATTAATAATTTCAATTCGAGGATCCGGTTTAACGCCAAGGTTTTCAAAAGATACAGGTACGGCTTGGCAATCATTTCCGATGAGCACCCGAAAATCCTGAAAGTCCTGGTTCAAAATGGAATCAACAGCCTCTTTTAGCATATCTAAGCGATCATACGTGGTCAGACCGATCGTAATTAATGGAGGTTTAGCCATCTTCAATATCCTGTTGAGAACCAAAGTGCATCACAATCAAACTTAACGCTTCTATCAGTCTAAAGCTTGAACGATATGATTGACAATATCCGTCGGCGAACCAATAACCGATACTTTTATTGCATCCTCTGGTTCTTCCAATATGTCCAATTGACTATCTAATAGCTGGCTCGGCATGAAATGCCCACCCCTAGATACAAGTCTTTCTTGAAGGGTTTTAAGAGGGGCGGTGAGAAGTACAATTTTATGATGAGGCAATCGAAGCCGGTTTCGGTATGTAGCCTTTAAAGCCGAGCACCCTAACACCAGCACGCAAGGCTCCTCATGTGACTGAACTGCTTCCGCTACAGCATCAAGCCACGGCCAGCGGTCTACATCCGTGAGGGACTCTCCACGAGTCATTTTTTCAACATTGGCTATGGAATGGAAATCATCGGCATCGAAAAAGCAGCCCCCCAGGCGTTCCGCCAACAATTCACCAATCGTTGTTTTGCCACAGCCTGCAACACCCATAACCAAAACAACCTGAAGAGTTGCTGCAATCACGATGGGTCACTCATATGCCGCGCCTCCGATAAACCGGAAAATTTTTGCGTAGGTAGCCCCTGTACGCCCGGCTTAAATGCAAATAAAGACCCCGCCCGTGGCGCTATTAACAACTCACTCTCTTTGAGGCCCGTCCGGGCAGTTGTCACAAATAACGTATCAAGATCGGCTCCCCCAAACGTAGGGCAAGTGACTCGAGGCACAGGAAGCTCAACAACCCTGTCCTCTGTCCCATCTGGAGCAAACCGTGTTAACCGCCAGCCATCCCAATGGGCGCACCAAATATATCCCTCTGCATCAACCGTCAGACCATCAGGAAAACCTGCCGTTTCAGGGATTGAAGCAAACAGTTCTGGGTCTCCAACAATCCCAAGCGCAGGATCGTAGGGGAATTTTAGGATTTCTCTTTGCACACTGTTCGAAAAATATAGGGTTCGGCCTTCCGGGCTAAACGCAGGACCGTTACAGACGATATATTTCCCAAACAATGGCGAAATGGAAAAGTCTTTAGCTAAGCTATAAACCGATCCAGTTGCGTGCGTTTCAAGCTTGTCCATTGTTCCTGCAATAAAGCGACCTCGGCTATCGCACTTTCCATCGTTGAACCTGTTGGTAGGAAGCTGTGATTCTGGGTCAGCTAAAAATGATAGACCTCCGTTCTGTGGATCTAACAGGGCAAAGCCCTTCTCTGTCGCAGCGACCAAACCACCTTCTGACCGCAATGCAACAGCACTCACCTCATGGGTAAGCCCTACGCAGGTCTTGTTGCCATTTTCCGTATCCAATATCAGCAGTTGGTGCCCCAAAATGTCTAGCCAAAACAAGCGCTGATACTGATCATCCCAGACTGGCCCTTCGCCTAGCTGGGCTTGATAGTCCCAAATGACGGAAGGGGATGAAATTACGATCATTGACAATTCAATATCTTTCAAGTCTACAAAACTTACTTTTATGACGAAGACTATTCTTTTAACTCAACGAGATAATGATCAATGCCAGGGATGGAGGCTGCACAAGATGACGCTTTTTTAAAATATTGGATGGCCGCAGAAATATCGCCATCTTTTTTCTTCAACAAGCCGGCCCAAAAGTTTAAATATGGGTCATCTTTGAAAAAGTATAAGTATTGATACATGCTTCCTTTGGCTTTGACCTTCAGCGTTTCCTCAACTTGAGCAACAGCGTCATCAAGTTCACGTTGGTTTGATGCAGTCCTATTTAAAAAACTATCGGAAAATTGATTGTTTTCGATCCCGAGTGATTCTAAAAATAATTTTGCCCCAAGGCATTCGTCATCGTCACTTGCAAACTCAATGTCGCTAAATAACGGTTTGAGTTTATGAGATGTTTTTGGTGATGTCATGAGTTGACGATAAGTCTCGTCCAGGCTTTTGAAACAGGCTTCCGGGTTCAACCGAGCAATAATATCTTGTCTAGCATTTTGGCCGATGCGCTGGCGTTCGGATGGATTGTTGTAAAGGAATTCGATTGCCTCTACGTACTCTTGCTCGCTGTTAACAAGAATTCCGGTTTCATTGTGACGGATGATTTCTTTTTCTGCGTGGTTCGCAAAGGCAACAACTGGCAAGCCGACATACATAGCTTCAATAATAACCTGCTCGCCACTTCCGAAGTGAGTGTCGTTTAACGGATAGGCAAAGACATCAAGCTGTTCGAAAACAGATTGAATGTTGGCTTGAAAGCCTTGGAAGTCAAAAATTCCCAAGCGGTATTGTTGTGATTCTTTTTCAATCGCTTGGTTCTCATCCAAACCACAAACAATAAATTGTATCTCATCAATTTTAACTTCGGATGACATTTTCAAAAAGCTACGATGTAACTTGGAGTAATCGATCGTTCCAGCATAGCCAACATTGAAGCTATTATGAGCCTTAAACGAGATATTATCGAACCTGTCCAAATCAACTGGATAGGTAATATAGGCGAGTTTATCTCGTGTGCTTTCTGATTGGAAAGCGGGGTGATTTCTCGTCGCTTTCGTTGTGGCCAAAAAAATATCAGAAAATTCTGCAACATTCTTGTTTATGATTTGTGGACGCGCAAACCCAGACACATGACTTGAAAGAATCAATCTGCATGGTGGTAAGTCGGCCAGAAAAAGCATCTTGTTGATAAGAGGATGATTCCACCATTCAAATTGGACGATGTCGGCTTGCTCAATCTTCTGAAAAAGAGACTCAAGGTCTACGTCATCTTCAATACAATCTCTGAAACCTGAAAAAAATTCTGCTGACTCTGGTAAAAGAGTGTCCGTAACTGCAATCTCGTGATGGGCTAAGCTTGCCGCCGTCTTGCTATGCTTAAGCGTAGACAGCATAACCCGCCCCAAACCACCACTCATATGTGGCGTAACATGCAGAACTTTATACATTAATAAACTCCGAATTCACTCATGACCTCAACAGGTCAGTTAATTATGAGGCACTTCTAACAATCACACTGTGCAACCGTCTGAAAATGCAAACTATTTACCGTAATGCTGCTCTACCCAGCGCAAATGTTCACCCGACTGAACTGCGCGCCACCATTTCTCATGTTCCAAATACCAATCTACCGTCCGATTTAAACCACCCGTAAAATCAGCACTTGGGCGAAAATCTAATTCGTTGGAAATCTTTATTCCGTTGATCGCATAACGGCGGTCATGCCCAGGACGGTCTTTGATGAACTCGATTAACGATTCAGATGTCAGATCATTGGCAATGGCACATTTAGGAAATTGGCGTTTAAGATCTGGATTATGAATAATTTTTTCATCAACCATCCGACAAAGTGTTCGAACAAGATCAATGTTTCTCAGTTCATTGTCACCACCCACGTTATAAGTTTCCCCAGCTTGACCTTTATCTAAGACATCGGCGATGGCGCGGCAATGATCCTCAACGTAGAGCCAATCCCGCACATTTTCGCCAGCCCCGTAAACGGGCAACGGCTTCCCATCTAAAGCATTAGTAATCATTAAAGGGATTAATTTTTCAGGAAACTGCAACGGGCCGTAATTGTTCGAGCAATTGGTGATGGTTGTCGGCAAACCATACGTAATGTTGTAGGCGCGAACCAAATGGTCGCTGGATGCCTTGCTTGCCGCATACGGGGAACGCGGAGCATATGGTGTCGTTTCCGTGAATGCCGGGTCATCCGGCCCAAGGTCGCCGTAGACTTCATCCGTTGAAATATGGTGAAATAATTTATCTGATAGGTCGCTTCGCCAAGCTTCTAGTGCCGCAGCCAACACCGCATGCGTTCCCAGAATATTAGTTTGCATAAAGTCATCTGGCGCAGCGATGGAACGATCGACATGGCTCTCTGCTGCAAAATGAACGACGGTATCAATATCGTGGTCTTTGAATGTTTGCGTTATCAAAGCTTGATCACAGATGTCGCCTCGAATAAATGTAATCTGTTTTTGTTCAATGAGCTCGTTAATGCTGGACATATTGCCCGCGTAAGTTAAAGCATCAAGGACAATAAGGTCATCGTTCGGATAGTGAAGGTGCCAAAAATTAGTGAAATTCGCACCAATAAAGCCAGCCCCGCCCGTAATCAAAATTTTACGCATTTTGGTTATTTACTACCCTCTAAAAATTCAGCCTAATTCCGAGCATTTGCCTGTTTGAGCAAAGAGATTGTCTCGCCAATTCCACGTTTCAGGTCACCGGCGAACACGAAACCTTGTGATGTGAAACGCTCACAGCTCACCTCGTAGGATAATTGGTTCATGATTTTATTATCTACGAAACTTACTTCCAAATCAGGCATAAATTCGCGAATGCTTTCCACGATGTCCCGTACGGTCAGATTGTAAGTTAGAACGTTATATATGCGACCATCGAAAATGTCGTTACGTATGATAAACGCCAACGCCCGAGAGGCATCAAACAAATCAAGATAAGGCCTTTTTTGATCGTAAGCTGTGCTCCAAACTGTAATGGGTTCCCCCATGCTGGCTTGCCAACAAAATTTGTTAACGGCGGTGTGAAAGCGCATCCCAGGAGACGCGCCAAATATTGTGCCAAAGCGACAAGATATTCCCTGCAGACCCTTTTCTTTGCAAAGCCGGGAAACGAGCTCTTCTTCATTTAACTTGATCGTTGCATATGGGCTTTGAGGTTGGAGTTCTTCTGGGGAGCAATCTTCGGAAACGACGTCATTTTGGGTTCCGTACACACTGGTTGATGATAACGCAATCATCCGCACGCCACACTCTGCGCAGGCCTCAGCAACTTTTTCCGTGGCTTGATAATTGTTGGCTTCGACCTGTTCCGCTTTACCAAAGCTACCAGCAGCATCCGTAATTGCAGCTAAGTGAATGACAACATGGGCTGCTTCTAACAATGGTTTTAGGTCGATGCTGGTGACGTCAGCATCAACAAAGGTGTAATGCCCGACCTCTGGAAGATTGAATAAAGATGGATATCGTTGTGTGGTCATATTGTCGATCATAACAATCTCAGCATTCGGAAATTGAACGGCCAGATCTCGAATGACGTATGAGCCAATATGCCCTAAGGCACCAGTAACAATGATTTTCATTTCTAGGGACCTAATGCATCTAATATTGCTTACAAATTTGTCGTAACACTAATCAACTTCAGACGTCAGTTCAACGTGCATCAACGATGGACGCTAACTTGCGGGAAAACATATCCGCAGATTTGGTTGTCAAATGAACGCCATCTTGAAATGTCTTAGGGTTTTTTACATAGTTTTGGTAAGGAGCCAAATTGAAGTTAATGACTTTTTCTGAAGGGAGAAAAAAAGCCGACATTCGTGCAATGTAAGCTTCATATTCTGACCTATTCTCGTTGTAAAATACAGAATATATAGGGGGAACGAAGCCAATAATTTCCGTGCCATGTGCGCGCGCGGATTTCAACAATTCCTCAAATTCTTTTACGGCAACTTCATTCACCACAAAAGTCTGCTTACCTCTTCCAGATTCAGAATTTGTATAAAATTTTTGTATTTGTTCTTCGGGAAATTCAAACGCATAGCGCCCATGCTCACCAAAATAATTATTCCTTACACCGATCTTCACAAGGAATTTTGTCATGTACTCACGAAACAACTGAATAGAACCGAGTGCACCCCAATATTCTCGTGGATCCATAAATCCAGACTGCCGACCATGCCCAACGGTTAGATGCGGGTAAATTCCGACCACCAATAACCGAACGCCTCCGTGATCTTGCACGTTGTCAAAAATAAGCTTTCCTTCTGAAATATTACCGCCATCCAACGATGCGTTATAAACGCGAGCCGAACGAATTAAGGATGTATCCCAGTTGTTCGAGAATGACGAACCAATGAGCAGACCATCATATTTTTTTGGTAAATATCGGAAGCTATATAGATATTTTGACGTTCGCTCGTTGCCATAGAAGACAAGGTTTTTGGATGGCAGGTCTCTAAAGAGACCATAATAATCTATCCAATAGTTGATGCTGGAAACCATCACCGTGAAAAATACAACACAGCCAAAAAACAACTTTACCCAACGAGAAGCCCCAACACTAAAAATCATAATAAATAAACTCCTTGGCTGTATTTGAGTTTATATATATGAAAGAAATAAGGGCCGCAGATATAGCCCAAAAACAATTTATGAAGCTCGGCTTAAAGTCTTCAACAAGCTTCAGAGAATTCGTTTTCAAGAAAATCAAGCCGATACCAAGCAATATTGGTCCTGTCACAAGGAGCAACGTACTCGTGGCTAGCCCCAACGCCCCCATACCAATGGGGGCGTTCAGATTGATCAAGGCCCATGTTACATCAACAGAGTCCTCAAATGTCTTGGCACGGAAAAAAACAAACGAGTAATTCACGTAAATGAAGGTCAGAAGTTGAGCTGGCAATAAAGGCAGTGGCATTTTGCATTTCTTCCAAATCTGATTTGCCACTAAACCAATTCCGTGAATGCCCCCGAAAAGTACAAAATTAGTCGTAGAGCCATGCCAAATTCCGACGATGAGCATGGTTACAAACGTCACCCACATTGCCTTTACAAAGGTCACTTTCTTTAAGGAACGAATGGTCGCCGTATAAAGATAAGTCGTAATAAAAGTTGATAACGAAATGTGCCAGCGTTTCCAGAAATCAATGATTGAGAACGCCTTATAAGGACTATTAAAATTGTTTGGGATGTTAAATCCAAGCATCATGGCAGCCGCCACAGCCATATCTGAATAACCGCTGAAGTCGAAGTAAAGTTGGAAGCAATAAAAGGCCGTGACCAACCACGCTTCAACCATTGTGAGTGCTGACGGTGAAGCATATCCCGCATCAACAACAATGGCGAAGCTATCGGCAAGCACGACCTTCTTGAACAGTCCAATGCTAAACAAGAAAACGGAAACGGTCAGTCGATCCGGTGTGAATGCTGCGTAGGACGAACGAACCTGTGGAACAAAGTCGCGCGTCCGTAAGATTGGCCCCATCAACACCGTTGGGAAAAATGACGCAACAAGAACATGTTCTCGTACATTCAGCGGCGTTAAAATACGTTCAAAACAATCGACGAGGTAAATAATTTGCAGCAACGTAAAAAAACTAATCCCCAAAGGGAGAACATCAAAATATTTAAAGTAGGTTAGAAACGCTACGTTTCCAGAGACCCCGATCGTCAGCCATAATTTTCTTTTATCGAAATTAAATATCGAAAAGTCGTTGTCGTTTGCCGCTGCTATTCGATGAGCAACAGCAAAATTAAATGCGATTGATACAAACAAAATTGGCAGATTTGCCAAATTCCCTGAGCCGTAATAGACAATTGAACAGAAAATCAGCCAATCAAACGCTCGGTTGTGCATGCCTTTTGTTCGCAGCACATGATAACCAACCGCAACACAGGGGAGGAACAAAAAAATGAACGAGAAGGAAGCGAACTGAATCATAGTATGCTGGCTGCGGTAACGGGTATGTTGGCACCACTGATGTAATCTGAATCTCGCGAAAGCAAGAAACGAACAATTGGCACAACATCGGTAAGGGTCGCGTTGGATTTTCTAGGGTTTGCGGCCGCTGCCATCTCGACATATTTGCTTGGGATATTCGTCAGGAATTGAGTTTCAACCATTGACGGCGACACGGCGTTAAAACAGATGTTCGCTTCTGCATATTCAACCGCCAATGACCGAAGAAGTCCAAGCAGAGCATATTTCGTGACGACATACTGACTCATGAATTTTGGGGGCGCGCCGATCGTTGTGCTCGAAAGCATGAAGAGAACTTTACAGCGAAGTTCGGACTTGCTCATAGCTGGCAAAAATTCTTGAAGAATTTGTCCAATAGACCTCAACTGTATTTCAAAATCCGAAAGATAACTTTGCCAATTAAATTCGGTGGCGCGCCTTAACTCTAATCGACCTGCTGCCAAATGAACAATGTGCGTTGGAACGCCACATTGTTCTCGCACAACTTGGATGAGATCCATAAGTTCGGTTTCATCAGTCAGATCAGACTGAATAATATTTAACCGATCCTTCAAGTTAAGGTCTTGACCTAGTGCTTCTAGCTTTTGTGCCCCAGAATGGGCGTGAGCGAGATAAATCGCACTCGCAAATTCATCAGAATCGTTGGATGCAAGCTGCCGAATGACTTCACAGCCGATGTCTGATGAGGCACCCGTAATCAGGACCACTTGGCGATTTTTGCTTTGTATTTTCATTCTAAAACACCGACCTTAATTCGTGCTTTTGATACCTTCACACCTTGCTTAGAAATTATTTGAGCACTGATGTGGGCCTGTCTATAGGCTTCGTTAAGATACGTAATTTCTCCAGAGATCGTTAACGCATCGCCGACAAAGACTGGCTTCAGAAATGACACATCGATACCATGCAGGAGGCAATTTTGTCCAGGCAGGTGCACACCAACGAGCGTCGAATAGAACGATGCTGTCAATAAGCCATAAACAACCTTGTTTGGAAATCCCCGCGTTTCTGCGTAAGCTGCATCAACATGGAGCGGATTAACATCACCTGAATCCTGAAGAAAGTGCTGCATCATTTCTTCTGTGATTACCGTTTGAAACTCATGTTTGAGACCAAGTTCAAGATCCTGCCAACCATAGTGATTCATTGGGTTATTCCGACTTACCTATCTTTAACTCCATCAGGTCAATCATCTCCCCTACGTCCTTCATAGCCTCAAGTTCACCCAAGGCAAACCGAATGATAAACTCTTGCTCAATCGCTGAAACGAGATTGATGTGAGCGAGAGAATCCCAGCCATCAACCGTTTCAGCCGATGACCCACGAGAAACCTCGAGGTCATCTTGATCGAATATATCCCGAAAAATTGGCTGGAGCTGTGCAAGAATTTCAGACATTTTTGATCTCCCTAATTACTTTATTCTTGGTCTTGTACCCTGTAAGCGTTAGCTTCCATACAGAATTCATTTCATCATCAGATTTACCAACAGGTTCAAACCCGAGTCTAGCGTAGTGATTTTCGACCATCGCATTCTTTGGTGTTCTATTATAGTAACCAATAATTTCCGTCACGCCCTGACCAATTGCCTTCGCGACGAGAGCATCAAGCATGGCCAGTTCTAGTTCGCGTTTCAACACGCGGCAACTCATCAGCCAGAGATGGACGTGCACTGTTTGCCCCTTCACTTCGCCTGAAACAACTGTGACAAGTCCGTTGTCGCCGAATCGATCACTCAATCGCCCATATAAAGTGATATACTCCTCACGAAGCGACATCCTTTCAATCTCGGCCAAGGTATAGCGGTTGGTCGTAAGATTGTACTGGTTAGTCTTATTTGTGAGCGATGCAACACGCTCAAAATTAGAAGCATTGACCGGGCCAATTTCGGCCTTCATATCTAGGGACTCAAGAAATTCATCGTAGGTTGAAAACTGACTCTGATGTTGAGTGCGATCTTTGTTTCCAGCATAAAAACTTGTTCGGCGAATATCATCTGTATCAATCATAGTTGCCTCAAAGTAACCTTCCCTATCCAGAAATTCTGTAAAGCGTGAAACTTCACTTCCTAGATCAGGAACAGCAACCGGAGGCAATTGCGAGCTCACTAACGCACGCTCGGCCGGATTGTCATCCACAAAAACAAGGCTATCAAGGCCAATATTTAGATCATTTACGATGCGCTCAATGTTGTCTGACTTCGGTTCCCAGTTAGCGTAAATTGAAGAAATGTCGTCAATATTGAGGATCGAATCAGGGTGGGAGAAGCCCTCTTCCGCTGTCCCCATCTCGTTCTTTGAACATACAGCAAGGATCACGCCTCGGGCATGAAGATCATGGCAATACTTCTGAAAAGAAGAAAATGCTTCACCGTGTGCCGACCCTTGACCAAGCTTAATACCGTCTACGGAATCATCACCTATAACACCGCCCCAAATCGTATTGTCGAGATCAAGAACGAGACATTTTCGCATTTTCCCATAAGCGCCTGACACCAAGTTGGAAAACGTGTGGGCAAGATGAACTGTCCCTATATGGCTCACTGCCAACTTGTAACTAAACCAGTACTCCTCATCGAACCACTGATCCAGCCCGAGTCTTGCCGACAGATGGTGAATGTCTTGAATGACGAGGTGAGGCCGTTTTCGGGCAGCCGCAGCAAACTCTAAGTTCAGCCGTAGCACAAAGTTTGATTGACCATAGTGCTGTGTCATATCAAGCCCGCCAAGGGATCGGGTTCTAGGAAGATCAAAATTGTTTTGTATGACGAGGCAGCCCAGCTCGTCACTAAGCGAGTCCCATATGGTTTCGTACCGCGCAACTTCCGCAGACAGGCAATCGTTGCACTCGTCCTCACTGGCAAATAGGCTCGGCGCATTGGTTATGTTAACGTTGGTCGTATGAACAAACACCAAATCGGGTTCAAACTGCTTTAACGAGGCATTGTCAAAAACAGCCGTTTCAAAATAAAGCCCGTAATCAGATTGGAAGAATTCTGGGCGAAAACCTGATTTTAGGAGAAACAGTTCAGCGATACTGCAAATTTCTGAGGTTGTAGACCCGCCTAAAACAGCGATCTTAATGTCTCGCAACTCGGTATTCTTTAAAAGTTCCGATCGTATAGATTTGCGTTTACGTAAAATAAATTTAACATCGAATGGATAACTCAATGCACGCGTACTTTGTTCCATTAAATGCTTCCTGATATTTAAATAGCCACCCAGCATCAACCAGACATTAAATTGGTTGCATTTTCTTCATATCGTATGGCAACACGTCAGAAATTCTTGAGGCGCTCAAACATACATTCGATTACGGCACGATTGCAATATCGTTTCTAGATACGCCAATATTTAAGGCGTGCTCACATATGATATCAGCCGTCTGATATAGTGGGGCATCAATATACCCTTATCAAAGAACTTCCTGATCGACATAAAATGAAATAACATTTAGCCCGTGGGGCATCGTTCAAGATGCCTATAAATTTTAGAGTTGTTGAAATACCGACTATAGTTAAAGTCTTATACTTATAAGTTAATCCATAATTACAGCGAGTTTTGATGCTTTTCCAGTCCATAGAGTTTATTTATATATTCTTCCCGATGTTTTGTGGAATATATGTATACCTTAGAATAAAAGATTTGCACCTTTACTCTAAGGCTTGGGTGGTTTTTGCTTCTCTTGTCTTTTATACATGGTGGTATCCCCCAAACATCATTTTGATACTTGTTTCTATGGGGGCGAATTATGCCCTGGGAACGGTCGTCGGAACGCCATTGCAAAGTTCCAACAATTGTCTTTCTCAAAAGATATTTTTGACGTTCGGCGTTATCCTAAACTTGGCTGCCCTCGCTTATTTTAAATATTGGTTTTTTATTTTAGAAAACATAAATCTTATTAGTGGCCACGAGTTTGCGGCTTCAAGCATCGTTCTTCCTCTCGCTATATCATTTTTTACATTTCAACAAATCGCTT
>Ga0316204_10003535_pt1 | contig 30829 bp, 33 predicted proteins | sample 6monrhotite_MG_2_FD_205661 | JGI IMG/M metagenome (GOLD analysis project Ga0316204, IMG submission 205661) | Microbial mat bacterial communities from mineral coupon in-situ incubated in ocean water Damariscotta River, Maine, United States -... | ecosystem: Environmental > Aquatic > Marine >...
GTTGGACCAGTATATTTAACAACTCTTTTACCACTTAAATCAAAAAAGGCAAACACAGGTGTCGCACGAACTCTTTGTTGCTTAAATGAGAAATCTTTTTGGGTGGTTTCATTCCCCTGAAAGTCGGTCATTTCAACATCGCCTTCAATATTCACCTGAAATATCTTAAAATGTTTTTTATAAAATGACATGACCTCTGGCTGATTCAAAACGGTCGTTTTCATACGATGGCAGAATGGACATTCGTCCATTTCAAAAAACATTAAAATACCTTTTTTACCTTCTTCTTTCGCTATTTCAAGCTCTTCAGAAAAATCACCGAAACTCTTATCAAAAAAAGTCAGCTCGCTTGCATAGAGTTTAGTCTGTATCGAAAAGACTAATATGACCATAATAAGCACAAAGTTCAGACGTAAATACAAATAAGGTTTAATCATGTGGCATTCTATCCATATTCATTTAAAACAATATTATAAGACAAGCATCTTATAATATTTTATTTTTTTATGCTTAATAAATGTCTAAAAAAAAGGCCCGCAAATGCGAGCCTTTTTAGGTATCAAACTAAATAAGAATAAACTTACTGAGCAAGATATGCCTCATCAGAAGCCTCTGTAGAGCCAACGGACCATGCACCACGTGTTTTAGCGTGATTTACAGCTGCATCTACATCAGCACCTGAAGCACTTCTGTCTATATCGAATACCTGACCAGGATGAATTAAGTCCGCATCTTTAATTTGATCACGGTTAGCTTTATAAATTAAAGGCCATTGGTAAGGGTTAGAGTAGATACTGTCTTTAGCAGAGATATTCCATAAGTTATCACCACCTACTACTTCATATGAGTTTTCGCCACCAGACATCGCCGCTCCACCCTGCTTTGAAGACGAGCTGTCTTCTGATGCAGACGTACCTGCAATAGCACCGCTATCTTTAAGTCTGGCTTCTTCTGCTTTAGCCTGCTTCATAGCTGTTTCAGCCTGACGCTGTGCTTTATTAGCCAGTTCTATCGCTTTAGCGTAATCACCATCAGCTAATGCTGCTTCAGCACTCGCAATGATTTTTCCAGTATCACGCCATTCAGCATTCATTTTCTTCGCCTGAGCATTACTAGACTTCGCATCAGCAATTGCCTGCTCAGCAGTTGCCTGATCAGCAGCACCATCTTCTGGAGTTGATGCACAACCTGCAACAAGGCCTAAAACTAGCATCATCATAAAAAATGACTTTAAAAGGTGGTTAAATTTCATCTTGTTCGTCTCCGGTGGACTTTTTTATATTGTTAGTAGTGGAAATTAGCAACGACACCATGAAGTGTCAAGCAAATCCCCCAAATAGGTCAGCTTTAATTAACGAGTGTGACTTATGTCATATTTGCCCATAAGCTAACTCACAGCTAGTGATGCTCTTATAAATACGTTATTCTTGCCTACCCCAACTACACTGCATAACCAGGGTCTTAATAAAGATGACTGAATCGACGAAAATATTCCATAATCCAAGGTGTTCCAAGTCTCGTATGGCTATGACATTACTGGCTGATAAAGGCATTACACCTGAAGTGATCGAATACCTCAAAACTCCCCCTTCAAAACAGGAGCTTGAAGACATTCTCAAAATGCTTAACTGTGAACCCCGTCAAATCATGCGCACTCATGAAAAGGAGTACAAGGATAATAATTTGTCAGACGAGTCTCTTAGCCATGACCAACTAGTTGAAGCAATGGTTAAGTTTCCAAAGCTAATCGAACGTCCAATCGTGATAAGCAATGGACAAGCCGCCATTGGCAGACCCACAGAAACTATACTTGAGATTTTATAAATGATTGAAGTTATGGTTTTATATTATAGTCAGGGTGGATCAACCGCAGAAATGGCACGCACAATTGCTCGAGGTGTAGAAGAAATAAACGGCGTTCAGGCGAGATTAAGAACGGTTCCTGCCATTTCTACTGTTTGTGACGCAACCGAACCTGTTGTACCTGAAGCAGGTGCTCCTTATGCGCAGCTTTCAGACTTACAGGAATGCGATGGTCTCATTCTGGGTAGCCCCACTCATTTTGGTAATATGGCTGCCGCCCTGAAGCACTTTATTGATGGAAGTGGCAGTTTATGGATGTCAGGGGCGCTTATTGATAAACCCGCTGCTGTATTTACCTCAACAGCCAGTATTCATGGCGGCCAGGAATCAACATTATTAAGTATGTTATTACCCCTGTTACACCACGGGATGGTTCTCATGGGACTACCCTACAGCGAAGCATCTCTGCATAAAACGACTACGGGGGGTACGCCATATGGCGCCAGTCGCCTGAACAGTGATAACAATGCCCCATTAGACGATGATGAAAAAAACCTATGTCTGGCACTGGGTCGACGCGTTGCAGAATCAGCCATTAAACTAAAACCAACATCATAAAACTCAATGAATAAAATTAAACTTTCACGACTCAGTACACTAACTGGCTATTTTGGCTTACTCACATTCATCCCTATCTGGCACACTTTGATCAATCCATTAGATCCTAAGTTCATGTCAATTACTCTGCTCATACAAATCGGGCCACTTATGTTTCCTCTAAGGGGCATATTACATGGCAAGGTGTATACCCATGCGTGGGCCATGTATCTGGCACTATTCTATTTTATTATCGGTGTCTGGTATGCGGGTGACGAAAGCACGCGGACTTTTGGTGTTATTTTTAGCTTACTCAGCATTTTATTTTTTACTGGAACTATGATGTATACACGTTATCAAGGCATGGCAAACAATGCAGCAGCCCAGGATGATTCAGATCAGGATAATTCAGATACTGAAGGCTGATTTGATATAGATCATTTTTAATTTTTTTTGGCGAGTTAACCTATAAATATCCCCTATAAAATCGGAGCTATTATGTATTCCCTCAGCGAGCTAAAAAAACAGAATCAGGAAATCACTGATTTAATAGAAGTTTTACGCGTGTTAATTAGCGATGAAAAGCTCGTAAAAAATCCTTTTGTTTGTGACCTGGTCTCACGTTTCAATGAAAAAGTATGGATGCATCTGGTGTTTGAGGACAATGCACTCTATTCCGAACTCGCCAAGCACCATAACCCAGATATAAGTGAAATTGCCAAACGCTTTCACGATAGCGCCAAGGAAATTAAAAAAGAATTTTCATGTTATGTAAAACTCTGGTGTAAAACATCAGGAGCAGATCACCATCAACAAGCCTTTTGCGGGAACTCATTAGATATGTTAAACAAAATAAAACAACGTATCGATTTTGAAACTAATAAAATATTTCCTTTAGTTGAAAATCAGGTTGACGCCTAAGGCAGCATGAATACTAGCGAATGTCATCCAGGCACATCTCTGGGTGGCAATGCTTTCTCAGGTTTAATTCGCATAAATTCTAAGCAAAACACGTCAATATTGTCTAAGCTTAATTTCATGATTATACGTCACAATAAAATCTCGCTTTACCTGATAATACTGCTTTTCCTTTCTGGTAATTTCCTACCCGCGTTCGCATCTGATATTGCTAAAGAAAAACGCATGAAAGAGCAGGTAGCCGACTATGTTATGGATGGTGAAGTGGTTTTATTAAAAGACGGCTCACATGAGTTTTTATCAATATACATGGAAACTGATGAACAGCCAGCCAAGGGTGCGGTCATCATCATTCACGGTCGCGGCTATCATCCAAACTGGCCTGAACTCGTTTACCCTCTGCGCACCGGTTTACCGGAGCACGGCTGGAACACACTATCAATTCAAATGCCTGTATTAAGTAATGATTCATCTTTTTACGACTATATGAAAATATTGCCTCTGGGCCACCCGAGAATAGAATCTGCCCTGAGTTTTTTAAAGCTAAAAAATACCCGTAACATTATCATTCTTGCACACAGCTGTGGTGTACATATGGCTTTTGACTGGCTACATAAAAACCCTGAAAAAGGTATAAGCGCATTTATTGGTGTAGGTATGGGCTCAACAGATTATGGCCAGCCAATGTTAAAACCTTTCCCCTTAGATGATATAAAAATTCCTCTGCTAGATATTCGCGGAGAACATGATTACCCGGCGGTTCACAGAAATGCAGGCAGAAGAATGGAGAAAATAAAGCAGGCGGGAAATCCAAAATCACAACAACGGGTCGTGGCTAAATCAGATCACTATTTCACAGATCGTGGCGATGCGTTGTTAAAAGAAGTTGCTAACTGGCTTGATACGTTGAAATAACTATTCACCCAGTACAGATTTAACAAATGGAATCGTTAATCGTCTGTGTTGCTGCAGTTGAGCTTTATCTAGAGCGTCCAGCACTGCAAAAAGATCAGACATATCTCTATTGCAATTATTAATTAAATAATTCGCCACATTATCAGCAAGCTCAAAACCTCTGCAATTAGCTCGCTGCTGTAAAGCCTGACATTTTTCTAAATCACTTAAAGTGCTCAACCTAAATACAGGCCCCCATTGTAAACGTGATATTAAATCTTTAAGGTTAAGGTTTATTTCAGTCGGTGGCTGATTAGCAGCAAGAATTAAACGCGTATTTTTCCCCTGGCTTTTATTCTCTCTTACGCGATTTATCAAATCAAATAAAGCTTCTTGCCATTGGGGTTTATCCTGCAAAAGCTGTACATCATCAATACAACAAATATCCATTTCTTCCTGTCCCAGAAACACCTCGGGAGAATATTCAATTAATTGATTCATTGGCAAATAACTTAGCTTGATATTTTTTTCTGCATGAAACTGACAAACTGCCTGCAACAAATGTGTTTTTCCCGTATTGTGCGCACCCCATATATAAACCTGTTTTTCGACATCACTTCGTTTGCTTTTTAAAAGATCCAGCAACAACTGGTTGCCTCCCATAACAAAATTATCAAAGGTAAAACTATCTTTTAATGCTAAGTCTAAGGTTAACTGGGTAAACATGATTATTTAAAAATTAGATTATTCTTTAAGCAACGTCATTAAAAACTGAACTGGATTTATACTCATTATGCATATGTCTTAACATCACAACCAAAACAGCCGCAACAGGCAAAGCAAGTAAGATACCCACAAAGCCAAATAACTGACCTCCTGACAGAACTGCCAAGATTACAGCAACGGGATGAAGGCCGATTTTATCACCTACTAATACAGGTGTTAACAACATCCCTTCCAGCATCTGTCCGATACTAAAAACAATGATGACAGGTATTAACTGCATTATGTCCTGGGTTTGCAGTAACATTGCAATACTAGCAGCCACTATTCCTACAATGAAACCCAGGTAGGGCACAAAGCTCACGAGCCCTGCCAGCATGCCGATTAACAGTGCCAGCTTTAAATCTATTAACCATAATCCGGTAGAATACACCGCACCCAAGGCAAGCATCACGACAAACTGTCCGCGCAAAAACGCAGATAATACTTCATCAGATTCTTTTGCAAGTTTTCTAATTGCTGACAAGTTTTTTCTTGGTAACAAATCATCGATATGCGTTATCAAATCATCCCAGTCACGTAATAAGTAGAAGGTAACGACCGGAATTAAAACCATATTAGCTACCCATACAGCTAACACCAGGCCAGATGACGCAATAGAAGAAACTATTTGAGAAATAATCCCGCCTGCCTGCACATAATGAGTTGAAAACAACTCTTTAAATAACTCCAAATTAAATATTGAAATATCTATACCCAGGAATTTTGTGATCATCGGTAAAAAATTATTTTGAATATGGTCCAGATAAGCAGGCATATTTGAAGCCAGGTAACCAATCTGCTGAGCTAACAACGGCAAAATCAAAAAAGCCATAATGGTTAATGAAACAAACAGTGCAATGAAAACGATAGTGACAGCGACACTACGAGATAATTTTTTAGACAACCTTGGCAGGAATTTCATTTCTAGACGGTCTACAACCGGATCACCTAAATAAGCCAGTAATGCCGCAGCAAAAAAAGGCATTAACACGGGTGATAACAAATACATCACAAACCCACCAGTGGACAGGGCTAACAGTAACATCCATTTTTGAGAGTCTGTTATCTGACTCATCCATTAAGCCTGTATTTTAAAATTTTTGGTAATACCGCAGGTAGAGAGCTCTTAGTTGGATCGTCCACATTTTTGTCAGGCACTTCACCTGATACCTGTTGATCAGTATCTGACTGAACATCAGGGGTTACCACAGGTCGCTCTTTATAAGTTTCAGCGGGTATATCGGGTCGGGTATCAGGTACTAAAATTTTACCCAGTGCGATTATGCGTTTTAAATCACTTTCATCTCCACTCAGCTCAATATGAAAATCAACCTGTGAACGCCCGACTTCTGTCGCATAAACATTTTTAACCGGTGCCAGTGACGATAAATAATGTGATGCCTTTGAATAGCGACTGACATTATTTAAATCACTCACTCTTAATAACAATTCACCATCATTAGCACTATCAGCAAATACTGCAAATCGACTGGATATATGATCTGTTGCAACCCCGACCCCACTACTCATGAGCGCATCCAGATCTAAAGCAGATAATCTCCAGCTTTCTGTCTGGTTTTCCATCAATAACGACCAGTTAACTGTCCAGCTGTTATTTGACCAGTTCATACGCCCTAAAATAACCGCATCAACCGGATAACGTTTACTCGCCTGCTTTATAGGCTCCCAGAACTCACCCCAAACATCGATAAACTTAACCGTTTTTTTATCCTGACCATCATATTCTGGCCAGATAACAGGTAATCCCCGTAGCTGCGCTTCATTAGTTATCGCTTCTTTTATTTGGGAAACATCTGATTTTTTAAGTAAATATCGATTCCGACCATCTTTAACGGCTAACCAGATTAAAACATTAGGCCGCTGATAACCCCATACAGGCAAGCCATTATCACGTAATAACTGCTTAACTTTTGCACCGTCAAACTGCATCCACAATTTGAATTTGGGCGGCACCAGAGCAGGTGTTTTTTTCAAATAGGCATCAATTTCAGGCTGAGTCATCGCTTTATAGCGGTATTGGCGTACCAGGCGTGTGGCTTTTTTCAAATCTATTTGTGTGGGTGCCAAACTTGTACCTGATACTCTTACAGAAACTTCGATTAAACCTTGCTCAAAAGCCGCCCCCCGAATTTGCTTTTCCTGACTGATAACAGGTAAGTTAACTTCGTAGATATGCTTAATCGCAGATGCCTGCACATTCACAGACAGTATAAAAAAGATAAAAATACTAAAAAATATTGTTTTACGGTTCATTTTCATTCGTGACCATTGCCAGGAAGATGTACAATACCACATCTTTTAATCGTGATGGTTTACCAGGTCCGCAATGTCTCAAACAGATTCAAAAAAATCAACTAATCAATCCCTTAATTACCGTGATGCCGGAGTCGATATTGACGCAGGTGCTGATCTGGTTGAACAAATAAAACCCCATGTTAAACGGACTATGCGCCCGGAAGTCATGAGTGGGCTAGGTGGGTTTGGCGCATTATTCGAAATCCCCCTTGATCGTTATCAAAAACCCGTACTGGTTTCTGGCACAGACGGCGTGGGGACTAAGCTTAAATTAGCACTTCAAATGAGCAAACATGACACCATTGGTATCGATCTGGTCGCCATGTGTGTTAACGATATACTTGTATTAGGCGCTGAGCCTCTATATTTTCTTGATTACTACGCAACCGGCAAGCTCGATAACGCTGTCGCGACAGATGTAATTAAAGGCATCGCGGAAGGCTGCATCCAGTCTGGTTGCGCATTAACGGGTGGTGAAACAGCAGAAATGCCCGGTATGTATAGCGAAGGCGACTACGATCTTGCTGGTTTTTGTGTTGGTATAGTTGAAAAAGACAAAATTATTGATAGTAGTAAAGTTGAAGCAGGGAATGTATTAATCGGTATTGCCTCTTCAGGCCCGCATTCAAATGGTTATTCACTCATTCGTAAAGTATTAGAAGTGAGTAACGCAGACTTAAATGAAGCCTGTGGTAATCAGTCTCTGGGTGACGCATTACTTGCACCTACTCGTATATATGTAAAAAGCATCCACGCTTTGCTTGAACAAATTGATATCAACGCTATGTCACATATCACGGGTGGCGGTATAACCGAGAACCTGCCCCGTGTTATGCCAGAAAATACCCGCGCGCAAATTAATGTGAACAGCTGGGAACTACCAGAGGTTTTTAAGTGGTTACAGCAACAGGGTAATATCGAAGATCTGGAAATGTACCGCACTTTCAACTGTGGTATCGGCATGGTACTGGTTGTAAATGCAGAAGATGCAGACACGGCTATTGAAGTACTTAATAAGGCTGGCGAATCTGCCTTTAAACTGGGAGAAATCACTAGCTCCAATGGCGCACCTGACGTTGTAATTGATTAAGACTACTTTTAATGAGCAAGTCCAACATCAATATTGTTGTGCTAATTTCTGGTAGTGGTTCTAATTTACAGGCCATTATCGACGCAACAATAGCAGGTAAACTGCATGCAAATATAAAGGCGGTTATAAGCAACCGCCCTGACGTTAAAGGTCTAAGCCGTGCTCAGGAAGCTAAAATCCCCACCTTAACCCTTGATCATAAACAATTTGAGAGTCGCGAAGCATTTGACCTGCAATTAATTCAGGAAATAGATGCTCACAAACCTGATCTGGTCATACTTGCAGGTTTTATGCGCATACTGACCGATAAATTTGTAGAACACTTTGATGGCCGCCTGTTAAATATACACCCGTCTTTACTACCTGAATTCACGGGCCTTAACACCCATCAACGCGCACTCGATGCAGGGGTAAAGCAACACGGTGTTAGTGTCCATTATGTAACCAATGAACTCGATGGCGGCCCGCTGGTCTTACAGGCTGTAATAGATGTAAATGAAAGCGATACTGCAGAGTCATTGCAACAACGCATTCACCGACAGGAACATATAATTTACCCAATGGTTATTGAATGGGTCGCTCAAGGCCGGCTCAAGGTTATTAATCAACAAATTATATTTGATAAGCAACTACTGGATACCCCGGCTAAATGGATCAACAACCAACTCGTCAATTAATTATTCACCGAGCAAAAGCCAGTTTTCTACTGTTATTCACTTTAACTTTATATGTGTTGCCTGGTTTAATCATTAACGTTCAGGCAACGCCTCTTTCTGAATTCAAGCTACCGGCTAATCATCAAAGCATTTATCGCATTGAAAAATACGCTAGTCATGTGGGTGACATGAATAATGAGCTACTTTATCAAAAGGGCATTATTAATTACACATCTGTCGCAACAGCGAAAGGCTTTGCCGCTCTTTTTTTAACAGCAGACCCGACAGAGACCAGTGTTTTAAACTGGCCTGAAACAGACCATTCAACACAACCAAAACAATACAGTTACCATTATTCTCAGGAAAAAAAGCATAAAAAAAATCAGCAAATTTTATTTGATTACTCACAAAGCACTAAAACACGGATTAATGGTACATATAAATTTAAACCTTATACGCTAGAGACACAGCAATTAGTATGGAGTCGGCAAGTTATACCCTTATTAATGAGCAATGACTTACAACAAGACTCAGCTATAACCAGCAATAGCTATTTTATTGCTGACAAGGGATATATCCGTAAATACACCTATACTCTAGAAACCACTGAAAATATAGAATTTAAAAACCGGCAAATTCCGGTATTAAAATTCAAAATAACCAAAGAAGGCAATCGACGCATGTCATATGTCTGGCTATCAAAAGAACACTTTTATCTGCCATTAAAAATTGAACAGTATAAAGATAATGAATTAAATGTACGCATGTTACTTACGCATTTTAACCTAATATAAATAGTATCCAAGATGACTGAATTTGACCAAGAAGATGACGACTGGGTAAGTAAAACCCAACGAAAGAAAGAATGTGATGATATTCTGGTGCTCGGCGAAAGAATGATCGCCCTTAACAAAGATGAGCTAGATCAGATAAATATGGATGATGAGCTACGCGGTGCAATTGAAGAAGCCCAACGTATAAAATCCAATAATGCACTAAAAAGACAGAAGCACTTTATTGCCAAAATCATACGTGGTCTGAGTGATGAGACGCTAACAAGCCAACTCGAGCGTGTTTTACATAAACACGATATATACAACGCTGATTTTAAACGCATGGAAAAGTGGCGGGATGCCATTATCGAAAACGGCGATAAAGCAATTAACGCCTTCATTGATGAGCACCCTAAGGCAGATCGCAGCCACCTCAGGCAACTGGTAAGAAATGCCGATAAAGAGAAGAAAAACAACAAACCACCAGCGGCATTTCGACAGATTTTTAAATATATACGAGAAGTCGTTGAGCTAGATTCCAGCGATAATGCGAATGACTATTAACTCAACTATAATCGTATGATCTATACTAAATTATCTTTAACACATTAAATTTGAGTAATTTTCATGGACTTCACCAGCATTCATAACTTCTACGAGCACCTGGTTATTGATTATATTCAGGCAGCAGTAATACCAGATCACTCCGATCAGTCTACTGATTTTTTTCTTGATGTGGCATGTTATGCATTGTCCAAACTACCATCACGATATATGCGACATGAAATTGATATGGCCTTTTATCTGGAATCCGCAGAAAGAGCTCAAATGATGGATGAAGTTAAGAAAAAAGTTGATGAAGCAGTAGAGTACATCAGCATAAACTTTAATAAAGACGAACGTTACGAGCCATAACTAACGATCACTGTAAAATATAGTAACTGAGATTAGCCTGTTTCTAAACAGGCTAATCTCAAAGCATCAGCTTATATTATTTACGCTTTTTTAAAGCTTAATTCATCTCCATCAAGCTCAACCGCTATAACATCACCCGGCAAGAAATCACCCTGCAATAATAGCTGTGCTAAAGGATTTTCCAGCTGTTGTTGAATAGCTCTCTTCAATGGCCTTGCCCCATATACAGGGTCAAAACCAGCATCACCCAACTTATCCAGCACCGCGTCACTTAACTGCAGATCTAATTCTCGTTCCTGTAAACGATGACGTAAAATTTCAATCTGAATAGCCGTGATAGAACGAATTTGTTCAATTCCCAGAGTATGGAACACAACAGACTCATCAATTCTGTTTATAAATTCTGGCCTGAAATGCTGACCCACAACTTCCATTACAGCGGACTTCATTCCATCGAAATCACCCTTCTCAGTGAACTCCTGTATATGCTGAGAACCGAGATTAGAGGTCATAATAATCACTGTATTTCTAAAATCAACTGTACGACCCTGGCCATCAGTTAAACGCCCGTCATCCAGTACCTGTAGTAATACGTTAAAAACATCAGGATGCGCTTTTTCAACTTCATCAAGCAATATGACCGAATATGGCTTACGTCGCACTGCCTCTGTTAAATATCCGCCTTCTTCATAACCAACGTAACCCGGAGGTGCGCCTATTAATCTGGCGACTGAATGTTTTTCCATAAACTCTGACATATCTATGCGTACCATCGCATCTTCAGTATCAAACAGATATTTTGCCAGCGCTTTTGTTAATTCCGTTTTACCTACTCCCGTTGGGCCTAAGAACAGGAACGAACCATTGGGTCGATTAGGGTCAGACAAACCTGCTCGTGAACGCCTGATTGCATTAGAAACTGATGCAACTGCTTCTTCCTGCCCAACAACACGTCTGGCAATTTCATCTTCCATGCGAAGAAGTTTTTCTTTTTCGCCTTCCATCATTTTCGCAACAGGTATACCCGTTGCCCTTGAAATAACTTCAGCAATTTCCTCTTCTGTTACTCGGTTACGCAGCAGCGTCATTTCCTGCATTTCAGCCTGCGAAGCCATATCCAGCTCTTTTTCAAGCTCTGGAATACGCCCGTACTGCAACTCAGACATACGTGTTAAATCATTAGCTCGACGTGCGGTTTCTAGTTCCAGGCGAGCCTGTTCAAGCTTCTCTTTAATAGTGGCACTACCATGTAAAGCCGCTTTTTCTGATACCCAGACTTCTTCTAGTGCCTGGTATTCCTGTTCAAGCGCATCTATTTCTTCCTGTAACTTTAACAGGCGCTCTCTTGATGCTTTGTCATCTTCTTTTGTTAACGCTTCACGTTCAATTTTTAATTGAATTAAACGCCGTTCCAGCCGATCCATAACCTCTGGTTTAGAATCAATTTCCATTCTAATTCGACTAGCCGCTTCATCTATCAGGTCTATTGCTTTATCTGGTAATTGACGATCAGTTACATAACGATGAGATAAAACTGCTGCTGAAACAATTGCCGGGTCAGTAATATCAACACCATGATGCACTTCATAGCGCTCTTTTAAACCTCGCAATATAGCGATGGTATCTTCAACTGTTGGTTCTTCAACTAATACTTTTTGAAAACGCCTCTCAAGTGCTGCATCTTTTTCAATATATTTGCGATACTCATCAAGGGTTGTTGCGCCAACACAATGCAACTCACCTCGGGCAAGCGCAGGTTTTAACATATTACCTGCATCCATAGCTCCATCAGATTTACCCGCACCTACCATCGTGTGGATTTCATCAATGAATAAAATAACCTGACCTTCCTGTTTAGACAGGTCATTTAAAACCGCTTTTAAACGCTCTTCAAATTCGCCTCGAAACTTGGCACCAGCAATTAATGCAGCTAAATCAAGTGAGAGTAAACGTTTGCCTTTTATACCGTCTGGTACTTCACCATTCACTATACGCTGAGCTAAACCTTCAACAATGGCCGTTTTACCCACACCCGGTTCACCAATGAGTACCGGGTTATTTTTTGTCCGTCTTTGTAAAACCTGAATCGTTCGACGAATTTCTTCATCGCGACCGATCACAGGATCTAGCTTTCCCTGCTCTGCTCTTTCAGTTACATCAACAGTATATTTTTCAAGTGCCTGACGTTGATCCTCTGCATTTGGGTCATTTACACTTTGCCCGCCACGTACTTTTTCTATCGACTCTTCGAGGGCTTTTTTATCAGCACCAAACTCTCTTAAAATATCACCAATGCGTGACTTTTCTTCAATTGCAGCTAATACAAACAATTCACTGGAGATATAATCATCTTTACGTTTTTGCGCTAATTTATCTGTAATATTTAACAGGCGGCCCAGATCATTCGAAAGATGTATATCTCCCTCATTGCCTTCAACCTGAGGAAAATGTTCAATTTCTTCGCCAAGTTTTGAACGTAAACCGTTAACATTTACATTGCTCATAGTTAATAAATGACGCACCGAACCGCCATCCTGATCAAGCAATGCCAGCATGAGGTGTAGTGGCTCAATAAATTGGTGATCTCGCCCAACTGCGAGTGATTGCGCTTCAGAAAGCGCCATTTGAAATTTGCTGGTTAGTCGGTCCATTCTCATGGCTTTGCCTCGATAAGTTTTCTATTACCTAAAAGATATGGGTTGATCTAGAAATTTCAAGGGAAGGTTTGAAATACATGATGTAGATCAATGAGTAATAAATGTGTGAGTAGCCGGGTTTTAATTTAAAAACTTACTTAATAACTCATCTGTCAACATTGGCTTACCCATCAGGTAACCTTGAGCAATGTCACAGTTGTTTTTTTCCAGAAAGGCCCAATGCTCTTTTGTTGCCACACCCTCGGCAACAACAGTTAAACCCAGCTTATGAGCCATCGCAATTACCGCTGCTGCAATTTCCATATCATCTTTATCATTGGGTATGTCTGTAATAAAGGCCTTATCAATTTTTAATGTATCAATAGGTAAACGTTTCAAATAGTTAAGTGATGAATAACCCGTTCCAAAATCATCAATCGTCAGTGAAATGCCTAATGCCTTTATTTGATCTAATAAATCAATAGCATGATCGATCTGTTCCATTAACGTGGTTTCGGTAATTTCCAGCTCAAGTTTCACCGCTTTAAAGTCTGTTTCTGCCAGTGTATTTTGTATCGTCTCTAATAAATATGGATCACGAAATTGCCGGGTTGATAAATTCACAGCCAGTTCAATATCCTGCATTCCCTTATACTCCAGACTTTTAATTTCTTTACAGGCTGTTCTTAAAACCCACTTGCCAAGCTTCACCATCAAACCCGCTGTTTCTGCAATGGGAATAAAATACTCAGGCGACAATTCCCCTTTAACAGGATGATTCCATCTTATTAAGGCCTCGACTCCAACCAATTTTTTAGTTTTAATGTCACATTTTGGCTGATATTTAACATACAACTGATCACTATTTAAAGCCTGTCTTAAATCATTTTCTATACTCAGATGGTCGACAATTTGAGTATTCATTTCTTCCGTAAAAAACTGATAATTATTTCTGCCAGATGACTTGGCTTTGTACATTGCCATATCTGCATTTTTTAATAAAATATCAGCATTTAAACTATCTGCTGGAGCAAGTGTGATACCTATACTGGGAGAAATTAATATTTCATTTTTTAAAAGATGTATAGGTTCAGACATTGCGTCCATTATTTTTCTTGCAACTGCCGAGGCGCCTGACATGCCATCTATATCAGTTAGTAATATTACAAATTCATCACCACCCATACGTGCAACGGTATCCTGATACCTTACGCATTGACGTAAAGTTTCTGCAACTTTCATTAAGACCGCATCACCAACATCATGCCCCATAGAATCATTAATCCGTTTAAACTCATCTAAATCTAAATATAATAATGCCGCTGTTGCCTCTGTTCTTTTAAGTCCCTTTAATACTTGCTCTAGTCTGTCTCTAAATAATATGCGGTTTGCCAGTCCGGTTAAGCTATCTACATAAGCCAGCTCTTCCATTCTTAAATGCGCTTCTTTTAATTGTGAGACATCTTCAAAAACGGTTACAAAGTGTGTAATGACTGATTGCTCATTAGTAATGGATGAAACTGACATTAAAACCCATATTTCTCCATTTTCTTTTTTGCGCAACTGCATTTCACCTTGCCACTCCTGCCCCTGATTTATTATTTCCCATAGATCAGTTACTTCCTGCGAAACAATGTTTTCAGGTTGAAAAATTCGTGCATTTTGATTAAGAAGCTCTTCTTTTGTGTATTTTGTCACCGAACATAATTTAGGATTAGCATATTCAATAATTGCATCCTTATCGGTTATTAAGACCATTGACCCGCTTTGTTCTACAGCAGATGAAAGCATTTTTAATTTCAATTGCTGACTACGGATATCAGTCATATCCTTTATGCCTTCAACAAAACCATCAAATTTATTCTGGTCATCTAATAAAGGTGCTGATTCAACCTGAATTAAAACTGTGTGCCCCTGTTTATGTAATAGCTCTATTTCATAAACATTTGATACGCCTTTTTTTCTTTCACTTATCTGCTTTTTTAATACGCTTTGATTATTCTGGTTTTCAAAATCAAAAACGGGCATGCCTAACATGTCTTCAATGTTATAACCCAACATATCAGCTAAGGCCTGGTTTACGAATCGAATATTATTATATCTATCGATTACCCAAATCCCTTCATTCAGATTCTCAACTATTCGCTTATATCTATTCTCACTAGCAGCCAAATCACGCATAACAGTAAATACATGTTGTGCCCAACCTTTTTCGTCGCGTTTTATAACACTGGCAAAAACTTCAACTTCACACCAGTCTCCCAGTTTACGTTTAACACGCATACTACAACTAAGTTTTTTTAAATCTCCGGAATAAAGCTGGTTAAAAAGACTAATCACTCTCGCGTGATCATTTGGATGAATTTGCTGCCCCCACCAACTATGAAAAACTTCCGCAGAGGGAATTTCTTCAGGTGTGTAACCTAGTATTTGGGCCCAGGAATTAGAAAAATTAAGAATGGGAGTTGGCGGCAGGCAATAATCGCATAAACCAACGTTGCACAGGCTTATCGCCAATGCATTAGATTGTTGAATATCTAGATTTAATCCCTTTGGCATATACGCTTTTACAAATTGATAACTTATTACATCAATAATAGATGATTCTTAGCAAATATGTTGTAGCGAACAGGCCGAAGCAAAAGTCTGATAACTCTATTTTTTATAGTTTTTACGCTTAAATAGATCACTACGACGACTTACTAACCTGTCAAGAAACAATAGTCCGTCTAAATGGTCCAGCTCATGCTGTATCGCTCTCGCCTCAAAACCACTTGGTTCAATTTCATGAAACTTACCTGTTTCATCCATGTAATTTAATTTTATTTTTTCAGCTCGAATTACATTTCCAGTAAAGTCTGGTACAGACAGACAACCCTCACGCCCCATGTCCATTCCCTCCCAGGCAGTAATTTCAGGATTTATCATAATCATATGCCCGTGGTTGTCCACTGGTTTACGCATATTTGATACATCTACGATAACGATTCTTTTAAAATTGTTTACCTGAGGAGCCGCTATACCTACAGCACCCGGTCCAGCCATGCGTGCATGCTCTAGCTCATTTATGAAACTTAATATTTCTTTATCGATAGACTCAACGCTTTCTGATATTTGTTTTAAACGCTGATCAGGATAAGTCAGAATGTCCATGCAAGCACTAACCCCTTAGTGTATTAATTTCATCAAGGTTTACTTCAATATCAGAGCTCAGGACATCCAGAGCATCCTGTAAAGACTCAATGCCTTTAGTGGCTACCCCTTCTAACGTCATTATGTAAATCGGTTTATTTTTAGTACCACCAATATCGGTTTCCAGATCAATGATATTTAAACCTGCTATGGCTAAAGCTGAAGTAACCTGCGCAACAATGCCGTTTCTATCCGCGCCATAAACGGTTACCTGCACATCCGGATCAGGTCTTAAAGCTTGCGTTTCTACATCGTCATCAATATGTAAATGCAGATTCATTTCATTGCAGATGTCACTTAATACTTTTCTCAGATCGTGCTCTTCATCATGGGATACGCGTAACATAATGGCAAAATTAGCTCCCAGGCGCATCATTGATGCCTGAGCCAAACTACAACCCTGCTTATAAAGTGCATCTGTTACCGCAGCAACAATCCCGGCCTGATCGGCACCAACCAGTGTTAATACTGAGCACTTCATTATTTTTCTCCCAATTTATAAGAATTTATTCAAACCAGATCATACTTGCCTGACGCCCTGTTTTACCATCTCGGCGATAGGAATAAAATTGATCCGCATCAGTATAGGTGCAATATTCACCGCCATATATTTCTCTGATACCTATATTGTGCAATCTTAGTTTTGCCAGATGATAAATATCTGCCAGATAATGACCTTCACGGTTCTGTTTAAAAGCTTCTTTGGCTTTAGGTTGGTTATTAACAAAGATATCATACACATCCTGGCCTACCTCAAATGCCTGCGGCCCAATAGCCGGCCCCAGCCAGATCAGAAGTTCACTATGCCTCTCACTAAGTGAGGCAACCGTCGCTTCAATTACATCATCTGCAAGGCCGCGCCAACCGACATGTGCTGCGGCCACTTTATTACCCTTGCGGTTACAAATCAGCACGGGCAGACAATCAGCTGTCATAACTGCACAGACGGTTTTAGCCTCCTCACTAAATGAAGCATCTGCCTGGATTAGTTGATTTTTACTCTGCTCGTCACTTAATTGTTCAGTTTTTATATAACCTGCATTAACTACCCTGTTTCCATGCACCTGTTCAAGCCAGAGGGGTTCTTCAGGTATGTTTAACTGACGGATTAATTGCTCTCGATTTAACAAAACATGCTGTGGATTATCCTCTACATGAAGAGCAAGATTTAAACCCGCATAAACACCCGTGCTAACTCCATGATGGCGTGTTGTACAAAATGCATGGACACGTTCTGCCGCGGGCCAGTTTGGTTTTATAATGTCCGTGTTAGTATCAATCAATGGAAATTGTTCATTCATGCGTATACTCATCTGAAAAATCGTCCAGATAGTAATCGTCTTGAGTTATATCCTTAGCTATATCATTTTCGAGCACGGTGATGAGCTCCTTCATATCATCAGGTAGGGGTGCTTTCCATTCCATATGTTTACCCGTTGTTGGATGTATGAGCCCTAGTTTTCGTGCATGCAAAGCTTGTCTGCTAAATCCACGCAACATCTCTTTTAACTCATCACCACACCCTTGAGGTAGTTGTAATCTGCCACCGTAAGTTTGATCCCCTACCAAAGGGTGTTTGATATGCGCCATATGCACACGTATTTGATGGGTACGACCAGTCTCGAGGTTAACTTTAATTCGAGTATGACCACGATAACGATCTAACACACGATAATGAGTAATAGCCTGTTTACCTTCAGCTTTTACTGCCATCTTTTTTCGATCACGGCCATGACGACCTATGCCTACATCAACCGTACCACCAGAGGTTAATACACCAAAGACAATTGCCTGATATTCTCTGTGCACGGTACGAGCCTGCAACTGCTCAACCAGTAATTTATGCGCTTTGAGTGTTTTAGCAACAACCAGTAATCCCGAAGTATCTTTATCTAACCTGTGCACAATGCCTGATCGAGGCACTTCATGTAACTTTTCATCATGAAATAACAACCCGTTTTGCAATGTACCATCCGCATGGCCGGCTGCTGGATGCACGACAAGCCCGACGGGTTTATTTACAACCAGAATATCATCATCCTCATAAATAATATCCAGGTTCATATCTTGTGCAATTACACCCTGATCAAGAATTTCATGCTCTATATGTAATTCAAGCTGATCGCCACCAATCACTTTATCTTTAGCCCTTGGCACCTTCCCATCTAACAGAACCCGTTCCGCTTTGATCCACTGTTGGAGTCGACTACGGGAATAATCAGGGAACAATTTCACCAAAACCGCATCTAACCTCTGGGAGGCGAACTCCAATGGAACAGTTATTTTTACAATTTCGTGATTTATACCATCGGACATAGACGACTTCTCTTGTATAATGCCAATACGATTTTGACTAATTCAATTTTAAATAACACTACTTAACCTTATTTTTTACTGCACCATACGATACTTCAATTATGACGCGATTACTTTCTACACTTATTTTATCTTTGTTTCTCATCGCTTGCAGTGATGACGGCGTTAAAACCGATATTTATGCTGACTGGAGCGCACAGGATTTTTATGATGAAGCCACCATTGCTTTAGAAGCAGGTGAATTCGAAGAAGCTATCCGAAACCTTGAAAACCTGGAAGCTCGATTCCCCTTTAGCCCCTATGCAAGACAAGCCCAGCTTGATGTTGCTTATGCGTATTATAAATTCGAAGAGCCTGAGTCTGCTATAGCAGCTGCAGATCGTTTCATTCGAATTAACCCAAGGGACCCAAATGTCGCCTATGCCTGGTATTTAAAAGGCCTGGCAGACTACAACCGGGGTACCGGCTTTCTCGATAGTTATTTTACACGTGACCTGTCACAGCATGATAACAAATCTATGAATGATGCTTTACGAAGTTTTTCAACTCTGGTTGAGCGCTACCCGGATAGCCGTTATGCAGAAGATTCATACAAGCATATGCTTTACCTGCGTAACCAGCTGGCAAAAGCTGAATTACATGCAGCCAATTACTACATTAAACGCAAAGCCTGGTTAGCAGCTGCCACACGTGGTCAATACGTGCTAGAAACCTATCCAACAACACCCGCCAGTCGAGAAGCACTTGCCATTATGGTGCAGTCTTATAACAAGCTGGGCTTGAATGACCTGGCTGCTGATGCGCAATCTGTTTTAGATGCAAATCCTGTTGTAGAAAAGCAGCTTATAGCTAGTGGCGATAGCGAGCTGGAAGCACCTGCCAACTAAATCATAACACTGCTGTGGCACATCACCCTAACAGTACATTTTATTAACCCCGTCTATAACCAGACGTAATCGGATATCGTCTATCACGTCCAAATGCACGTTGCGTAACTCTTACTCCGGGAGGTGCCTGACGACGTTTATACTCATTGATCTGCACCATACCAAGCACTTTTTCCACAATTTGCTGATCGTATCCCGCATCAATAATCTGTTGTTTGGGAATATCTTCTTCAACACTCATTCTTAAAATCGCATCGAGTATGGCGTAGTCAGGCAGGCTATCCTGGTCTTCCTGATCGGGTCTTAATTCAGCTGATGGTGGCCGATCTAGAACTCTTTGGGGTATAACCTGACTAATTGAGTTTCTATAATCACACAATGCATATACCAGCTGCTTTTCCACATCTTTTAGTGGCGCAAAACCGCCCGCCATATCACCATATAACGTACTGTAACCCACGGCCATTTCACTCTTGTTACCGGTAGTTAAAACCATGCGACGCAATTTATTAGACAGAGCCATCAAAATAACGCCACGACAACGCGCCTGAATATTTTCTTCTGTGGTATCCGTTTCTGTACCTGCAAACTCATCTTTCAGGGTTTCGAGAAAAGCCTGAAAAGTGGGCTCAATTGAAATCTCTTTATATTCAACCCCCATAACATCAGCCTGAGCCTGCGCATCGTCCAGACTCATCTGTGCAGTATATCTCGAAGGCATCATCACGGCATGCACCTGATCTGCACCAAGTGCATCTGCTGCTATAGCTAACGTTAATGCCGAATCTACACCACCAGAAAGACCTATAACAACCCCATCAAACCCATTACTCGTCACATAGTCGCGAACCGATGTCACCAGTGCTTTATATAAATTTGATAATTCACTTTCAGGTTCATGGAAGTCGGTATCGACTGCTATCACATCTTGATTAGTGTCTAATCGGTAATGTAATAAAGCCGTCTCAAAATCAGGCCCCCTGCCGACCAATTCTGATCTGGCATTAATAACTAGTGAATCGCCATCAAACACTAGCTCATCCTGCCCACCCACTAAATTCAAATAAAACAGAGGCAAAAGATTAGACTTTTGACGGCTCTGTAACATGTCTAAACGTTGCTGATGTTTTCCCTGATGGTAAGGAGAGGCGTTTAATATGACCACAGCCTGAGCGCCTTCTGCCTGCGCTTGCCCAATTGGCTCGTCAAACCAGGCATCCTCACATATCACAATGCCAACTTTCTGACCTTTACATTCTATGACGAGGGATTTATTACCCGATTTAAAATAACGTTTTTCATCAAAAACAGAATAATTAGGTAAGTTAAACTTATGGTATTCACCTATTATTTCACCATGCTCACATACTAGAGCGGCATTAAATAACTCACCTCCTTGTGATCGAGGAGCACCGAAAACAACTACAATATCTGTTGTATTTTTAGCTATTTCCTTTATACCAGCGTCAACTTGACGAATAAAACCCTGACGCAATAACAAATCTTCAGGGGGATAACCACTTAATGCCAGTTCGGGAAAAACGACAATATCCGCGCCCTGCTGCTTTGCCAGACGTGATTTAGTTATAATTTTACGTGTATTTGCTTTGATATCACCGACCAGGAATCGCTCCTGAGCCAAGCATAGTTGTACAGCTTCAGTCATAGTGTTTATTAGTTTAGAATAGTTTCAATATTTGGATTTTATCAGAGTAAGGGCTGTAACCGCATATGTTTAAAAGTGTTTTAGTTATTATTATCGTCATTCTTATACTGTTATTTGCACGAACCATTATGCTAAGACTAAAAAAAGAGCCAAAAACCACACGCATCAGCAGTAAAGACACCATTCAATGCGCCGTTTGTAAGGTTTATACCAGTCGGGATGAGGCCATAATTAAGGGTGACAAAGCCTTTTGCTGTCAGCAGCACCTAAACGACTGGAATAAATCAACTTGAATAGTAATACCAGCAACGTCAATTATAGAGCGCTTTCAATTCAAGGCGACCCTATCACCTGGCGCGCACTTAATCAGTTAAATCTATATCGGTTATTATTAGCTACCGGCCTTCTTGTAGCATTTTATAAAAGCGACTGGATGAGCTTTCTTGGTAATCAGAATACTGATGCTTTTCAATTAACTTCATTTCTATTACTCATCAGTAGTTTGATTTACACATTATTAGGCTTAAAACGAAAGCCTGGCTTTGAAGCTCAAGTAATAATCACCAATGCCAGTGATATATTACTCATTACCCTGATATCACATTTTAGTGGTGGCATAAGTAGTTTTCTAAGTATTTTATTAATCATCAACGTCACATCAACAGGCACATTCTTACGTGACCGCGATTCTTTTTTATTCGCCGCTCTTGCATCAATAGCTATACTTAGTGAACAAACCTACAGCATGATGCAGGGCATAAGTCACAATTCAGAATTTACACGAGCGGGCTTATTAGGTCTGGTATTTTTTGGCACAAGCTTTCTCGCCTCCATACTTTCTAAACGCGCTCTGGAATCTGAACAGCTTGCGATAGATCGTGAAGCCGACATTATTAGTCTGGAAATACTCAATGAAGATATTATTCAGAATATGCGCACTGGTATTATCGTAGTGGATGATGATGGTTACATTCGCATGGCCAATAGCTCAGCTGAGGCTTTACTGGGAAATATTTCAATTCAGAACAATCCGTTGCTGGAGAATATTTTACCTGCATTAGACGCACGCTTTATTGAATGGCAAGATCAACCAAATATGCACCATAAAGCTATTCGCCAGAAACACGGGCTGCCCGATATTCAGCCCGGCTTCAGACAACTGCAACGTACTGGGCATGGTACAGGTGATACATTAATTTTTCTTGAGGACGCAACTCAATTAAACCAACGATTTCAACAAATCAAACTCGCCTCGCTTGGTAGACTTACTGCCAGCATTGCACATGAAATACGCAATCCTTTAAGTGCGATTAACCATGCGGCGCAATTATTAGAAGAATCTGATCTTGATGAAGCAGATAGTAAGCTATCAAACATTATCACAACACAGGTACAGCGACTGGATAAGATCATTCAAAATGTACTTCAGTTATCCCGACAAGAACAAAGTATTCAAGAGTTAATAAATTTAGACCAGTGGTTACAAAATTTTAAAGATGAGTTTTGTATAGGGGCTCATATTGAAAGCAGCCAACTTAATATAAAAATACTAGAAGAAAACATATTTATTAAATTTGATGCCAGTCACCTATATCAAGTCATTAACAACCTGTGTTCGAATGCAATCACTCATAACGACAAGCCACGTGAACAGGTAAAAATTGAATTAATCGCTGGCTTTGACAAAGCCCTTGATCAGCCTTATCTTGAAGTTACAGATAATGGCGCAGGAATTGATAAAGATCTGGTACAAAAAATATTTGATCCATTCTTTACCACAAGCACCAAAGGCTCAGGTCTGGGTTTATATATTTCTAAAGAAATCATTGAAAGTAATCGAGCAAAAATTCATTACAATAATATTGATAATAAAAGCTGCTTCTGTTTACACTTTTTCAGCACATAAAAATATCTATGGCCGATACTAAAGTTATACTAAATCATTCAGGCGTAAACAGTTTAGCAACAGGTGCAATACCTCCCGGATAATCCGTACTTGCTGTACCTGCTATTAGAACTACCGATACAGTAATTCCAGCTCCTGAGACAGGGCAGTCTGAACCATCCATACCCGTAATAATCACCTGGCCAGCGATAGATCCAGAAGAAGCAAAAGCAGGTGTGGTCCCATTTGAAGAGCCAATAGCTTGTTTGCCACCATCATTTAACTGATCTACAACACTGACACACGCACTACCAGATGTCATTTTCATAGATTCAGCCTTACCCATTCGAAAGGCATTTTCCTGATGTTCTATCAGGCTAACAATTTTAGCTGATTTTATATAACCTTGATAAGCTGGCATTGCAATAGCCGCTAATAATCCTATGATTGCAATAACAATCATTAACTCAATTAAGGTAAAACCATTTTGTAAATTTTTATCTATTTTCATAATTCACCTCATTAATCAGGTTAGATTAGTACAGCTCAATCTTTTTTGTCATAAATTGACAAATTTGTCCTAATCTCACGAAATAAATAGTTCAATAACACATAATAAATAAACAAAATCGTCTAAATATCTAATATTAATCAATATTTATTACACTAAAGAAACTACCAACTAGTACATGCAATGAATACGCCAAATAGGATAAAATTAAAATAACCCCAAAACAATCAATCACATAAAAAGAATACTGTGTAAAACAGGTATTTGAAAGTACTATTTGCGTCATAAGGAAATAGGTAAACAGATTATTTAATTACCTTATTCTAACGAATAGAATAAACTCTGCGTGTGCATACAACCTTTAAACCGTTTAAAAGATATTGAGACATAAACCAACTAATGAAAGTAGTGATTTTACAACCATCCTATATTCCCTGGCGTGGATACTTTGATCAAATAAATAAGGCTGATCTTTTTATTTTTTACGATGACGCTCAATACGACAAGCACGGCTGGCGAAATAGAAATCAGATAAAAACAACACAAGGCAACCAATGGATAACTATTCCCGTGCATAGTAAAGGTGTTTGTGATGGTATACCTATTAATGATATTCGTATTGACTGGAGTAAATCCTGGGCTAAGAAACACCTTAAAGCACTTACTTATGCCTACTCGAAAGCCCCCTTCTGGGATACACATCATTCATGGATAAATTCAATATATCAACGTAAAGACACTTTCCTGGCTGACTTTACAATTGATATAACCATAGAGCTAGCCACCAAACTAGGCATAACAAATACAAAATTTATTCGCTCTTCAGAGATAGCTAATATAAGCGGAAAGAAAACAGATCGATTAATTAATATCCTGGAAAAAGTGGGCGCTACTCAATACTTATCAGGTCCTTCAGCACAGGCCTATATAGAAAAAGAAAAATTTATTGACGCAGGTATACCTATCGAATTTATGCAATATCAGTATAAAGATTACCCTCAACTACACGGAAAATTTGACTCCAATATAACAGCATTAGACCTGTTACTAATGACAGACCGCAAAGCTATTACACATATTTAAACGTCAGCAATTACAAATGAAGCATGAAAAATACATTTATTAATTAAAATTAAGATAAAATGAAATTTATGTTACTTATTACCAGCTATGGAATAAACTTCAATAATTGTGTTGTATACTAAATATACAAAAATAAAAATATTAACACCCACATCTTTTATTTACATACACATTAAATATAGGCTACATACATGAGCGATAAGAAAGCACTGTCACAACAGGAAGTCATTGATGCAAATATCTATGTTCATTCATCAATTGTCTCTCAATATGATAACGAGCCTCACTTTAGACCCGAAAACAAAAAAAAAGTAACAAATCGACTGATTTCTTTAATAAATAATTTACCTAACAATTCAAAACGCAGACTATTAGACTTTGGCTGTGGAACAGGTTTTATTATAAATTTAATAAAAGATAAGTTTGATCGCATTGATGGGGTAGATGTCACACAAGCAATGTTAGACTGTATTGATACAACAAGTGGCAATATATATTTACATAATGGCCCAGCTGAACATACTCCTTTTGAAGACTCAACATTTGATATGACTACCGCGTATTCTTTTATGGATCACCTTATTGATTATAAAGAACTGTTAAAAGAAGCGCATAGAGTTTTAAAACCCGGTGGAATATTTTATATTGATCTAAATCCGAATAGAAAATTTTGGCAGTCATTACAAAAAATTGATGCCACAGACGCTAACACTCATCCGTTTATTACAGACGAAGTTTATGCAACAATACATAATGATGATCGCGTATCACAACAATACAATATAGATAAAGATAAATTAATATTAGCTGAACCTGAGAAAAACCAGGCATCAGGATTTGATGCCGAAGAAGTATTAGCCGCGGCTAGATCAATTGGCTTTAATGACGTCAGGGTTAACTACCACTGGTATTTGGCTCAAGCAAAAGTAATGCACAACCAGAGTTTTGAGGATGCCAAGATAATTGATGAACATCTTCAACGACTATTACCACTAACTCAACATTTATATAAGTACCTGGAATTTGTATTTATTAAATAGAATCTATTAATTTTTGTATGAATGACTTTTTGAAAAAAATAGAAAATGATGGTTACATCATAATACCATCCGTAATCTCATCTACCATTGTTAAAAAACTATGGAGTGAGCTAGATCAAGCAATGAAAGATGATCTAGATAAAAATTCAAATATTTTTGATGCCGGAATGGTACATAACTGTTTTATGAGAGGCGAAGCTCTATGTCAGATATTAAACAATCCTGTACTCGATGAATATATATCACATTTATTAGGTGAACATTTCATAATGTACGCTTATCAATCATCAAGCCTGCCCCCTTACGGTGATAACTATGGAAGTCGTATACACGTAGATAGCCCTCGCTATATTGAAAACTATCAAACAAATATTGGAGTAATATTCCCACTAACCGACTTTACGATTAAAAATGGTGCTACATGGGTATTACCAAAGTCACACAATCAAAAAGAACAACCAACTGAGGAAATATTTAATAAGCATGCTATACAGGCTACCTGTAATGCCGGTGACATGATTATTTTTTTAGGGCGGTTATGGCATAAAGCAGGTAAAAACAACACATCGTCAATACGCCACTCTATCACTATAAATTTCTGCAGATCGTACATGAGACAACGATTTGACTACCCTCGTCTAATTAGTCAAAACGTACTAGAATCATTAAACAGTCAAGGCAGAAGATTAATTGGCATGAATGTACGCATGCCTACATCCCTAGACGAATTTTATTTACCCGCAGAAAAAAGACTATATAAACCAAATCAAGGTTAAAGACAATGAATAAAATCGTGATATTTGGTGCCGGCTCATTAGCTGAAATGGTTTGCTTCTACCTAGAGCGAAAAACACCCAATTGTGTTGCCGGATTTATAGTTGATCCCGAACACTTATTACAAGACTCTTTAATGAATTTACCTGTAGTTTCGTCAGAAAATATGGGAAGTATATTCCCCAGCGCTTCTTTCGATATGATTGTTGCTATTGGCTATTCAAACATGAGAGCCCGAGCCTTAGTAATCAATAGAATGCGTGATACAGGTTACACTTTTAAAAACTTAATTCCCGAGTCAGGCTGTGATGGTTCTATTAATGGTACTAATAACATAATTATGCCTGGTAGTGTAGTTGAGCCTTTTGCAACTATTGGAAATGATAACATCATTTGGTCTGGTGCCCATATATGTCACAATGCGAACATTCAGAATAATAATTTTTTTGCTACAGGCTCAATAATAGGAGGCTACACAAAAATAGATAATGGCTGTTTTTTTGGCTTTGGATCTATTGTGATTGAAAATATTAAAGTATCAGAAGAAACACTGGTTGCAGCAGGAGGTGTGGTGACGGAAGATACACAGGCGCACTCTCAATATATGGGCTTGCCCGCTAAAATATCTGATAACCATAAAGGCACAGGTATAATATTTTAAAAAATAATATTATATAAAATCATTCAACATTCAATTTTCCAGTGCCGTCATTTTTATAAACTCGACGAACTAAATTAACAGGTCTGGACTTTACTTCAGTATATATTTTTGAAATATAAACCCCTATCACACCAAGTGAAAAAACTGTAATCCCACCCATTAAATAAATTGCAAGAACAATTGTTGTCCAACCTTGTAATACTTCATCGGAAAACAGTTTAACTAATATTACATAGATACTTACAAAAATAGAAAGTGCTGTTATTCCCATACCAAGATAAAATATATATATCAATGGCTTGCTACTGAAAGCTGTTATTGCATTTATTGCCAGCTTCATACGTTTAACAAACGTATATGAGCTCACACCTTTAAATGTCTTATTTGATTCTACACCTTTTTGGTTAAATCCAATATGTAACCATAATGCAGCAATAAACAATTCTCTCTCAGGATGTTGAAGTAGGGCATCAACATAGTATCTCTTCATAAGTCGTGACACCATATGGTTGGCTGAAATAGGTGTGTCAGAAAAATGATTAAACATCGAGTAAAAACTATTACTTAGAAAACCTCGAACTAACGGTCTCTTTTTCTCTTTTGTAACACCATATACCACATCGATATCATCATCACCCTCAAAAGTCTCCCAAAATAGTTTCAACGATTCAGGAGGCTCTTCTAAGTCTACATCTGTTAAGTAAATATAATCACTATCGGCATATTCTAAACCAATCATCATTGCCCTGTGATGACCGTAGTTTTTAGGTAAATCAATAACTTTAACATTATTGTGGCGCTCCGCTAGCGCAATAGCAACTGACAATGAGTTATCCGGCGAACCATCATTAACGAATATCAACTCAAAATCATCAGTAATATCACTTGCCTGCACAGAAATTCTTTCGAAGAATTCATTAATATATTGTTCAGAATTAAACAGCGTCGTGACTATACTTATTTTCATTATTAACCCATTATCCTAGAATATAAAAAAGACACATTAAATATTCACGTTTATAATCAAATTATCGATCAAAAAATTCCAGCAAACTACTTATCACATAATCTTGTTCTTCAACAGTGATATCAAAATACACTGGCAACCTTAATAGTCTCTCACTAACAAAATCGGTTTCATTTAGCGGTAAAACCCCTGTTCTTGCGTATTTCAGTCCTGCTGGTGATGAATGCAATGGAATATAATGAAACAATGCAGATATATTTCTATTTTTAAGGAATTCAATCAACTCTACCCTTTGCTTGGGTGTATTACACAATATAGAAAACAGGTGATAATTAATTTTATTATGCTGTAGATATTTTGGTAAAGTAATGAGACCTTGTTCGTCCAGTGATTTAAGGTGCAGCAAATAATACTCAACAGCTTTTTGCCTCTTAGTTATAACTTGATCAATATTCTCTAACTGTGCATACAAAAAGGCCATTTGTAATTCAGATGGCAAATAAGACGACCCCTTATCTATCCACGTATATAACTCTACTTCATTTCTAAAAAACGCTTCACGGTTAGTCCCCTTCTCTCTTAGGACTTCTGCCCTCTCAGAAAATTTTGGATTGTTAATCAAAAGAGCGCCTCCTTCCCCGCACATTATATTTTTTGTCTCATGAAAGGAAAAACAACCAATATCTCCAATCGTGCCTGAGTGTTGATCGTGATAATATGCACCAACACTCTGCGCGGCATCTTCAATTACATATAAACCATTGTTTTTTGCAAAATCACTTATTACTTTCATCTCACAACTTTGACCAGCATAGTGCACGGCTATAACTGCCCTTGTTTTATCCGTTAAACAATCTTTTAATTTATTTTCGTCCAAATTAAAGGTTTTTGGATTTATATCGCAAAACACCGGTACAGCACCTCTCAAGACAACTGCATTTGCTGTTGAAACAAAGGTAAACGAAGGCATTATCACCTCATCACCCGGCTTCAAATCAATCAATATACATGCCATTTCAAGTGCAGCAGTACATGAATTTGTCATCAATATTTTATTGCACTGTGTTAAAACTCTAAGATACTCTTCACATTTTTTAGTATAAAAGCCATTTCCACTAATATGTCCTTTCATCACACTATTAGCAATATAATATAATTCTTTACCAGATATAAACGGCTTATTAAATGGAATTTCAAATTCTTTCATAATATTTTTCATTATTTTAATTAATTACAAAAACACACACGCCAGCTACAACAAGAACTGTACCAAGAATTTTTTTACTGGTTAATCTATCCTTTAAAAATAAACCTGCAGAAAGCATAACCACTACATAATTTACACTCATAATTACTGTGAAATACTTTAGAGACAATGTCAGCATTAAGTAATACGACAACATTAGTACAACCACAAAGAGTATATATCCTAAAATGACAAATTTATTAAAATAGATACTCGCATGATTCGTACTAGCACCTATTTTTAGTAAAAGCTGCCCCAGAGCAGTCATTATCACGATTAACACTATAATCAGTATAGTCATTTATGCATCATCAGATGAAATTATATATATACCTGTGAATACGAGTATTAATCCAAAGATATTGTTTAAATTAACACTTTCATCAAATATAAACACAGCATAAAAGAATACTAAAAGTGGTGAGATTGATGTATATGGATAGATATCTGATAATTCATTTTTTTGAAGAACGCGTTGCCACATCACAGTTCTTAACATCATAAAAATCACAGCCATCAAAACAAACAGATAGCTCATCATGCCATCTATAACAATAGAAAACTTAAACCCTAACATTACAAATGATTGAAAGAAAACCGTTGCAATAAGCACATATATTGAATTTATTCTAATTTTTTTAAAACTCACATTTAACCCGGCTTTCTCACAACCATCAAGCAGCTTGTGCCAAATGAAAGACTTTTAAATAAACTAATTCTTTTAAATTCACCACCTAATAGCCAATTTAGTATTTTCACCCCTTTACTCATACTCCCACCATGTTCTGCACTTCTTGATAATAAGCTAGAACCTTTACGAGATTTAATTAGATAGGGCAAACGCCGAAACAGTAAAATAGGCAGCAATAAACTATTGAAAAAATATGTGAAATATACAATTTCAAACTTATCACCAAATAACGATTCTAGCATTTGTTTATTGTATCGACGACAGTGTTTTGCTTCATCATCACTTTCCGACCACAGCCAGTTATGGGCTGGAACAGTTAAATATATATAACCGCCCGGATCAAGAGACTCATACATAGCATCTATCATCGCTTTATCATCATCTATATGCTCAATAACATCAAAACACCCAAAGGCATCAAATTTATCTCCTTTACTTATTATATTTTCAAATGTTGTATTGATAACTATAGGGATTTTTCTTTTAGTTTTAGCATTTAACGCCCCCATATAACCTGGCTCTAATAATATAGCGTCTACGCCAGAAT
>Ga0316204_10003536_pt1 | contig 30820 bp, 26 predicted proteins | sample 6monrhotite_MG_2_FD_205661 | JGI IMG/M metagenome (GOLD analysis project Ga0316204, IMG submission 205661) | Microbial mat bacterial communities from mineral coupon in-situ incubated in ocean water Damariscotta River, Maine, United States -... | ecosystem: Environmental > Aquatic > Marine >...
CATTTTTCCCAATCACCTGAAATGGCACAATTGCAATAGGAATTGCACCATCAGCACCTTTGGTAATCTCCACTCGTAATGCAGCATTTGCAGTTTGACCTGCAAGCTGCAGAATAAACATTAATGACAAAATTTTAATTAATTTACTCATACATCTGGTCTGAAAATAAATTCCAGTCTCTTCTCAAATACATCGTTATTCGGTGCTTCTGGTAAAGGAGAAGCTTTGCGTACCGCACGTTCAACCGTACTCTTAAACGCATCACTGCCAGCACATTTTTTCATTTGTACATTCTGCACTTCACCAAAGCGATTCTGTTCTACCATTATTTCACAGGACCAGCCCGCCGTCATGCTCGCAGGGGCATTCCAGTTTGCTTCAACTTTTTTCTGAATTTGATATACATATTGTGATAGCAATTTCTGGTTTTCAGCACTTTGTTTTGCCAGTCGCTTTTCTTCTTCCGCCATTTGCTGACGCATTTCCGCTTCCTGCTGCTTACGCCTCACCTCTGCTTCTGCCGCCTGCTTTTTCTTTTCTGCCGCTGCCTCTTCTGCTTTGCGTTTTGCTGCAAGAGTTTCTATTTTTTTCTGCTCTTCTTTACGTTTTTTTTCCAGCTCTTTATTTTTCTGCTCTAATTTTGCCAGCTCTTTGTGTTTCTTTTCACGCTCGGCTTTAGCTTTTTTAGCCTGATCCTGTTGTCGTTTTTTCTCTTTGCGTTTTAATTCTGCAATTCGTTTTTCTTCTTTTTTACGTTGTTCACGAGCTTTTTTAGCCTGTTGATCGAGTTTGTTTTTTTGTGCAATTTGTTTATTTCGTTTGTTTTCTTCTGCTCGCTTAAGTTTTTGCACTTCCTGCTCAACCACACTGGCATCAATAATTACGGCTTTAACTGTATCGACTTTTTTCGCGCCGGGCATTTTGGGCGCAGTAGTATGACTTAAACTAAACGTTAATATCACTAGCAATACCAGGTGTAACCCTATGGATAAACCAAAGAGCACTGGATGGTTCTTTATCTGGTCAATAATACTCGCGTGCATTTTTAATTATCCGGCTGGTCGGTCATAAGACCCACTTTCTCTACACCGGCTCTTTGCAAAAGCACCATTGCATCAACAACTCGACCATAACCCACTTCCCTGTCACCGCGAACCAGTACAGCAATATTGGGTTTTAACTGACGCACCGCAGCAACTCGGTTCACCATTAACTGAGCATCTATCGGTTTATCTGGCTGATCACCGATATCCAGATAAAAGTCACCTTTTTTATCAACAGATACAACCACTGGCTCATCCTGGTCAGGGGACATCGGCTTAGCTGCCGCCTGAGGTAAATCTATTTCAACACCCTGCTGAACAATAGGTGCAGTAATCATAAAGATAATCAACAACACCAACATAACATCAATGTAAGGTACGACATTAATATCTGCTATAGGTCGGCGTTTTTTATTCGACGCCACTAGCTAAGCTCCGCTGTATCGGCTTCGGGTTTAGCTTGTGTAACATTATTTTCCGGCGTCATCTTTTTTTGTGACTGACGTTGTAACACGGTGGTGAACTCTTCCATGAAATTCTCATATCGCCCTACCAGCCTGTCTACCTGATCGGAGTAACGATTATAAGCAACTACTGCAGGTATTGCCGCAAACAGCCCCATCGCTGTTGCAATCAAAGCCTCCGCAATGCCGGGGGCAACCATATTGAGAGATGCATTTTTTACAGCGCCTAAAGCTGTAAAAGAATTCATAATCCCCCATACCGTACCAAAAAGCCCGACATAAGGACTAGTTGAACCAATTGTTGCCAGAAGTGATAAATTGGATTCGAGCCTGTCTTCTTCTCTTGATAAAACAACTTTCATCCCCCGTTGTATACTGGCCATCATAAGAGCCGGGTCATTAGTTGTTTTGTATGAACGGGCAAACTCTGCAAAGCCGGTTTCAAAAACCTTTTCCATACCTTCACGAGGCAAGCGGCGTCGACTCAACTTGGTATAAAGTTCACTCAAGTCTCCGCCGGACCAAAAATCATCCTCAAAACGCACCGCTTCAGACGCTACATTCTTTAATAATTTCTTTTTCTGAAAAATAATAAACCACGAAACAACAGAAGCTGACAACAAAATCAGCATCACCAGTTGCACCAATATACTGGCTTCTGCAATGAGAGTAATTAATGACAAATCAGTCGACACGCGCGACCTCCATTATTGATGCGGGTATTGCACAGGGTTTAAATTTATCGGCATTCAGGCAGGCAATGCGTATCATGCCCTGGCATAAAACTTTGTCCTGCTGATTTTTATGAAATATCTTTTGTTCAAATAACATACTGGCTTTTTTTAGTTCTAACACTGTTGCAGTAACTACAAGTTCATCATTAAATCTGGCCGGGCTTTTATATTCGAGCTGAACTGAGCTCACCGCAAAAATAATATTTTGCTGCTCAATTAACTGATCCTGTTGAAAGCCCAGTTCACGCAAATATTCAGTGCGCGCCCTTTCCATAAATTTTAAATAATTTGCGTAATACACTACGCCGCCGGAATCAGTATCCTCGTAATAGACGCGTACTGGCCATTTAAAGTTCATTTTTATACCTGCAATAAAAAGCTTTGCTCATTTTAATCCAAATGTTTACCTCTGTTGTGACACAGGTTTAGTTTCATATGCTCACATAAGTTATAAACGTCACAAATTCAAAAAGGGGTTAATTATTTTCCTTCTTCTTCAAATAAATCCACTGGTAAATCGTTATTAACCGGAGGTTTCAGGCCAAAGTGTCTATATGCATTTGCTGTCGCCACACGCCCCCGTGGTGTGCGCATTAAAAACCCCTGTTGAATCAGGTAAGGCTCTATTACATCTTCAATTGTATCGCGCTCTTCGCCAATTGCCGCTGCAAGATTTTCTACTCCAACCGGGCCACCACTGAATTTGTCTATGATGGTGGTTAGCAGGTTACGGTCCATATTATCAAAACCATAGGAATCCACTTTGAGCATATCCAGCGCTTTTGCTGCGACCTCACTGTTAACTTTTCCGTCCGCTTTAACTTCGGCGTAGTCTCGTACTCTGCGTAATAATCGATTGGCTATTCGGGGTGTGCCCCTGGCTCTTTGGGCAATTTCAGAGGCTCCGTCTATATCTATCTCTACACCTACAATATGTGCAGAGCGTTCTACAATCGCAGTTAAGTCTTTTATGTTATAAAATTCAAGGCGTAAAACAATGCCGAACCGGTCACGTAGTGGTGAGGTTAATGAGCCGGCACGGGTGGTCGCTCCCACCAGTGTAAACGGCGGCAGGTCTAACTTAATGGATCTTGCTGCCGGCCCTTCACCAATCATAATATCCAGCTGATAGTCTTCCATCGCGGGATACAGGACTTCCTCTACCACTGGGCTTAAGCGGTGAATTTCATCAATAAACAATACGTCATGGGGCTCAAGATTAGTCAACAATGCAGCCAGATCACCTGGGCGCTCTAACACAGGACCAGAAGTCTGGCGCAAATTCACACCCATTTCATTGGCAATAATATGTGCCAGGGTAGTTTTACCCAGGCCCGGGGGCCCAAAAATTAGCACATGATCCAGAGCCTCGCCTCTATTACGCGCAGCGGGGATAAAAATATCCAGCTGTTCAGATGCCGTGGGTTGCCCGGAGTAATCTTTGAGTAGTTTAGGACGAATAGCGTGATCGATAGCTTCATCGTCTGTGGATTGTTGTGCGGTTATAATTCGATCATTCATTTCTGATCTTTTACTCAATTAATCATTAATACAGAAGTTTATGGGTTTATATTTTATTTTTGCACTGCAGCCTGCAAACTCAGGCGGATAATATTCTCTGCATCAAGATCTGTTGTTTCTATAGATCGTACCATCCGACTTGCCTCCGCCGCTTTATAACCCAGCGCAATTAATGCACTTACCGCATCCGCCACAGATGATCCTGTATTCGATTGAGCGGCATCAGACCCAGGTATACTAAGTCCACCGCCGGTTACCGGCAACTGATCTTTTAACTTATCTCTTAACTCAACGATAAGGCGTTCTGCGGTTTTTTTACCCACGCCAGGCAAGCGCACAAGGGCTGCAGCATCGTTGTCCTGTACACAACTAATGAACTCACTTGAATTCATACCTGAAAGAATTGTCAGCGCCAGTTTAGCCCCTACACCATTAATTTTAATGAGTGTACGAAACAGACTACGCTCCGCCAGAGAGGCAAAGCCATAAAGCAACTGAGCATCTTCCCGTACCACTAGATGCGTATGCAGGATAACCTGGTCACCAAGATTTGGTAGCTGATAAAAAGTCGACATAGGCGCATCCACCTCATAGCCCACCCCCTGCACGTCTATTAATAACTGAGGAGGTTGTTTATCAATGATCTTGCCCTGAATTCTACCTATCATATTATCTCTTTATTCATTTATAACCAGCGCGCTTTGGAGCGCCTGCGAGCTGGCATTGAAATTTTGCCAATTAAATTACGATTATGCGCATGACATAGTGCGATACCCAGGGCATCGGCCTGATCAGCCTGGAGGCCCTTTTCAAGCTTTAACAACATAGACATCATGTGCTGCACCTGGTCCTTGGTGGCATTTCCAGTCCCAACAACTGCACTCTTGACCGCTTTTGGTGTGTACTCGCTGACTTTTAGCCCAGCATTAACCGCAGCGCAGATAGCCGCCCCTCTTGCCTGGCCGAGCTTCAATGCTGAATCGACATTTTTATTTACAAACACCTGTTCAATTGATAATTCAACAGGTTGATATTCTACGATAATGTCATTCACCTGATGATAAATATACCCCAGGCGCTCAGCAAAATTATCACCTTTTACATAAATACAGCCACTATCTATGTGCTCAGACTGACGACCATCAGAATCGATAATGCCATAACCGGTATGTCGTGACCCTGGATCTATGCCTAAAATACGTACTGTCACACTTAAACCTGCTTTGTTTAATGTAAGTAAACTCCTGCAAATGCTCGGTGTGCATTCACCCACCTGAGCATCATACTGTTTCCAGCTAGAAATTTCTCTGTTGATATACAACTATTGGTTAAAAAAGCATCAGCCGATTACTCCTTCGAATGGAGTTTAGCATTGAGATGAGGGCAGGTTAAGGCAGGAGCGGCTTAGTTGTTGTTGTGATGTTTGAGGGGTGTTTTGCAGCCGCGTATAGACGTGCTAGAGCGATATATTATATGGGAGTCGCTGAAATAGATTTATCAGCGACATATTTTCGTAAACTGGCCTATAAAAACTCAAAGCTTAATGGCATAAAGCTCTAACTTCTATACCAGTCATGTACTCTAGTTAAAAACAGTAATTTATTAATTAGCCGCACTTTTAAAGTTATCTGCTCTTTTCAGCACCATGCTAATCCCTTCATACTCCTCATTCTCTGCGCCAACCAGCTCTTCGCCTCGCGAGAACCTGTCGCGTAAATTAGACATCGCAACCTGCCCCTCTTCGGACAATAATGATCTGACTATTTTCGATTTAAGATTTGGTGTAATACCTGTGCCAGCGGTAAAAGCCTGATTCGGGTAGGGTAAATGAGTATGTACTGCTCGGGTTTTCTGTAACTTTGGATCAAACTTTTTATGATTTGTAATGGGGAGAACTGTGGCCGCGCATTTTCCTGTCACTACACCATTAAAACCGTCTTTCCAGCCTTTGGTAATGATATGAACAGGCTCCTTTTCAGGGTTGGTATAATGACTCATCATGGTCAACATACCAAAATTGGGAGACTTTGGCGCACAGACTTTCTTACCTATCAGGTCATCCAATGTTCTAATATCACTATTATCACTTCGAGCTATCACTCGCCAGGTGTGCAGTTGAGGTAATTTTGCAACCACATCATGCTGAATATACTGCAACCGCCAGCTCACAAAATGCGGACCATCAAACACCAGATCGTATTCCTTATTTTGCATACCCTGAACATATTCAGCCCAGCTCTGCGGGTGCTGGTAGGTAAATCGCTCCCCCGTTTCTTTGCTTAAAAAATCCGCAATGGGTTTATATATTTCTATACCACGCTCAAGAGTTTCCCTGGGCGGAGCAGTAAACAAGTAATCAGCCATTGCAGATAGCGAATAACCAGGCACCAGAATTGCTACCGAAATCAATTTAAGACCAAATTTTAACATTGTTTACTCTCCACCTAATTTCAACTCAATAAAAGCCAGGCTTATGCTGCTGATCTGGATTTTATCTCCTCAAGCAAACGTGACTGTCTATCACGCCTTTCTTTGTCTTTCTTATCTACATTTAGCAGATTAGCCATCTTTTGTCTTTTATTTTCCTTATTAAATTCATCAATATCATGACTTTCAAACTTCAACTCATTGCCTTTGGTAATAAAATCTCTTTCATATCCCAGTTGATCAAGAACATTTCCAGCAACAGATTCGAAGATTCGAATATCATCTTCAGGCATTTCCTTTTTATATTTTTTACTATTATTAGACAAAATAGGGCTTGTTACATTACCCCATAAGGCACTCGATTTTGCAGCATTTTGTGCTTCATTCGTTTTATGGAAATCTAGCATTTCTGGCACATATTCTGTTTCCAGAAATGCACAAAGCGCCTTAGCAGTTTGTTCAGGCTGCTGAGTTAACTGCTCATAACTTACCGCGTGAAAATATTTTTTATCTATTTTCTTTTGCAACTCAAGCGCCATGTTCTGAGTTTCAGTCCATTCCTGAGCAATATTATAAATATGCTTCTCGCCCACTACTGCTTTTTGAAAAGACAATGCAACATCACGGCCATCACGGTATAAATATATATATTTGGGATGTTTAAAATGCGCCTCGATATCATCCACATACTTAATATTGGCTAAACTCTTACAGCACCAGGTTTTAGCACCCTGGCTTTCAGTATAGATGTCATATACCGCACTATAGACTGCCATCAAACTTCGGTTTGTCGACTTGGCTGCTACCTGTTCACGATCAAAGGTGACACCACTCCATGCAACCGGGTTTAATTCTACCAGTCTACACACATCATCAACCAGCACCTTAAAGTTAGCATCATCTTCCAGATCACCGTAATTATCCATCAGCGGGCACATACGCTCCAATATATGAGGCGGATGAGGTGATGCTATATCTTTAAGCTGATTGAGCATTAATCTTAATAAATTTGACCCAGATCGCTGGGTTCCAATCATAAATACAGGTGTCATAACACACTCCTAACTATAGTAGACATTAAAATTTAAACGTAATTTTGTTTATTATAAATATTAAAAAATCATTCATTCATTCATTCATTCAAGATACTGCAAACACATTAATTTAAAACTGGCGAATTACGCCAAATAGTTTATTTACATTTATTTCAAGGGATTTTATGAAAACGCAAGCAGGCCAATTAATCCTGACACTGGAATAATCCAGACCACTTCCAGCTTGAGTTTAAGCAGCGCAAACATCGCCGCTGCAAAAATAGCTACTGTGATTACGTTAATTTCGGACGACATTGCTACTGTATATGATGCATAAGCGATCATACCTATAACACCACAACGAATGCCTTTTAATACAACCTTAAGCAGTTGCGATGACTTCACCTTCTGCAAAAAATGAGTACACACAAGCATAATCATTGCGGGTGGCGCAAAGATGCCAATAGTTGCCATTGCTGCACCAAAAACACCCGCCACTTTATAACCGATAAAGGTGGCACTAATTAGAATTGGCCCTGGAGTGATTTGCCCCATGGCAATCGCATCAATAAATTCCTGTTGAGTTACCCAGTGATAGGTGTCAACAATAGTTTCCTGCATCAAAGGAATAAAAACAAAACCTCCGCCAAACAGAAGTACACTCATACTGGCAAAAGTCGCCAATAGTTTACCGGCTAAAAAGGTTTGCGCACTCACCATAGGCACACTAACCGCGGCAAAAGCAGCTACCAGCATGGCAACCATAGTTTTGGGGAATTTCTTTTCTTTTGTGGCAACACGCTCTTGCGGGTTATCCTGCCCGTTTTCTATAGTAGCCACCGGTGTTTCGCGCTTAAAAAATAAAAAACCTGCAAATCCTGCCATCAGAATAACAATTAAAGTACTGTAGAAACCACCAACAATAGCAAGTACAGCAATAGCAGAGGCCGCAATACAAATTTCGATAAATCCTGTCAGGTTTTTTTGCCCCATTTTTAGTGCTGTTGCTAAAATTATGGCTGCTACGGCAGGTAAAAAGCCCTGAAAAAGATTACTAACTGCGGGGATATCTCCCCAGGTAAAATATGCATAACTCAAAAATAATATCAGAAAAAAAGAAGGCAAGGTCACCGCTGTAGCACAAACTGCTGCGCCTGAAATGCCCCGAATCTGGTAGCCTGAATAGGCAACAACATTAACTGCTACTGGGCCTGGCAATATCATTGCCAAAGATATGCCATCCAGCATTTCTTCATTAGTAAGCAGCTTTTTTCTGTCGACCAGGTAATTTTGCACAACCGAAATGAGCGCCATAAAACCACCAAACGCAGTGCTACCTATTTTTAGAAATGTCCAGAATAACGCCAAAAGTGACGGTTGACTCTCATTGATACAATCTTTGGCATTAACGCTCATAAACTCAAACCTGATACATCGAATATTTATAATCAAACCCCATAAATCATGAACTCATGTATATGGGCTTGTGCATTCCATTTGTTAAGTTTTCCTGCTTCAGCTGTGACTTCATTATAGGTATTACAGGAGTCAAAAATACGTCATTTCAATAAAAAGGGAAAAATTCCCATGCCTTTACCCAATTGAATCAGACTATTGCTGATTGACTTGTGAAGATTTTATGACTTTTTCTACTTAGGGACTTTTTCCTGTCCCATTTATTTTTTTTTCATATATGCTTTTTATTAAGCAATAAATATGTGACTGTTCTATGAGAATAGCTCGCGCGTTAATAATTAGCTTATCAGTAGGTGCAGTATGGATAATAAATCAGCGAAGCTCTCCACAACTAAATCTAGTAATGTGGTCTGGAGCGAAACCAATGTAACTAAAGACCGCAGAGACAACCTTAATAAACAAAGGTCAGCCATAATCTGGTTTACCGGCCTGTCAGGGTCAGGTAAGTCAACAGTTGCAAATGCGCTGGAGCATGCGCTACACAAACTGAGTTTTCGCACATACCTGCTCGATGGAGACAATGTCAGGCATGGACTAAGCAATGATCTAGGTTTTAGTGATGAAGATCGCACTGAAAATATTCGACGTATTGGTGAAGTGTCCAAGTTATTTATTGATGCTGGAGTAATGGTACTAGCGACATTCATATCCCCCTTCAAAGATGACCGAAAATCTGTTCGCAATATTGTCAATGAAACCGAGTTTATAGAAATATTTATTAAATGCCCTCTGGAAACATGTGAAGGCAGAGACGTGAAGGGTTTATACAAAAAAGCCCGGGCTGGCGAAATTCCAAAATTCACAGGTATTGACTCCCCCTATGAAGAGCCGCATAACCCTGAAATCACCATTGATACTTCAAAATTAAGTATTGAAGAGTCGGTAAACGAAATAATTAATTATCTGGTTCAGCACTCATATATCGTGACCAATAGAAGACACAGACTAGCCAGGTTACTTATTGATCAACTAATACCTAACAAAGGTACTACTTAATAAAAGCACCGCCTGCAATATTCCGAGTGAAATATTCTAGTGAAATATTACAGGCGGTTACTTCATTCATGAAGTAGCTGTTAACATTCAAAACAATACATACACCTGCAACTATAAAACATCTGTTTTTCTCAGCCTGTTATCACAATATTTTAATCTCTGATCTAAATAATATTTGTTATACACAATCCATATATACCAAATATTATTCAAACTCAGGATTTAAAGCTTATAAAGTTACGCTTCAACAAGACCATTTCTTATAGCTAAATGAGTCAGCTCAACAATATTTGATGTTTGTAACTTATTCATTATTCTAGTGCGATGATTACTGACCGTTTTTGGACTCAAATGCAAATCAGTTGATATTTTTACAACGGTGCGACCTTCTGCAAGCAAACAAAAAACCTCAAACTCACGTTCTGACAGACCTTTTATCTTTTCTTCTTCAGAATCCCAGGATTCATTTGGATTAGATTCACTTATATCTGCACTTAAATACTGCTGGCCTTTGATAATGACATTTACCGCCCTCACTAGCTCATCAGCTGCACTACGCTTGGTCAGATAACCCGTTGCACCGGCTAAGGTTGCTCGAGTAACATAAGCTAGATCGTCTCTCATACTCAGCACCAGGACTTTAGCATTTCTATCTTTTGCATTCAGGTGTCTGACACCTTCAAGGCCGCCCATACCGGGCATCATTAGATCCATGATAACGGCATCGGGCTTGTAATCCCCATACACCTGACAGGCCTCTTCAGCTGAGTCTACTTCCATAATGTCGTAATCTGCTTCACTTTCTAGCAAATACCTGAATCCTGCTCTTACTATCGCGTGATCATCCACCAATAGTAATTTTGTTTTCTCTGTACTCGGTTTCATACTTAACTCCCGAAGAAAGGCAACCACACCTCACTTCATTATATAGTTGAGAAACACTCTGGATCTCTATATCATTTACCGTCTTCAAGAGCAAAACCACCAAACTGCTCGCTTTTTATGTTTATCTGCTTCAACCAAAACACTAAAAACTTACGCCGCAATCTTTTATTCCTTCAATCCTGTTGCTTTATTAAATTCCATATTCTTGTTTAAAAATACAACTGTTTACTCAGCACACAGTTATAAAAAGTTTTCTCTTAAATTCAGTTCATTTTTTCTTAAAATTTGACTGATAATTCTAGTTTAAATATTTGCCAACACATTTATTATCTGGCCGCTTACTGACGATTATTTATTTCCAATTTTTTAGCCTTCTTAACTTTAATTACTTTTCTTTATTAATAGTTCGTTTTCATACATATAGCTATAGTGAATTAAGCCGAAATTTTCTTAGAGAACAAACCTGTCACATCAAGTATCGGCACAACATCTCCGTCACTTGATTTAAAGCATGATATAGATATAAGTTTTAATTTCGCTAAACTCTCTGGCAATGCACATTGCTGATTGTTATTCACTCTTTCTAAAACTGGCGTGTTGCTCAATTTTATTCCGCCATATAAGAATTCTTCCTGAGGACTTTTATAGACTAATATGGCAACAATACCAGAATCTTCGGGCTGCACCTCACCTGTAACCCAGGATGAAATATTCATTACAGGCACTATATTATCATTCCAGATGATTACATGCTTACAATATTCTGGAGCCTGTGGGATTGGCGTATATTCTGGCTGGTCGACAATGTGTACAAGCTCATACTGACCAACTGCCAAATTAGTTAATCTGTCGATCTGCATCAGCCATGCTGCCACACCATTAGTTTCTGTTTCCATATTAATAGGGTAAGCTCATATTAGACCAGTAATCGTTGCCATTATAAATTAATATATTCATTTAAACATGCGGCATTAGTCACAAGCCCGATCTTCATGCCATTTTCATTCTCCTTATATAGACATAAGTGAGTTAAGGGCACAGATGCGTTTTCCATGCATTTAGGTATAGGCTCAAAACGTATATCACTCAATACTACATTTTTGATTTCATTGCATAACACAGCAAAGTCCCCTGTTTCAGAGCGGATAACAACACATTGAAATCTATCTTCTGGTAAATAGGTTAAAACTTTCATTTCAGCCGAGAAGCAATACACAGGCACTTTGACCCCTTGTTTGTAGATCAATCCCAGGTATTTTTTATTTTCCTTGTCTCTTTCCAGCTCATAAACACTTTCAATTGAAACAATCTCAGTTTGAGGCATTAAAATTTCTATACCGCCAAAGGATAGCCTGGACACATGATAAGCCATGTCCGGATGAATCGTTGTATTGTTACCATTATTATCAGACATTTCAGGCAATCTTTAATGCATGGTTAATATGTGAGGCAAGCTCATCCTCAGCAAATGGCTTAACCATATAATGATCCACACCTTTATCTATAGCCGCTTTTCGATGCTTATCAGTAGAGCGTGATGTAATCATAATAACGGGCATATCCTGTGTGTTACTACCTGCTCTGATATGACTAGTTAACTCAAGACCATTCATTCTTGGCATTTCCATATCCACAAGAATCAAATCCGGTTTACGCACGTCTATTAATGACACCGCCTCCATGCCGTCTCGGGCTGTTCTGACATCTAAACCAAGGTCCTGTACAAACTGGGCTAAAGACTTTCTTGCACTTAGTGAATCATCAACAACCAGTACATAGGGAAGCCTTGATGGTGCTTCAACCTCAGCCTCCTGACGATGATAAGATATTTTACCATTGAGAACTTTTGCCGACTGCATTAATTCTGGTAAATCAATTACCGGGGCAATACTACCATCACCCAGCACAGTCGCACCTACTACCCCTGGTACTTTTGGTATATATGGCCCCATTGATTTTACAACCACATCTCGGCTATCGATAACTTCCTGCACCAGAATTGCTGTATGAGCACCATTATCGTCTTTTATTAACACGACAGGCCGGTTCGATCTTTCTACATCTCGTCTATCGCCAGCAATATTTAACAACGTTTCAATCATTGTGATATTATAAAATTGATCATTTAACTTATACATTGTTTCATTGCCGATTTCCTGTAATTCCCCAAGCCCGGGATAAAGAATTTCTTCTACCCCACGATTCGAGAATGCATATATATTTTCTCTAACTCTAACCAGCAATGAATGAACCGAGAATGATGAAATTGGTAATGTAAGTGAAAACACGCAACCGTGACCTTTATCAGAACTAACCTGAATACTGCCTTTCAATTCTCTTATTTTGCTGTTAACAACATCAAGTCCGATGCCTCTTCCAGAAACCTGGCTTACTTCTTTTCGTGTAGAGAAACCGGGTTGTAAAATAAATTTCTGCAAATTAAGCTCAGTTACTTCGCTTTCTGTATTGACCATCCCCATTAGTAGTGCTTTTTCTCGTATCTTTTCAATATCCAGGCCTTTACCATCATCCTGAACATTAATAACAATCTGATCACCACGACGAATGAACACAAGCTTTATTAAACCTTTAGGGTTCTTACCCGATTTTTTTCTTTCTTCTGGAGACTCTATTCCATGATCAACCGAATTTCTGAGAACATGCATTAATGGCTCTATTAACCCATTTAGCACTTCACTATCCATGTATGTCTCACTATCTATAACATCTAGTTCAACCTGTTTACCTGTTAATCTACATGCCTGTTTTACACCACGTTTTAATCTTGGAATAATAGTGTTAGTTGGAACCATTCGGGTTCTAAGAACTAACTCTTCGTTTTCTTTTTGTAGTTTATCCTGTGTTATTACCAGATTCTGTAACTCTACAAAATCATTTTCCAGAACCTGTGTAAGCTCTATTGAGTCCGCAGCTATTTCAACCAGACGTCGACTCATTGAATGCAACTCATGGTACTGATCAAGTTCTAAGGGATCAAAGCCATCATCTATACTATTCTGGTTATTGTTATTCGCGATACCCTGAACATCAACAATATGTTCCAGATCAAAAGATAACTTCTGCAATATTTGATCATGATTCTTTAAGCTTTTATAACGATTCTGAATAACTTTTATATATTCCTGAATCTGCGAAGTTGAAATCAGATTTTCCCCCGCAAGCCTGAGCAAATCATCAGCAAGCCTGGCAGGAACACGCAGCATATTTTCAATATTAACAGGTTTCTTTAGCGCGCCCTGATCTGTCTTTTCAGTACCCACTTCTTCAGTCATTTCTTCTATGGAAACCTGTTTTTCAACTGCTGCCGATGCCGGTACTGCAGTGATCTCAGGTGTATCGTAATCTTCCGTTTCGCTATATTCTGTGGCACCTTCAACATCAAGCTTATTAGCCCAGTCGAGAACCGATTGATAAACAGACAGGCCATTATCCGGCGCCTCATCAATCCCCAGCAATGCCTCGGACATGGTTTCAAGGCAGTCTGAAGCATCAACAAGCACCTGGAACAGCGCTTTTGAAGGTAACTTATTGGCTTTTGACTGAATCTCCAGAATATCTTCCAGATGGTGCGTTAAATTTGCAATACCCTTAACACCAACGACATTACCCGCGCCTTTTAAGGTATGAGCTATTCGCTGTGCAACTTCCAGATACTCCAGATTTTTCTGATCCTGTAAATTTTGTATTGCAACAGAAAACTCACCGGACTGTACCGGTAGATCCTGCAACAAACCTTCGAGTAATTCCGGGTTTACATCATCGGGTAATTCCAGAGTCATATCATCAGCATTGGCCTGACTTTGACGAAGCTGTTTTTCTTCTTCTTCCAGTTCGGGTTTTTTTAGCAACTCCATAAGAGCAGACTCTGCTTTACTGGAAATTGGCTTTGTCCATAATGTATTCTTCAGATACGCCATCAGGTCATCAGAAGATTTTTCTCCAGCAATACTATATAGATATGACAAAATTACATTAGGCCAGCTTTCAATTAGCTTTACATGCTCGTTTGATAGATTTTTTACGTCGTCAGAAAGGCTGTGCAAATAACCCGAGATATATCGACAGGCATTTCCCAGACCTTCAAGGCCAATCAGGTCTATGGCATTGCTTATATTCTCAGCTTGCTCTGCGATCGTAATTAAATGCTCTTTTTGCTGTTCATAACCCTCAGAAGTATTAAGTGTTGTGAGCTCTTTTTCAGAAATTATTTCTTCCAGCTCATCACCAATCAGTGTCACCAGCTCCTGTTGATCTGGGCTAATGACAAAAGCGCTCTCTGATTGAATTTCAGCTACAGGCTCATCCTGTTCTACATCAACGATGTCCGGCTCTGGCTCGTCATGCTCGGGCTGAGCAGAAAGCATATCCATTATATTAACTTCAGACTCAAATTCTGGCTCTGGTTCAGGTTCGCCTGCAGAGTGAATATCCGCTACCTGCTCACTTAGCAGCTCTATTCCAGTCTCTTCTTGCTCACTTGCCTCAGCACTTTCAGCCTGTATTAATTCATCTTCATTTTCAGTTGTTATAAGCTCAGAAAGATCCAGTATACTGTCTTCGCTATAACCCGCTTCTTCTACTACCTCATTAAGCTCATCACTTTCTTCTATAGCACTTTCAGCCTGTGACCCTGAACTCACCTTTGATAATAGATTCGATAAGTCTAGAACTTCATCCTCTGCCTCTACTGCATCAGTTTCAATTTCATTAACATAATCAGGCTCCTGCTCTGATGCATGAGAGCTAATTTGAACAGATGGCTCTTCATTAACGGTATCATCAACATCTGGATCTGAAATTGAACCAGCACTTTTCTCTATCACTAGCAGGTCAGATAAACTTAATTCAGTCGCCGGAACCTCTTCAGCAACTGGCAACTCAAGCACTTCTGGTGATTCTATAACGGAGACAGCAGGGGCATCGATTACAGGTGCGCTAGAGCCATCAATCAAAAACTGGATAAATTCCTTTTCCTCCTGTGCATTAACTGGCCTGATCCACAAAGGATTCTTGAAGTGAGTTAATAAATGAGCATCAGGGATTTTACTTGTCGGTATATAGGCATATTCAGATAGAATTTCAGGGATTTTCTTAAGAAAATGACATTCATCAGAAGTCAGCGGCCTTTTCTCATCAACCAGCTTGGCTAAACCTTCAGCCAATATTGACGACAAGCCCTGCAGCACAGCATGATCAAATGGCTTCAACAAACCTCGTATAAACTTCAACTGCTCTTCATAAGCATTCAGAATAGTCGCTGTTTCCTGCATATTAGTACTTAAACCTGATGCAATATCAGACAGGGTATCGAACTCCTCAGAGCCTAATTCACTGCTTTCTACGTCACAATCTAGCATCATCGATACCTGTATTACTCATCGGTAGTTACTCTATCAGTCAAAAAAGTCATTCATCAATAACAAAGCCGCTGAATTACACAGCCTGCTTGATTTCCTGAGTTGTATACAACTCTTCGCTTTCAACATTTTTTGCTTGCTTGGCGCCGGGTAACTTAAATACACCAACAATTGACACTAGATCTTCCGAGTAACGCACAAGTCTATCCGTGCTCTTGGTTTGTTCTAACAACTCTCGACCTGTTCGCTCAGTACTTTCCTTGATTTTTCTGGCCCTTTCAAGCAGGTCTTTACTGATAGCCACCTGCTGCTCAGAGCTTCGGGCAATATGTTTTACAGAGCTTACCAGGTCATTGGTTACCAACTGCGTATTTTTCATACTTTGGCTTGCCTGATTCGCCAGCTGAGTACCTTCTGCTACCTGAGTAATTACTGTATTCATAATGGCAACAGTATCCGCTGTCTCTACACGAATATTATTTACCACGGTTGAAATCTCTGAAGTCGCTTCACGTGCATTCTCAGCTAATCGCTGTACCTCATCAGCAACAACCGCGAACCCACGACCCGCCTCACCCGCTGATGCAGCGTGCATACTCGCATTCAGCGCAAGAATATGTGTCCGTTCCGCAATACTGTTAATAAGACTAACAATACCTGAAATTTCCTGTGAACGCTCACCGAGGCGCTTGATTCTCTTCTCAGTCTCACTAATGGTGGTTCTAATGGAGTTAATACCTTCCACAGATGACAATACCGCCTCCAGTGCCTGCTGTGTATTCGCACTGGTCGCTTCAGCTTTAACGTTTGCCTCATCTGCATCATTAGCAATTTGATTCATTGCTTTAACCGAACTTTCCAGCATCACCGCAGTATCTTCCACTTCCTGACGTTCTGTATTCGCAACAGAAATCACACTGTCTGACTGCTCTTTTACTAGCGATGAAACACTCGCCACGTCAGAAGATGTCTGCTGTGCTTCTTTCATTATTTTTGCGGTTTCTTTAGCCAGCAGGTTCAGGGAGTCACTGATTGCACCCGTAATATCTTCTGATACAGGAATTTTTACCGCAAGGTCTTTCTGCTGTGCCAGCTTACTCACCGCACGTATTAAGTTTATAACCGAATCATTAAGCTTTTCGCTTTCTTTCTCAGCACTGGCCATTGATGCCAGTCTTTCATCAAGCAGCTGGTCAAAGGCGCGTGATAAGGCACCTAACTCATCCCCTCGATTAAGCCCGGAACGCGCATTTAAGTCCCCCTTATTAACCCTTAGTACCGTATCCTCCAATGCTTTCATTGGTTTAATGATATTTCGCGCAAGGAAGAACAGCCCTACTGATACCGCAATTGCAATAAGCACAAGAGTGGAAATAAAGAATGTTGTTATCTGGTTACGTCTTTGCGTCGCCTTACTTCTTGTATCAGCAATAATCTGATTACTAATTTCTACCATTTTCTCAAATAAAGGACTAATTTTTTTCACAGAAGATTTTACTTCTTTTTTCTGACGAGCCATTAGTGAAACCGTATCTGACATACTCAGAAAAACATTCTGATATTGAGCCAGAACTTTACGGATCTCGAGCTTCGTTGCATCTGGCATTTTTGCTTTTTTAAGTGCTGCCCCGAAAACATCAATTTCTTTTATAAGTTTTTTACTGTACTTGGTTTCTTCAAAACGGGTAAAATCACTTACGTACTGATTCATTCTTAATAACGATCTATCTAACACCGGTATATCATGACGACTTAAAATGGCAGACAACTTATTAGATATATTTCCAAGTGAAACATTAAGACCCGTGTTTTCATCCAGACCAATTTCTATCTGTGATTCCGCAGCCTGTATAAACTTGTTTCTGTAATCCTCAAAGGCATCACCTAACTCTGTAACAATATCCAGTTTTTCCTCACCTTTTACCATTGTGGTTAAACCTTTAAGATTCTGACTTGCCACAATGATACGGGTATCAAACTTACCAAGATAAATAGGGTATTTTTTTAGGTAAAACTCAGTTTCACTTTGCCTGGCATTTAACAGATCCAGCTGCACTTCGTGAATACCTTTCTCAAACTGAACCATTTTTTCGGATATTTCTACAGCCTCACTTTCAGCCTGCAATACTCTCTGGTAAGCTAAACCAATGATAACAAAACCAACCAGCAAACCCACCAGTAAGCCAATCAATTTTTGAGTTATCTTTATATTAGATAATGACCAAAACCTGTCCATCTTAATAGATTTCATATTAAACTCCTCCAGAGAGTGACTTGCATTACCTGCCTTTCAATAAATCAGGGCAGGCTTTCAATAGCGTCTTGGCATAACAAACTAGATATACTCAAAAACTCTATACCAAAGATTATAAATTAGTAGACTTATCGTTTATATGACTACCTGCTGTTTTATAGACTCAAAATACCCCTTCTGATCAAAATCCATCCATACAATATCATCAGAAAGATAGGCATCATCAACATAATCTTCCAGACCCGACAGGTTACAGGGCAACTCAGAAAGTTTTTGCCAACTATCTACATCACAAGGTCGGGGTAAACTACCGATTAAAATCCCAACAGACAGACTGTCTTTCCCAAGTATCAACAAATTATTGTATTCTGTATTTGACTCCACCAGACCTAGCAAAACCGAAAAATCATAAACAGGGACAAGGTTTCCACGAAGATTCACAAGGCCTTTCAACCAGCCCTGTGTATTAGGTATAGGGTATATTCTGGTATTTTTCACTATTTCGCTTAATGTGTTTTCTGCAATCAGAAACCCCATATTCTCGATTACAAAACCATAGCGACTGGTTTGCTCCTTAAAACCACTATCCTGTTTATTTAACAGGGACTTCTGTGGCTTTTCAAACCGACTTAAAGCATCTTCCGGTTTCAGCCAGTTGCTAGCTTCTTCTAACATATAACAACACCACTAATTATATAACGCATGTGAATTAAAATTAATTCACCCAAGCTCTGAAATTTGGTCAAGAATTTGCTCCGGCGTGTATGGCTTTGTTATAAACGCCTTACCACCTTGTAACTCTGCCCAAACACGATCTGCTTTCTGATTTTTGCTGGTGACAAAAATCACCGGGATACTTTTAGTTTGTCCATTCTGAGATATTTCACGGCAGGCATCATAACCATCAGCACCTTCCATTACGATATCCATAAAAATTAAATCCGGCAATTCATTTTTAGCCACTTCAATTGCTTCAACACCTGTAGTCGCTGTTAATACCGAGTAACCTGCATCGGCAACTATGCATCTGATATTTGCAAGATCCATTGGTGAATCATCTACTAACAATACTTTATTAATCGCCATGTCAACTTCCTCTCCTGATTCTAACTATATAGTTAAATTAAATGTTTTTTCTTCGGGATCAAAAATAAATGATCTGCTATATTATTTAAATAGGCGTTTTTCACATTTTCTTACGCTGACTAACTTCCGGTATGTATTTATGCGCAATTTCTTCAAATTGTTCACGTTTAAGTGGCTTAACTAAATAACTATCACAACCAGACAGTGTTCCTTTTACTTTATCAAAGGGTGATGATTTTCCAGTTAGCATAATGATTGGTGTATTTTTTGAACGATAATATTTCTTTAAATATTTACACACTTTATACCCATCCATTCCGGGCATAACTACATCAAGAAATATAATGTCGTATTCGTTCTCTCTACATAGCTCTATGGCCTCTTCGCCATTAACTGCCTGCTCAACATTAGCACCTAAAATTTTTAATTCTATTTCAAGCTGCTTTCTAACAGGCTGGCTATCATCTACCACCAGGGATTTAAATAAACCTTCACCATTGGAATCTGAAACGACAATGTTTTCGAGAAAGCTATGGGATAAATTTCTATCATCAAAAGTTCCACCGATAGTTAACTCAGGTATAAAATTCATCTCTTTAACCGTCATCGTGTCGAAGGTGTTAAGAACCTGAGATGCTAAAAATGGCATATTCAGATTATAAATCTTTTCACCCTTAACTTTTCGCCTTCCCGCAAAAACAGTGGGAACACCAGGTATTTGATCTGGACTTAAGAAACGTTTGCACCAATAAGAAACGGCCTCATCATTGTCAGAGTTAACCAGGAATAGTTTATTTGAATTAGGCTCAGCATCATCTGTCAGGACATAATTTCTCACTGAACCCGAAGATACTCTGAGTACCCTCTGCAGCATTTGTTTATCCTTATCAGATATACCAATTGGGTACACCTTAAATTCCCGTACTTCACCCATAGATGTTCCTTGCGTGTAGCGTTAAATATTTACAAAATATAATAAAAACAAGGCTGGTAACTATCGATGTCAAGGAGCCTTATGAACCTTTAATACACGTCCACTTCAATCCATTTGCGCTTTTTAAAAATTAAAAACCACAGTGCAAAATATCAATCAGATAGAGTAGCTCATCCAGGATTTAATCAGAGATCCATAAGCCCATTTCGGATATCGCAGGATCTTAAAGTGAAGATTAGACAGTGTATCTAAGATACTATATAGGAAAAATTCCCTATCTTTCTCATTGAAGATAGAACAGAAACAGGAGTCGAGCTCAGAAACCCAACTAAGAATACGATTTTTGTTAATAAAAACAAATAGATAAAATAATAAGCGCCCAAAGCTAAAGTTATAAATATACACGTTGTTAGACTATTAATTTATGCAAATATTAGAAATTAAGATCTTTTCCTATATAAAATCCAGCAACAAATGCCCCTTACATACAGACAGGCTGAATTATTGACGCAAAGCCCCCGGCTTATACACGCTGGGGCTTAGGAGTCATCACTTACTTTCTAATAGCTAGCCTGGCAGAAAAAATCATGCACAGACACTAACCTGTTGCATCAAGCAATAAGTTAGTCGCCTCATCACCAAATTTTCCAGCTCTCAGAAAAGTAATTGCCTGTATCGCAACTTCTTGCGAATAAAGCAAACCAAAATGACTAACCGGCAGGGTAAGATAATCAGTCGCCCCACCCAGGTACGTCTCTTCAACTGAAACGGTACCATCATGGGGCAAAGCGGGTCCACCGACGATAAGACCAACGCCTAATGGAAGATTGCCTGATATCAGCCCAATATCTCGCCATTTTTTCCAGACTGGACGATCGCCTAATAAACCATGCTCTATGCTTTTCCCCAGGGTCCAGCGTGTAATAACCGAACCCGACAGACGCTTCGCCACCTGACTCCCATTAACTGGAACACCCAGAAACACAACTCGCCCCTTCTTCTCAATAATGTGTTTATCAAACAGGTGTAATAGAACCAGACCGCCAAGTGAGTGGCATATAAAATGCACGACTGGCGCATCAATTGAATGAGTAAATTTATACAGGCGCTCTGCATTTTGTTCGGGTGAAAACTTAAGAGAACTATAACTGAACTGGTGGCATTCATAACCAGCATCGCTCAGACGATGTCGCAGACGGAACATTTCTGCCCCATTCATCCATATACCATGCACAAGTATGACTGTTTCTTTCATTAACTGGTTATATATTTCTAGTTATAAGTATCTGCAATATTATGCCTTTGATACTCACAACTTAAAACCGGTAACTCAAAACTTTTATGGAGAGACTTCTAACATCCGGTCAAGTGCCAGTTTTGCGTTTTGGGCAATCGTTTCAGGCACGCTAATCTGATTAACCACTTTACCTTCCACCAGGTTTTCAAGTGTCCAGGCAAGATGCTGGGGATCTATACGGAACATGGTTGAACACATGCAAACCGTAGGTGACATAAAGTGAACTGACTTACCTTCTGCAGCAAACTGGTCTTTAAGGCGATTTACCAGATTAAGCTCTGTGGCCACTAACCAGCGAGTATCTGGCTCAGCATCTCTAATCGTATTAATTATGTATTCTGTAGAACCGACATAATCTGACTTCTGACACACCTCATACGAGCTTTCTGGGTGTGAGATTACAATCGTTTCCGGGTGTTTTGCTTTGAAATTATCAATCTGCTCAGGAGTAAACATCTGATGAACAGAACAAAAACCTTTCCATAGAATCATTTTGGCCTTTCTGATTTGCTCAACCGTAAGCCCTCCCATGTCCTGATCAAAATCCCAGACAACCATTTCATCCATCTCGAGACCCATGGTTGCGCCTGTATTACGCCCCAGATGCTGGTCTGGAAAGAACAGAATTTTTTCACGCTGAGCAAATGACCACTCCAGTACATGACGCGCATTGGTAGAGGTACAGACAATACCGCCATGGCTACCACAGAAAGATTTCAAATCCGCTGCCGAGTTTATATAGGTGACCGGTGTAACTGTCTCATCCGGATCAATCACAGATGACAACTCGCGCCAGGCCTTCTCGACCTTAGCCAGATTTGCCATATCCGCCATTGAACAACCCGCCGCCAGGTCCGGCAATATGGATACCTGCTCAGGACGCGACAGGATATCTGCCACCTCAGCCATAAAGTGCACACCACAGAAAACGATATACTCAGCCCGGGACTCCGCAGCTGCTCGAGATAATTTAAGTGAATCACCCACAAAATCAGAATGCTGAAAGACCTCATCTCGCTGATAGTGGTGGCCAAGAATCACCAGCCGCTCACCCAGTTTTTCTTTAGCAGCCACTATACGCTGATGGCACTCTGCATCATCCAGTAAAGCATAGGGTTGTAACGCTACAGCATTCATAGATCTTGTCTTCTATCAGTCAGTCCAGAAAGAACGGGGTTATTCAGTCTGAAATAATAAGTAATACGCATGGAGTTTATCACTTTATTAACACAATTCGCTTAATCGCTTCTGCATTGGTGTGTGAGAAACAGCAGTTCATAGCAGTTTCAGCATCCAGCCACTCATACCGAGTATGCTCAAGATCACTTAATACGGGTTGTTTTAACTGCTCAAGCTGCACACTAAATACATACTCAGTATTTGTTTGCACACCAGGCGCATAACGATCTCGCCACTGCGACATAATAGTAAAGTGGTTCACTACACCTGTATTCTGAGGTTTAGTATCAAATCCCGTCTCTTCAAGCAGCTCACGCCTGGCACAATCAGCAGGTACTTCGCCTGGCTCCAGGCTGCCGGTCACTGACTGCCAATAACCTGCGGGCTGACTACGCTCTAGCAAAAGAACCTGTTGATTTTCTGTGTAAACAACAACCAGCACGGATTCTGGACGCCGAAAAGCCATAGACGGATTTTGTGATGTCATGGGATAGACTATAAGGGTTGATAGCCTGAATTCAACTATCTCTTAAGAGGGATAAAAAGATGTCATAGGTCATAAGTCGTAGGCCTTACGTCAAAAGCATAGAAGCGAGCATTATTAAGTAAAAAAATAGCGAAGCTATTTTTTTACGACCTACGACCTACGACCTACGACCTACGACCTACGACCTACGACCTACGACCTACGACCTACGACCTACGACCTACGACCTACGACCTACGACCTACGACCTACGACCTACGACCTACGACCTACGACGTTATTTTTCTGTTACTGGCTTACGAATACGAATATTCAGCTCTTTCAACTGTGCCGCTGAGACCTCTGAAGGTGCATTGGTTAACGGGCAAGCTGCTGTTTGTGTTTTCGGGAATGCCATTACATCACGAATTGAGCTGGCACCTGTCATTAACATCACCATACGATCCAGACCAAAGGCCAGACCCGCATGTGGAGGACAACCGTACTTTAAGGCCTCTAACAGGAAGCCGAATTTCTCACTGGCCTCTTCATCACTGATACCCAGTATCTCAAAGACTTTGTGTTGCATATCGGTACTGTGAATACGCACCGAACCACCACCCAGCTCACAGCCGTTTAATACCATATCGTAGGCGCGGGACAGGCTTTCACCAGGATTCGCCGCAAGCACTTCTGGATCATCAGAATCAGGCGCAGTAAATGGGTGATGTAAAGCATCCCAACGTTCTTCACGATCATTCCATTCAAACATTGGGAAATCAACCACCCAAAGAGGTTTCCACTCACGAGCTACCATACCCAGGTCATGACCCAGCTGCACACGTAATGCACCCATGGACTCATTCACCATCTTCGCATCACCCGCACCAAAGAATAACAGGTCGCCAGTTTGAGTACCGCTACGTTTAATTATTTCATCCAGTGCTTCATCTGGCAGGAACTTCACAATCGGAGATTGCAAACCCTCACGCCCACCATTAACGTCATTCACCTTAATCCAGGCAAGCCCCTTGGCACCATAACGACCTACAAACTCGGTGTATCCATCAATTTCTTTACGGCTGAGTTTTGCACCACCCGGTACACGCAGCACAACCAGACGACCTTTGGGGTCTTTAGCCGGGCCAGAGAAGACTTTGAATTCTACGTTATCCATCAGGTCACCGATATCAACCAGTTCCATATCAATACGCAGGTCAGGCTTATCAGAGCCAAAGCGATGCATGGCCTCAGCATAAGTCATACGCGGGAACTCAGCAGGCAAAGCCACTTCGAGCACATGCGCAAATAAATCGCGAATCATGTTCTCGGTGATTTCCATCACCCCGTTTTCATCCATAAAGGAGGTTTCGATATCCACCTGAGTAAACTCCGGCTGGCGATCTGCACGTAAATCTTCATCACGGAAGCAGCGCACGATCTGGTAGTAACGATCCATACCAGACATCATCAGTAACTGCTTAAAAATCTGTGGTGACTGTGGCAAGGCAAAGAACTCACCCTGGTGCGTACGACTCGGCACCAGGTAATCACGCGCACCTTCCGGCGTTGCTTTAGTCATCATCGGGGTTTCAATATCCCAGAAACCATTGTCTTCCATATATCGACGTATAAAAGCGCTAACCTGAGAACGCATACGCATGCGTTTTTGCATTTCATCACGACGCAGGTCAATATAGCGGTATTTCAGGCGATTATCTTCATGCACACCTTCGTCATCAAGCTGAAATGGCGGTGTTTCTGAAGCGTTCAGGACTTCAAGCTCCAGGCCCAGGATTTCAACCTTTCCACTTTTCAGGTTCGGGTTAAATGCGGCTTCATCGCGCATGCGCACACGGCCTTTTACCTTGAGCACAAACTCATTACGTACACGCTCAGCCAGAGCGAACATTTCCGGCTTATCCGGGTCAAAAACCACCTGCACAAGACCTTCACGGTCACGCAAATCCACAAAGATAACCCCACCGTGGTCACGACGACGGTTGGCCCATCCACATAATTCTACTTCCTGATCGACCAGGTTTTCATCAACCTGACCACAGTAATGACTGCGCATAATGATTTCCGATTTTTAAACTAACGATGAATATTGCCCAACCGCGCCGATTCATAGATGCGGTAAGGCGAAAAGGCCGGTATTATAAAGCCCCGCGAGGCTGCTGCCAAATCAGACTGAGCAATTTAGAGCTTGTTTAGCAAAAATAATTACAATTTAAGGACACGTTTTGAATACAGGTAAATCAATACTCATCACCGGCTGCTCCACAGGCATAGGCCTTTACACGGCTCAGGAGCTGCAACGACACGGCTATCAGGTATACGCCACGGCTAGAAAACCCGAAGACGTGGAGCATTTGAAACAATTAGGCCTGAATGCCTATCAACTCGACCTGAATGATTCTTTGTCCATTAAAAATGCAGTTATACGCGTGCTTGATAAGACCGATGGCAAGCTCTATGCACTATTTAATAACGCAGCCTTTGGTATTGCCGGTGCCGTGGAAGACCTGACACGTTACGCATTACGCGAGCAATTTGAAACTAATGTATTTGGCACCCAGGAGCTAACCAACCTGATTCTGCCCGTTATGCGAGAACAGGGGTATGGACGCATCATACAAAACAGTTCAATTTTTGGCTTTGCGACGATGCCTTATCGAGGCGCTTATAATAGCAGCAAATTTGCACTTGAAGGCCTGAGCGATACACTTCGCCAGGAACTCGATGGCAGCAATATTCATGTCAGTCTGATTGAGCCCGGGCCTATCATCAGCAACTTTCGTAAGAACGCCTTAAAAGCTTTCGAGAAATACATTGATAGCGCTAACAGTATCCATAAGAAAAACTATGACAATATGCTTGATCGTCTAAACAAGGAAGGCCCTGCAGCTCCCTTTACCTTAGGTCCAGAGGCAGTCTGTGAAAAAGTACTACACGCACTGCAAGCCAGGCGACCACAGGTACGGTATTACGTAACCAAACCGACTTATATTATGGGCTTTCTGAAACGCATTTTAAGTTCCAGGGCGATGGACTGGGTATTGATTCGTGCCGGAGGCGGGGGAAACCGATAAAAAACTAAAAGCATTTACCGCCAATGAACGCAAAGAAACGCGAATATTTTCTGGTTGTGCGCCTACGGCGCACTACACCAAAAATGGATTTTGATTTTATTTGCGTACATTCGCGTTTATTTGCGGTAAATAGATTTTGATTTTAGTATAACAATCAAAACGTAATAACATTAGTCGTCACACGCTCTAATGCTTCTTCATATGCTTTTTTCGAAATATCCTTAACCGGCTTTCCAAGGTAATAACCCTGCACATAGTCAGCGCCAAATCCTTTTAACATCTCAAGGGTTGCAGCATCCTGAACATATTCAGCAATGGTTTTTTTATTGAGTGTTTTAGCAATCTGTATCATCGATTGCACCATTGCCTGATCAACTGGGTCCTGAACCATATCGGTTATGAAATCTCCGTCGATTTTTAAGTAGTTAACCGGCAGACGTTTTAAATAATTAAACGAACTAAAACCGACACCAAAATCATCCAGAGCAAACTTACAACCCAGTGTCATAAGTTTACCTATAATTTCACCGGCTTTTTCAATGTGTCGGACTGCAGTTTGTTCTGTAATTTCAAAAATAATACGATCAGCTTTTACATTATATTGTGATATATAACGTTTCACTTTTTCATATAACTCCGGAGCATCAAAAATACGCCCTGACAAATTTATAGACAGGTAAACATCTCGTCCATCTTGGTGAAACTCTGAAATTTTTCGCAGAGAATTTCGTACCACCCAATAATCAATATCAATCGCTACACCTAAGCGTTCGGCGGCTGGCAAGAATGCATTGGGGTGAATAATCTCATCCCCCTCCATCACCATTCGTATTAAAACTTCATAGTGTTCAGCATCATCACCATCGAGACTCACCACAGGCTGGTAAAACAATGTGAAATAATCATTTTCAATTGCATCACTAATACGTTTTGACCAACTAATATCCGCCCCCTTACGCAGCTCTTCCTGTTGCGTAAGATCAAACATATGATATCGATTTCGGCCTTCTGATTTCGCATGAAAGCATGACATATCAGCCTGTGAGAAAACTTCTTCTGCGGAAAAAGCATCCCCTTCAATTAACACCATACCTATTGAACAATAAATATTAAAAGCCTGTCCATTTTCTACAAAAACAAACTGCTGCATCGCTTTTAGTATGGACTCTGCAATTGTTCGAGCATCACGTTCCTGTATAGACTTAGCAATAATGGTAAACTCATCACCACCAAATCGTGAGATAACATCATCCGTTCGTATTCTGTTCTTGAGTAAATCAGCCACCTGTTTTAACAGGCGATCACCTGCCGCATGACCAAGATTATCATTAACGTGTTTGAACTGATCAAGATCGATAAATAACAAAGCACTACAATCTTCTTCCACAAGGGTGCGCTGTATTTCCTGTTTAAGCTGGATATTGAAATTATGTTTATTTAACAGGCCGGTTAATGAATCGTAATTAGCCAGCTGACGCAATTCTTCATCCCTGCTCTTTAAGGATTTTATGGTTGTATTCAGCGCATTAGCAATAGCTACAATCTCTTCATCACCTTCACCTTCAACCTGCACATCGATTTCGCCTTTGGCAAGCTGGTTTAATGGCTTACGCATATTGGTCAGAGGGCGCAGTGATCGCTTAATTAAAAAGCGCCCGAAAATAGCCGCAACAAAAAACAACAGGGCAACCCCAAGGCTCCCCAGAAAAATATTTTCTATTAGCTTGTTTCGATAATCACTAAAGTCCAGGCCTAGTTCCAGATAACCAATAATTTTATAGTTTTCAGAGGTACTCTCTTCTAAATTTAAATCCATCATGTCATTAGATCGAATGGATCGGGTGACAATAGGTGCAGCAACCTGCACCAGCGACAAACCATCCTGAGCAGTATGAATAAACACTGGTTGATCAGAATCAATGCTTAAACGCAATGACTCAATAATCGCGGGGGTTAATTCTGGGAGAGAGCTATCACCCAGCTTCTGAGAAAGATATTGAGCAATAACTGTGTTTTCTTCTGCTTCATAATAACGCAGATAAGATATTTCCGGGAAACGCCTGATATGCTCTTCGATAGACTGAAATAAAAACTCATCATTGGCTGCATACAACGGAGTTCCTAATTCATCCAGTTTACCGACCCAGTCGGTCGCCTGATGCGAAAAATTATCCTCAATGACTTTACTCGAACTCCACCAGAGCCCGGCAACCGCAAGAAAATAAACAATGACACTCCAGATAACCAGCAACCAGATAATTCGATTTACCAGACTACTGCTCTTACGCCGAGAGAACAATGGATTACGGCGAAAAAAAGTTCTGATCGATGCAATCAGGTTAAACGAGCCCGATTCGTCTCTGACACCTGACTTGAGTATACGCCTCAGGTACTGAGCATTTCTCCAGCCTTGATCTAGAGTCTTCTCATCTTTTTCGAGCTTATTGCCCATTTATATTTTTCCGGTATTTGTCTGGTATTTTTAAATTAAACTGACGCGCAATATTCTGATTTATACCCATAGTATGGCTCATTACCGGTAAAACGCCATCACCCGGAATAGTAGTTTTGCCCGCAGAATCAGACAACCGCTGCAAAACCACCTTTGCCATTTTAGACTCATCTGGTTGAACATAGAAAAATCCGCCAAAAGATAATAACTTAGGGCTAAACACTACAATCTGTCGACCACGCCTTGAGCCATAAGCCATAACTTCCTTCAACGCCTTAGCACTTAACACGCGGTTATCCGGAAGAATCCACTGCCCATCAACCGCCTTTAAACTTTTACTTTTATAAATAAATTCTTTATCAGTAGAAACCTGATCCAGTCGCAATTTAATACCCTGCGCTTTTGCCGCTTTTTTAACCCTGTTTAAATAAGTGTCCAGATTTTTACCCGAAATAATAGCAACAGTAGTTAGCTTGGGTGAGAGTTTTCGCCAGTCTTTAAACAACAATTCCGGTGATGGTAAACCACATACTCCCTTTGAGTTTTCCGTAACTAAATCATTATCCTGATAGTTAACCACATGAGTAAAGATCACCTGCTTGTTCTCAATTGCTTTTACTGCTTTGGCCGCCAATAATCCAATTGCAACAATTTGAGTAGCTTTTGAAGATTTCACTTCATTAATAATCGACTTATCATGCGCATATTTACCCGTCAGAATCACTTGCGTTGCATATTCACCAATGGATCTTCTAATTTCATTGGCCAGCCTTTTATAGGGCCCTGCTGAACTGCTCAACAATATCAATACATGCTGTTGTTCGGATTTTTCGACAATTTTTTTTGTCTCAACTACAGGTGCAGGCGGTTTTTCAACTACCTCTTTTTTAATATTGGCTACTTTTGATTCTTTTTTTGCAGCGGGTGCGCAACCCTGCAGCAAAACAAAAACTGACAACACCAGTGCAACATAAAATTTTATTTTATTCATTAACATCACTAAATTTAAAACTTAAGAGAATACGTTTTAGAACAGCAGATAACACTTTGCCATTAATCAACACTCATTAGTCATCAACAACTGGATCACGCGTGAAGTAAAACCATCAACCCTGAAAAACCTTAAACCAATACCCTGATAGTATTGAGTTAAGAAGCAAAGAAAAACACAATTAGATGCCTGTACCAGTAATTATCGCCAATGCAACATACTGACAAAATCAAACCTGCATATATAAAATACTATTATTTAATACACATGTTACCCGATCGAGGACACTTGAATCTTAATGAGGCTGAATCCATCCGCTACAATTTCCAGTATTCTATATGCCGAACATAACACTATTTTGTTACATACAACAGTACAGGGGCCACATTGCCCGAATACTCCTTATACAAATTAACAGAAATGAGATATTTATAACACTGGCAGCAATACTTCTTAACCCACTGCTGTTAACCCATTTAATTCCGCGCCAGTCTAACTAACGAATTTTACAGTTTAAGCGTCGATGCTTTAGTACCTGAAAATTATTTCGTGTAGACTCCAGAACCTGTTTATCAAGCTCAGTTAGCACCACCCCGGGGCCAGTACCAACACTACCGAGGATATTCCCCCATGGGCTGACGATCATACTATGGCCATAAGTTTGGCGATTATTAACATGGTACCCACCCTGAGCGGCAGCTATGACATAACATTGATTCTCAATGGCTCTTGCTCTAATTAATGGCTCCCAGTGCGACTGACCTGTAAACGCGGTAAATGATGAAGGTATCACACAAAGCTCCATTCCCTCATCTACCATGGTTCTATAAAGCTCCGGGAATCTAAGATCGTAACAGACACTCAGCCCCATACGACCAAATGGGGAGTCAATAACCACAATATCTTCACCGGGTACCGTTGTCGCTGACTCATCATATGTCTCATTACTCTGCTCAATTAATACATCAAACATATGAATTTTATCGTATCGAGCAACCTGCTCTCCCTGATCATCAAATACCAGAGTACTGGCATAGGCTCTGTCACGATCATCACTCTTTATAGGAATGGTTCCGCCAACGATCCAGGTACTGTGCTTTTTCGCCT
>Ga0316204_10003538_pt1 | contig 30815 bp, 31 predicted proteins | sample 6monrhotite_MG_2_FD_205661 | JGI IMG/M metagenome (GOLD analysis project Ga0316204, IMG submission 205661) | Microbial mat bacterial communities from mineral coupon in-situ incubated in ocean water Damariscotta River, Maine, United States -... | ecosystem: Environmental > Aquatic > Marine >...
GCAAAGTTTTTGCTCACTCGCAATTGCGGAGAGATTGCACAAGCATTACAATACGCGACTTCTCGGAAGAGCTGAATTCGAATGGTTTTGAAGCAGCTTTTCAAACAGTTGAAAATGTTTGCGAACCCGTGGTTCGAGAGATGGTTCCAGAAGTGGATGCAGCCTTAAATGACTTGGCAAAGTTTGCATCAGCTAGATTAACTGGAACGGGAGCATGTGTTTTTGCTCGATTTGAATCAGAAGTAGCTGCCCAGCAGGCTTGGCAGGTACTACAGCAAAAGTGGACAGGATTTGTGGCGCAAGGCGTTAATCGTTCCCCGCTGTACACTAGTTTAGAGTCAGTAACAGAGTAATAGTCTGTTCACTGCAACAGAGTTCTCTCAATTAGCATATTTGCTAATTGTTTTTTGGGCCGTCGCCAAGCGGTAAGGCACCAGGTTTTGATCCTGGCATGCGCAGGTTCAAATCCTGCCGGCCCAGCCATATTTTATAACCTGCAAGTATTAGGAGCTGGGCATGCCCCATCGACTGGACAACAGAACAGAAGTCTCCGATTCCAAAATGATGGTCTTCACTGGGAACGCAAACCCAGAGCTCGCGAATGCCATTGTTCGACGCTTGCAGATACCATTAGGCCGCGCAGTTGTTGATAAATTCAGTGACGGAGAAATTGCGGTCGAGATTTTAGAAAACGTACGCGGTAAAGACGTTTTCGTGGTACAGCCAACGTGTGTACCCACCAATGATAATTTAATGGAATTATTGGTAATGATTGATGCATTAAAACGTGCATCAGCTGAACGTGTTACTGCCGTTATCCCTTATTTTGGTTATGCGCGGCAAGATAGACGACCTCGTTCTGCCCGAGTACCCATTACCGCCAGTGTTATTGCGCGAATGATTGGTTCGGTAGGTGCAGACAGAGCTTTGACCGTTGACTTACATGCTGACCAAATTCAGGGTTTTTTTCAAATTCCTGTTGATAATGTATACGCATCACCCGTACTTTTAGGTGATGTATGGCGACAAAAGTATCCAAACCTAATGGTGGTTTCACCCGATGTAGGTGGTGTAGTTCGCGCAAGAGCATTAGCAAAACGATTAGATGATGCCGACTTAGCTATTATCGATAAACGTCGGCCACGTGCAAACGAAGCCAAAGTAATGAATATTATTGGTGACGTTGCAGGCCGTACTTGTGTCATCGTTGATGATTTAGTGGATACCGCAGGTACACTCGCCAAAGCGGCAGATGCCTTAAAAGAACACGGCGCTATAAAAGTTGTAGCGTATTGTACCCACCCAGTTTTTTCAGGTTGTGCAATAGAGAATATTGAACATTCAGCGTTAGATGAAATTGTTGTTACGAATAGTATTCCATTAAGCGCTGAAGCTCAGGCATGTAGTAAAATTCGTCAATTGAGTATTGCTGAGATGTTAGCAGAGACAATGCGAAGAATAAGCAGCGACGAGTCAGTCAGCAGCATGTTCGTAGACTAATCTCGCGTAGCGAGAAGCAAGATAGCGGCGTTGGAAGCGAAATTAAAAATACTCACTTACTCAGTGTAAGCTCCGTTTTTTAATTTCACTTCCGCCTTGCTCTCTCACTTCTCGCTACCCGAGATGGCATATTTTTGTTACAAAGAATTTTGGTTAACTAGATTTTAATAAAGAAAATTTAGTTAACTAGTATTAGTTACCTGGGTCGAACAGGTAACTCAGTTACTATAAACATACGTTTATAGTTTTATTTTAAAACTTAGGAGAAATACCATGAGCGAGAGCTTTGAAATTGAAGCAGAAGTTCGTAACGACACGGGGAAAGGTTCGAGCCGCCGCCTACGTCATGCGAATAAAGTACCAGCTGTTATCTATGGTGGAGGAGCAGATCCTGTTGCATTAACACTTAGCCATAATGAAATGTTCCATCATTTAGAAAATGAAGCATTTTATTCTCATATCTTAACAATCAATGTTGGTAAGAAAAAAGAAAAGGCTATCTTAAAAGATTTGCAACGTCATCCAGCTAAACCACGTTTAATGCATGCAGATTTTCAACGTGTAAATATGAAAGAAAAACTTCGTATGAATGTGCCATTACATTTTATCAATGAAGAAACATCTCCAGGTGTTAAAGCCGGTGGTTTGGTTACGCATAGTTCAACAGAATTACATATTTTGTGTTTACCAGCTGACTTACCTGAATTTATCGAAGTTGATTTGGGTACATTAGAATTAGATGCAAGCTTACATATATCTGATTTAACGTTACCTAAAGGTATCGAGTCTGTTAATTTAGGTCATGGCGCAGATAGCTCACACGATGATATCGTTGCAGCAATTCACTTACCACGTGCAGAAAAAGCAGAAGATGCAGATGAAGCTCCTGCAGCTACTGATGCTGCTGCTGAAGGTGCTAGCGAAGAAGAAAGTTAATTCTTCCTTTGCTATAGCTTTTAGTAACACAGAACGAGAAGCCGGCATTGAGTCAAAGTATTAATTTAATTGTTGGTCTGGGAAATCCGGGCAATGAATATATTGATACCCGACACAATGCCGGCTTTTGGTTTTTAGACGAACTTGCAAAAAGTTACCAAGGTAATTTTAAAGCTGACAAAAAATTCTATGGTGAAACTGCCCGAGTGAATATTAAAGGGAATGATGTTTGGTTATTAAAACCAACAACCTTTATGAATTTAAGCGGTCAAGGTCTTCAAGCATTAGCTCAGTTTTATAAAATAAAATTAGAAAATATTTTAGTTGTTCATGATGAGCTTGATTTAGAGCCTCTTACTGCACGTTTAAAAAAAGGTGGCGGTCATGGTGGACACAATGGTCTGCGTGATATTAGTACGCGAATGGGTAAAGACTTTTGGCGACTACGCCTAGGTATCGGTCACCCTGGAGATAAAAATAAAGTCAGTGGCTATGTTTTAAATAAGCCATCAACGGATGATAAAATTTCAATTGAACGTGCAATTGATAATGCATTACGTGTCGTTGATGATATTGTTGTTGGTGATATGCAAAAGGCAATGAATACACTTCATAGCGACGTAACTTAGTGTAAAAGAGTAAAGGTATAAATTATGGGATTTAAATGTGGAATTGTTGGCTTACCTAATGTTGGTAAATCAACACTGTTTAATGCATTAACAAAAGCAGGTATTCAAGCAGAGAACTATCCATTTTGTACGATAGAACCCAATGTGGGAATTGTTCCAGTTCCAGATCCACGTTTAGATGCCTTAGCTGCAATAGTTAGTCCTGAACGTGTGTTACCTACAACAATGGAATTTGTTGATATTGCAGGTTTAGTTGCAGGTGCATCGAAAGGTGAAGGTTTAGGGAATAAATTTTTAGGCAATATTCGTGAAACCGATGCGGTTGCTCAAGTTGTACGTTGCTTTGAAAATGATGACATTGTACATGTAGAAGGAAAAATTGATCCCTTGCATGATATTGAAATTATCAATACTGAATTAGCACTAGCGGATTTAGACAGTATTGAAAAAGCATTATTGAAAGTGCAGAAAGTTGCCAAGTCTGGCGATAAAGATGCCAAAGCAAAAATGCTAGTACTTGAAAAATTAAAAGAGCACCTTGATAAGGGTGAGCAAGCAAGAACACTTGCTCTAGATGAAGACCAACAATTGTTAGTCCGCGATTTAAATTTATTAACAATTAAACCATTAATGTTTATAGCTAATGTTGCTGAAGATGGCTTTGGTGATAATCCATTTCTTGATATCGTAAAAGAATTTGCTGCAAAAGAAGGCTCGCCAGTTGTGGCCGTATGTGCATCAATTGAAGCAGAAATGACAGAGTTAGAAGCAGATGAGCTAAATGAATTTCTATCAGACCTTGGTTTAGATGAACCTGGATTGAATCGCGTTATCCGAGCCGGTCATGAATTACTTGGTTTACAAACTTATTTCACAGCAGGTGTAAAAGAAGTGCGTGGTTGGACTGTGAAAGTAGGTGCAACCGCACCGCAAGCAGCAGGTGTAATACACACTGATTTTGAAAAAGGATTTATTCGTGCTGAAACGATGGCCTATGATGACTTCATCGAATTCAAAGGTGAACAAGGTGCGAAAGAAGCAGGCAAGTTACGCCTGGAAGGTAAAGACTATATCGTTAAAGATGGCGACGTTTTACACTTTAGGTTTAATGTTTAAGAGCTTTAACGATTGAGCTTTAACGATTGAGCTTTAATGTTTAAGACGGCTACTTAATTGTTTTGGTTTGTGGACATGCATACCTTTGCGATTAATCTCGACTATCCCCGCACGTTTATACTCACTAATAATACTTGATACTGTTTGACGGCAGGCGCCAATCATATCTGCAATATCTTGATGGGTAGTTGGTATATCTATGTAAATACTCTTGTTGTTTTCTTGACCATAATTATTACTTAAATATTGAATAAGTTTTACAAAGCGTATGTTGACGCTGTCGCTGGCCATATATAAAACCATATCCCCTAGTGCATGTATGCGCGAAGATAACTGATCGATAACCAATAAACTCAGTCTTGGTTTTTTTAACATTAGTTTATTAAAGTCGATTTTTTTTATTTTTAAAACAGTGCAGTCGGTAATTGCCTGTGCGTATACTTTGTTTGATAAATTATTTTCACCTGATATACCAAAAATATCCCCCGGCATACAAAACCATTGAATCATTTCACTTCCAAGCAGAGACATGCGTGAAATTTTCATCCGACCGGTAAGCATAATGTAAACAGATGGATCACTTTGATCGGCAGTAAAAGCATATTCACCTTTGATTAATTTATGTTCATGTGAAATAGATTGTATCAATTGAAATTCACTAGTATTCAACTGCTTTACAAAACTGTACGGTAAACATTCTTTTTTGCTCAAATGCTGTCTTCCTTTATTATTAGTAAGTTACGTTATAGTAATGTAGCTTTTAAATGAATTTCCTAACTGTCGTTTATACGACAGATTAATTTTTCATGCTAGTTAAAATAGTATTTCAATTTATAAAATCTAGATAAGAAGATAAGAGTATTAATGTTTTCTTAAAGACTTTTTTAATCTTTCGTGATGATTTATAAAGTTGAAAGGAAGAAGCTATTGCACGTGTAGTATTTAAGATTTCATTATTAACAAAAGCATTATATTTATATGGTTAAGTCATTTATTTTTGATGGTTTGAATTTTAATTTTAATTTGTATAAATGCTGACCTTCTTTATTTTGAAAGATAGGCTACTATGCAACCTTGCTTTGCGGTTATTGTATTGTTTAAAACCATAGCAAGGCAGGTTCGGTAAATCTACGCAAATTGATTTCGTTGTTATTGTTAGATGAGTACAAAATAAACGCCACTTCCTTAAAGTTTAAGGAATGGGTAGTTAAAATAATTTAAAAAAACACGGAGTAGTAAAATGAAAAAATTATTAAATCTAGTGATTGGGCTTATGCTAGTAGGGGTCTTCACTAGTGCTTACGCAGCTGACTATCCAAGTCGTCCCATTACGTTTATGACTATGACCCAACCAGGTTCGCAAATCGATCGCTTAACGCGTGGTTTGAGTCAACGCATGGGCAAGCTTATGGGGCAGCCAATTAACGTGAAGAACGTGAAAGGTGGACACGGTACCGTAATGGCAACTGAACTTGGTAAATCCAAAACTGACGGCTATTCTATCGGTGTAACATCGTTAACCGCTTATACTTATTCTCCACATCACGACAAGCTTCAATACAAGTACGATGACTTTGACTTTTTAACACTGGTTGCGTTGAACTCTAGCGGTTTTATCTCTACGCCAGATAAACCATGGAATACGTTGAAAGAAGCATTCGCTTGGCACAAGAAAAACGACAAGGCGATGGTTGCCATGTTCCACGGTGCCGATGACCGCGATGCGCTACAACGTATGGCAAAACTAGAAGGTGTAAAGCTATCGTTAACACCATCTAAAGGTGGTCCGTCAGTGATTCGAGCCGTAACAGGTGGCCATGTTTCTATCGGTTATGTTGGTGCAATTCTTTATAAGAATGTTGAAGCTGGCAAAATTAAGTTAATCGCTGCTGCTTTAGGTAACCGTCTACCACCAATTCCTAATGTGCCTACCTTGCGCGAACAGGGATACGATGAACAGATAGAAATGATTGTTGCTTTAGTTGCGCCAAAAGGGCTGGATAATAAAGCGAAGGGTAAGCTTCTTGCCGCAGCTGACAAACTCGCTAACGACGTAGAAACTCAAGAATTCATCACGGGTAATCTGTTAATGCGACCTGTTAAGTGGGGCGAAAAACATGCTGATAAAACAGCGAAAGAGTTGTATAAAACATTTGCTATGCAAGCGGGTAAATAGGCCTTAGTTGGTTTTATTGATAGCTGGGTTTGAGTGGGCTCTAAACAGAAAAGAATGGAACAGAACATAAAGTTATTCAACGCTGTTTAGAGTTCGTTTAAAACTGGCAATATCGCTCCCGTTTCAAAGTTGTGGGAGAGAGGAAAAAAATGTGACAAGAATTAAAAGAGACTCAATTGCTTATCTAGCAATCATCGGATTTTGTATCTTAATGCTAACCTGGGGAATACCCACCTATACACCTGATTACCCTGGCTATGGTGCTTCACCGGCATTGGTGGCAAACGTATCTGTTGGCATCATGATGTTCATGGCCTGCCTTTCACTATTAAATATTGGTATTGCTGCCTATACGAACAAGCCTATACCTGCCGAGGAAAGTGAATTTCCAGAAGATATGGAAGGGGACGCAGGTTTTACACAAGTAGGACGAGTGAAGCTGAAGCATCTTGCTAGCACCATGATACCGTGCGTATTACTGGTTGTAGCGATTGAACATGTTCCTTATATATTTGTGTCTTTTATCTTTTTAATGGTTTTCCAATACGTCATTGGTAGCCGCAAATGGGTTCAGTCGATTGTGGTGTCGGTCATCCTGACGGCCGTTCTCTACATCGTGATGCGATATGGTTTCGGCGTCCCTATACCAGGCCCTCAAATTTTTTAATACCAGATTTTCTAAAATTAACTATTTTCTAAAATTAAATAATAACAACAACAAGAAGTAGGATACAAAAACCATGGAAATGATTATTGCGGGGCTGCTTGACTCCATTTCACCAGCCAGTTTGATGTTTGTGTTTCTCGGGGTTGCCATCGGCGTCTTAATCGGTGCGATTCCCGGTATCAATGGTCCCATGGCTATCGCGTTATTTATTCCGGTTACTTATTATATGTCGGCACTGACTGCGATTGGATTTTTGGTGGGACTAAACAAAGGCGCATTCTTTGGTGGTGCGGTATCAGCCGTACTATTGCGAACACCAGGCACGCCCGAAGCGGCGGCAACATCCTGGGATGGTTATCCGCTCACCCAGCAAGGCAAGGGTGAAAAGGCATTACGCATGGCACTTTATAGTTCGGTGACCGGTGACTTTGTTTCAACCGTAGTACTGATTGCAATTGCATCGCCCTTGGCAGCCGTCGCGTTATTTATGGGGCCAGCAGAAATTTTTGCTTTGATTTCATTGGCACTAACCGTTATCGCGGGCATTGGCACCAGTTCCATTAGTCGTGGTTTGATGGCGGCTGGGTTCGGTATTCTGGTTGGCTTGGTCGGTACTGAGCCGGTTACTGCATTAACCCGACTTACCTTTGATGTCTATCAACTTGGTAGTGGTTTATCGTTGATTCCAGTGGCAATTGGACTACTCGCATTTTCTGAAATTCTCTTGCAACTGGAAAAATTCACAGTAAAAGGCGGTGGTAAACAAACAATCCATGAGTCTTCGACAAAACTTGAAGATCGAATGTTAACGTTCAAGGAATTTTTTGCAAGTGGTAAAACATTGCTACGCGGTAGCATGATCGGTATTGGTGTGGGTGCCATGCCGGGGCTCGGTGCGCCAGTCGCATCGTTTATGTCCTATGACCAGGCGATGAAACGTTCTAAAAACAGCGAAGAATTTGGCAAGGGTTCTCTGGAAGGTATCGGTGCATCCGAATCTGCAAATAGCGCGGTGGTGGCTTCCAGTATGATACCACTGTTTGTTTTAGGTATTCCCGGTAACTTGGCCGTTGCCATGTTGATGGGTGCATTTATGATTCACGGTATGCAACCCGGTCCATTGATGTTTCAGGAAAATGCCCAGCTTATGTATGGTATTTATGGCAGCTTGTTAATAGCGAGCCTATTCCTTTTAGTTATTGGACGATTAGGACTGCGTTATTTTTGTAAGGCAGTTAATATCCCTGCTATGATCTTGTATCCGATTGTCGTATTCACCTGCATTATGGGTGCTTACCTCGGCAGGTCTTCTATGTTCGATGTGGGTGTTATGCTTGCATTCGCTTTCATTGGCTACTTTATGCGGAAGTTCGATTACTCTTATGTTGCTTTCCTTATTGGTTTTATTTTAGCACCAGAGTGGGAACGAGCTTTACAACAGGTCGTTATTATTTCTGAGTATGACACTTATATGTTCTTCCAACGCCCGGTTGCCATGGGACTCATGGCGCTTACCTTATTTGTGATTGTGCGTACCTGTAAGCTCAACATTAAAAGCGGGCGGAAGAAACAAGTGGAAGCTGCTGCTGCGAAAGCGGGGCAACACAAAGCCGACTAGATGAAGATGGCTATAAAGAAATCCTAAAATTATGTTAATAAGTTAAATTAAAGTACAAGTAATGAGGTTTTATACATGAAAAAGATGACAGACGCTGAACTGAAAGCTAAGTTGGGCGATAACTACACCGCACCGAAAGGACTGTATGCTAAAACGAAAGACATGCCTTTTCTGGGTTCAGTCACATGTAACACCGAAGAGATGGTTGCCGGTTCATGGCAAGAAGTCATTATTACTTATACCTTGGGCCAATCAGGTATGGCCGATGGTTCATGGTTTAAAGCGACCTTCCGTTTTTATTCAGATTGGGAATTATTTCAAACCACTGATCCTAAGGGCGCGAATTATGTTTCAGCTGAATATCATGCATGTCCTACAATGGAAGGACAAAGTCCTGCCTCAGTACAAAAATTGTCTGTGCGTTTTGACCAAAAAGGTCACGAACGTCCATTCCAGAAAGCAATCATTGTGGATACGTATGATGGTTATTTAAAAGCGGGTGATCAGATTGTTATTCGTATGGGTGATCGCCGCTTTGGTGGTGCCGGTACGCGGGTACAAACGTTTACTGAAGAATTTTTCAAATTCCGCTGCTACGCCGATCCACTCGGTACTTCACGCTTCGCTGCCGTTGAACCTGATTTAAATATAAATATTAAACCAGGGCATCCCGCTTTATTACAATGGTCTGGCTCGCGTTTAGTTAAACAAGGCGAAAAGATTCCACTGCGTATTCGTGCCGAAGATGAGTGGGGTAACACTTGTTGGTCACGTCCGGAAAAAGTGCATGTAAAAGCAACTTTGGATGGTAAGGACTGTTATGAGAAAGACATCGTCATGCCTAAAGAAGGTTGGTCTGTGCAGTTACTGGAAGATATGCCAACGGATAAACCGGGTGAACTAGAAATCACTGCTGTCATGCCAGATCACCAAGCTGTCAAACAACATACTTTTTATGTCACGATTGATAAAGATTTAGGCTTCCCTCGAATTTATTATACCGACTTGCATGTTCACTCAGAAGATACCGTTGGAACAAATTCCACGTCATATAACTTAACTTACGGACGTGATGTGACAGGCTTAGACGTTCTCGCTTTTGCTCATAATGATTTTAATATCACGCATGAACGCTGGGATAAAACAGTAGAATTGATACGTGAAATTTCTAAAGACGGCGAGTTTGTTGCTTATCCGGGAACGGAGTGGTGCGGTAGCTCCTGTGCCGGTGGTGACCATAACGTCATCTTCTTGCACGATGGCGAACCCGAGTTTCCATTTTTAAAAGACGGTACCCATGTACGTTCGGTAGACTGGAATGAAGATTCAGGTACTACGGTTGCGAATCCAGGGGCTTGGCCACTGGAAGAATTATGGGCAGCCTATATTGATGACCCAGAAGGTCATTTGTTAACACCGCATGTTGGTGGACGTCGTGCCATTATGGATTGGCATCATCCTGAGTTAGAAAAATTAATAGAGATTGGTTCTGCCTGGGGTCACTTTGGTTGGTTATATCAAGATGCTATGGAACGCGGTTACAAAATTGGTGCAAGTATGGCCGGTGACGAACATCGCGGCCGTTGCGGTGGTGGTGTTCCTGGTACAGCAGTATTCGGTACTAAAGGTGGTATCTCAGGTGTTATCTCACCTGAATTATCGCGCAAGGCTATTGGTGTAGCTTTACGCGAGCGTCATACTTTTGCTTCAACCGGTGAACGTACTTTCGGTTTAACAACTTGTGGTAAGCATATTATGGGCGACGAGTTTGAGCACAAAGGTGCTGCACAGATAAATTATCGTTTCCTTGGTGATGCCGGTTGGGATGAAATTGTAGCTTTCGATCAAGACGGTGAGATCTGGCGACGTGACCTGCAAGAAGAACTAGGATATTCCGAGCGTAAAATTCGTTTCCGTTGGGGTGGTGCTCGTATTAAAGATCGTTATCGTTGGGCAGTATGGAAAGGCACAATTACTATCACCAATGCTGTCATTAATGAATTTGAAGGTCTGGGTTTTGAACACAAGGAAGAAACCTGCTGGCGTGAAACCGCAACAACAATCGGCTTCAAGAGTGATACCTATGGTGACGTGGATGCCATCGAAATGGATGTGTCGCACTTAGCGACAGCGAAGATCAAGATCGAAGGGACAATCGATGGGTATGTAAAAGTAGGCGACCCATTAAAAGGAAATCCATTTGTACATTGTCCAACCTTCACCTGGGAAATGACAGGTGCAGAGTTACTAGAAGCAGCACGCTTGAAAAAAGATTTACCGGGCGTAGAAATGTTCCTAGCTATGGAACGCATGAGTGATTCGGATGCGCCGCGTGAAGTAACCGGTAACTTTGAAGTCGCTCCTAAAAATGGTCCGCATGGACATCGTCCGGTATATATTGTTGCTCATCAGGTTGATGATGCAAAAATATGGACATCAGCGATGTTTATAAAATTTAAAAAATAAACTTTATATTTAAAGCTTAAAGAGTAAAGGCAATAGACGGTTTCTATTTCTTTTACTCTTTTTTAATGTTTGCAGTATAGATAGAATATACTTAGATATTCGTACTATTGAAGTACATGTAGTGGAAGACAGAGGTCTTATGAATAAATTTGAGCAAGAGTGGTCAATACTTCACAAGGATATAGAGAAATACGAAAGGTTATCTCTAAAGATAAAACTTTTTACCGTTCTAATATGTGTACTCTGCGTAGCTTATAATATAGAAGTAGTCTTTTCTATTATATTAATCTCGATATTATGGCTGCAAGAGGGAATATGGAAAACTTTTCAAAAGCGAATGGAGTTAAGAATTATTTTTATCGAGCAACAATTAAAAGAAGAAACCGAAAAAGCATTTCAATTTTATTCTCAATGGGAAGATAATAGGGCCGGCATTGTTGGTTTAGTTAAAGAATATATAATAAATTCTCTTAAGCCCACAGTAGCATACCCATATGTAGTACTTGGTTTTCTTATGTTTATATTTTATGGGTAGAAGTATTTTATAAAAAATCGTAATTTTAACTAAACACACTTCAAGAAGGATATTATATGGAATATTTTATTGGCGCACTAAAGAAATATGCAGATTTTGAGGGAAGGGCTACTCGAAAAGAATATTGGATGTTTATTTTGTTTTATTTAATACTTTATGTTGTATTAGTTGTCATCGATAGCTCAATGGAATCATTATTATTATCAACTATATTTTCTCTTGGTTTATTGGTTCCAAGCATAAGTGTAGCCGCTCGACGATTACATGATACTGGTCGTAGTGGTTGGTGGCAGTTAATTTCTTTGATTCCAATAATTGGAACAATAGTCGTGATTATATTTTTGGTGCAAGATAGTCACGAAGAAAATAAATATGGGCCAAAGCCTAAAGCCGTTTAAAATATAACTTATTTAATCTATTTGTTATCGGCTTTTGGCTGCGGTTGAAACCGCAGCTGAAGGTTGTCAGCTTGGACTATTTTTAAAGGGTATTCTTTTCCAACCATTTAGTGACAATACTGATCCCCAACACCATTCCAATAACAGCAAGTAATGATTCCATTGAGAGTGTAGAGATACCACTTAAGCCTTGTCCTATATTACAGCCATAAGCCATTATTGCGCCGATACCCATTAACGAGCCACCAAGCAACGCTACTTTCACCATTCCTTTATGTGGGGCTGTTACTTTAAATTGTTTAGTCGCTAGTGCGAGTAGTAAAGATGCCACTGCGGTACCGATTACAAATGAGATAGAAAAAGATAAAGCAGGTATTCGACCAGAAGTAATAATATAACCAAAGCGCGCTAGTGGCCCCGAGATAGTCATTGCTGAAGGATTCGTTGGATCAAATTCATCTTGAGCCAACACCCCTGTTATATACCAACCACATACAACTAATAGTCCAACAATGACTCCTACCATCAACGTGGGTTTGTCAGGATTGCTTTGACAGCCTTTAATAATAAATATGAGTAAGCCGATAACGACTACTGCCAATACAAGCCATGAAGGTAATGATAAAATAGAAGCAATGCCTGCATCGGTGGTTAACTCAATAGAGGTTGCATGGGTAAGATCGATGCGAGGTGTCTCAAGAAAACCAAACTGGGCAATGGCTGCAATAATGGCAAATGAAAGTAGAACAATGAGTGAGTGAATACTTCCTTCCATTGTTCTAACGATTGTACGTGCTGCACAACCACCTGCTATTGCCGCACCTATACCGAAAAGTAAACCACCAACCGTTGCACCAAACCAGTCAAGTGTATTGTTACGGTAAGATGAATCCGCAATAGCAACAACGTCCATCATTTCTAATAATTGTGTACCTGTAATGGAAACTAGTAGAGCAATTGCAAAGGCATTGGCCTGACGGTGATCTTTAATAAGTATTAAATTGCTTATTCCTGCAACTAAACAAAAACGGAAACGTTGAACCATGATAGCGAAAACGACACCGACAGAAAAACCACCGCCGACTAACCAAATATTAATGCCTTCCATATTATTACCTTAGCTATTAAGCTTTTGTTAAGCCATGCTTCACATAAAGACTTAAAGCCTCTTTGCTAAACATGAAATCCAGGAATGATTTACCCCATTCACCACCATTGTCAATTAAACCAATATGATAATCTGAATATACATTGGCATTGGTTTCTAATTCAACGAATTCAAAATCATTTGGGAAAATTCGTGAGTAACGTAAAGCTAGGTGATAATACACGATAGCAACATCAGCACGTTCGGAAAAAATAGTTTGTGGTACTTCACGGTGGTGAATTGATTCACCAAAAACAATCTGCGTAGAATCTTTATCAATAATTTTTGATATTGCAGCCACGTCGAGGCCTTGTTCTTTTGCAACCCCTAACAAGGTTTGGGCATACACTACATAACTGGCCGCTTCTGTTATAGGGTTCGACATCGTTAGTAGTACGTCGTCTCGTAATAAATCAGCAACACCTTTAATGTTTTTGGGATTACCTTTTCTAACAAGTAAAACATTGCCACAACTGCTAGCGAAAGCGCGATGTTCGGTCATCCTTTTTTCTGCAACGAGCTTATCGAGAATATTGGGCGGACTAATAAATACATTCGGTACAACGTTTAGGCGTAAATTACCCATTAGTAAGCCACCTTGTAGTACAGATTCTGAGATCACTTTAGGTGGAGTGGTAGCGTAAAATATATCAATTATTTCAGGGTGGCGTTGCAAGAAGGCCTGGCAACAAGCTTCAAGCGCCATATGGTGATTTCCATCAGAGAAAACGGCCAGTTTGGCAGTCGTTGGATCACCATGAAAATCCAGACACAAGTTAGAACCTGCCTGATTCCATTGGAAGCCTTGGCTAGAAGAGCCTTGGCTTGCTTCAATTGGCCAATTTAATCGTTTATCCATTAGACAAATATATGTAACTTATTGATTAAAAGCAACTTTTCTTATTGTTCTAGATCAAATTTTTGCTTAAATTACGTAACTTTTTAGAGTATACTAGCGCGCCTTGTCAGGGAAGATACCCGGACAAGCGAGCCGCCAACCTCTCTAAGCTAGGCGGTTTTTTATATGGCTACATAGCTCAGCTGGTTAGAGCACATCACTCATAATGATGGGGTCCCTAGTTCGAATCTAGGTGTAGCCACCATAATTCAATAACTAAGCCCGACTTTCTTGTTAAAAAGAAGTCGGGTTTTTTGTTGACTTGCTAACTTATTATAACTTGTTATAATAAGTTATAAGAAGATTGAATATTTGTAAAAAAGTGAGGTTTTATGCCATTTTCGGTTGAAATGTATTTAACAATATTAGCGGTTTTGGTAGCAGGTGTTTTACGTGGTTTTTCCGGTTTTGGCGCTGGAATGGTGCTGGTACCGAGTTTGAGTTTGTTATATAGCCCAATTATTGCGGTTGTTACTGTAGTGTTATTAGAAATTATTCCATCAATCCAGTTATTGCCCAATGCTATTTCAAAATGTGAATGGCGTTCGGTAGTGCCTATGTCTTTAGCTGCGCTAGTAACGATTCCATTAGGTTCTTTTATATTGGTGTATACCGATGCGGATGTTATGCGTAGTAGCATTTCAATTCTGGTGTTACTTTGTGTTGTGGTTTTAGCATCGGGTTGGCGTTATAAAGGCGAGTACACTTCGCGAGAATCAACTGCCACTGGCTTTGCGAGTGGCTTGATCGGTGGTGCAACGAGTTTAGGTGGCTTACCGGTTATTTTATATTATTTATCAGGTAAAAATACTACTGCAGTCACGCGTGCCAGCATAGTTGTGTTTCTTGTTGTTACAACGATAGTTTCAGTTGTGACTTATCTAAGCCATGGCATTGTTACATCAGACGTTGTGTTACGCACAGCCTGGTTAGCACCGTTCTTTATTCTAGCTATTTGGATAGGTGGCCATTTATTTGGCAAAGTATCTGAATCATTTTTTAGAGCCGTAACATTAACTCTCGTTGGTAGTGTTGGCATGGCGATGTTGTTCGCGTAATATTTATTTCAGTAAATTAAAATGAAAGAGTAGATGCTATGGAATTACCTGAACTAATAAATAAATCGCATGACTTACATGAACAATTAAAAACACTGCTCGCTCAAGAGACTAGTGTAAAAGAACAAATTGACACGCTTGATGCAGAAATTAAAATCAAGCTTGATGAAAGAGGGGAAGATTATGAAAATCTTTCAGAACAAGATTTTCAATTGTTAATGACAAACCTCAGTGATCCAATGCAAGTGACAGTTGAGGTTGTTTATGCAACTAAAGACGAGCAAATTATCACTGAAGTTCAGTTGTCACGTGGTGCATCCATTGAAGATGGTATTTTCTTATCCGGTATATTAGATAAGTGTAAAGATATAAACCTTGATGATAACAAAGTGGGTATTCATGGTGTTATCAAACCACTCACCGAGTCGTTAGCCGATGGTGATCGAATAGAAATATACCGACCGATTACTGCTTCGGTTACTTGATTCCCCTAATCGATATTTTTTATTAAACCAACCCACCAATACTAATTTACTTTTTAAGTATTACTACATCAGCAACTACTTCTCTTTAGTACCAGTTGTGCTTATCTTATATTTTAATCTTAAGGCTCACATTAAAGAATTTTTATGGTGCACTAATTTTTTTGTTGCACTAAAACAGTACATTTTGTAATAGATTTAATATCACTTCTTTAGTAGTACAACTTTAACTTTAACTATTAAAAGTAATAGCTTACCTAGTAATAAGTTACCTTTAACACGCTGTGGCACGGTAGATGCAATTATATAACTGTGTAGATATGACACGTTATAACAAGTTTACGCTATGGCATTAAGACAACGGTTAATAAATCTCAATAATGGAGAGGAAGCAGATGAAAGAAGTGTATAAATTAGCAGCAGCTCTCACGATAACATTCGGTATTTCGAGTGCTGTTAGTGCGGAGACAATTCGAATTGCAGTCGGACATCAGAGTAAATGTACTGATACCTATTCTGCAGGCATTATCCTTAAAGAACTAAAACTTATTCAAAAGTTTTTACCTAAAACTGGTAAATATAAAAATGTAAATTTTGAATTTGACTGGAAAGATTACACTTCAGGATCACCGATCACTAATCAGATGATGGCCAATAAACTGGACTTTGGTGTCATGGGTGATTACCCGTTAATTGTAAATGGTGCCAAGTTCCAGGCCACTAAAAGTTTAGAAACATTGTATGTCGCAGGAACAGGCTATAACCAACGTGGTTCCGGTAATGCGATTGTTGTACCTGTCAAATCAAGCGTTCAAACACTAGCAGATCTTAAGGGTAAATCTATTTCTGTTCCTGTTGGTAGTGCTGCATGGGGTATGACGCTTAAAGCATTGCAAGATGCTGGTATTAGAAATGATGTGACCATTAAAAATCAAAGCCCACCTGTTGGTGCTGCAAATATTGCGCAAAACAAAATTGCTGCGCATGCTGATTTTTGTCCATGGTCTGAAATTATGGAATTCCGTGGTACAGGAAGAAAAATATTTGATGGTAGTGAAGCCGGTGTTGCTTATTTACATGGTGTAGTGGTTCGTAAGGACTATGCAGAAAAATATCCGGAAGTCGTTGTTGCTTTCTTGAAAGCGGTTATTACAGCGGGTGAGTGGGTTCGTAAAGACCCAGTAATGGCAGCAACCAAACTTGAAAAATGGACGGGTGTAGAACGTGAAGTTCAGTACTTGTATTTTAGTAAAGGTGGAGCATTAACACTTGAGCCAACACTTAAAAAAGAATGGGTAGATGCATTGAAATTTAATCATACTGTTCTTGTAAAAGAAAAAGCGATTCCACCATTGGATTTTAATAAATGGATCTACGATGGCTATATTCGTAAAGCATACAGTGAACTTGGTCTGGATTATGAAAAAGATCTTAATCACATCTATATCGCTAAAGAAGAAAACATGAAGTTAGCGCCTGCTGAAGTCTGGCATAAAGATAAAGGTATTATTTCTTACAAAACAGTTGCTGCAATGATGAAGGATTCCAAGAAATTTAAAAAACAAGGAACTCTACGTGCTTCGTATGTTTATGACTACACTACTGGTCTGAAGATCTTTGGTAAAACGGCAACTTATGTAAAAGGTAAAAACGGCGTTATAACGACCTTCATGAGAAAGTCTGATGCTAAGAAATTCTCAACATCTAAAGGTGGGAAAATCATAGCAGCAAATGATTTCATTCTAGGTAGTGACAAGATTGAAGTAGCTTTAGCTAGTTAATAAGGAAAGATACGGTCGGCATGAGAGTGTCGACCGTTTATTTAAGTAGTTTAAAAATTATAATATGCGGAGAGCACCATGAGCTTTGAGTCGGCAAACACTTTAACCAAGATAGATGATGCAAGTGAAGTTACAGCATCAAGTGGAAACGACAACACGAAAGATTCTGGTGAATCTATGAATAGTAATAGTGTAACAAAATTCCCGACACCATCCAGGTTCTCGAAAGATAATATGCTTTCGAATTTTAAAGCACTACCCTGGAATAGTTTTTTAATCGGCTCTCTTGCCGTTATAGGTGCATTGATTGCCTGGCAATTACTGTCATTTTATCAAGTTAAGTTCATTCTTAGTTTTGAAAATATCCCTACGCCACTTATCGTTGGCGAACAATTTCTTAAACTCATTGTTACAGAAGAATTTTATAAGCATATCGGTGCAAGTTTACAACGAATCGGTATAGCTTTTTTTACTGCTTCACTTTTAGGTGTTGTTATTGGAATTTTTATGGGGCGCTCTCGTATATTTAGAGTCATCATGCTTCCTTATATAGAAATTCTTAGACCGATTCCTGCGGTTGCATGGATTCCACTTGCCATTTTGATGATGCCAACAGAAGAGTCGAGCATTATTTATATTACTTTCTTAGGTGCATTTTTTCCTGTGGTACTTAACACCGTTCATGGTGTTGAGCAAACGCCTGACTCTCTCGTTAGAGCGGCAGAATCTTTAGGTGCAACTAAACGTTCAATTATGTGGCATGTGATTTTACCCGGTGCATTGCCTAGTATTATGGCCGGACTTGCTATTGGTATGGGTGTGGCCTGGTTTTCATTATTAGCCGGGGAAATTATCAGTGGCCAATATGGCATAGGCTATTTCACTTGGAATTCTTATACCCTGGTTGAATACCCCAACATTATTATCGGCATGTTAACCATTGGTGGACTGGGAACGTTATCGACCTGGTTGGTAAAAAAAGCATCTGTTCCAGCTCTTCGTTGGCAGGAGCATAACGACTAATGGCTAAGTATTTTAAATTATTAGGTAACGCAATAAAGCATCGTTGGACTATCTTATTGCTAACAAGTTTTGGATTTCTGATTTTATATTATGTTGGTTTGCTATTAGTAACGATGTTACGTTTTGGCGAGATACCTAATTATGTTGAGTTTTATGATGTTATTGGAACGTACCGTTTAATTTTTGAAGGTACGCCTTCGCTTCAGGATGCACTGCCGATTCTTATAGATGAACCTTGGTTCGAAGCGGGTTATAAGAATCCGGAATATTATGGTGTTGCAACATGGAGTTTTATGTTAATTCCACCAAAAATGTTTCTTGTTTTTCTAATGGGAATATTACTTGGCATTTTTGCAGTCCTGGTTAGTTACTCTAGAAATGTAGCTTGTACTGCTAAAACAGACAAACGACTTTTCGCAGCAGCGGGTATGGGTTCAGTATTAATTAGTTTGACCAGTGCAACATTAACCTGGGTGGTTTGTTGTGCCACACCATCGTGGGTGGTTGCACTAGCAATGCTGGGTATGAGTGCTTCGTTAGCGCTATGGCTTGAACCATTAGGTAATTTTTTGTCAGTCGGTGGTTTGGGCTTAATGTTATGGATTATTGTAGTTCAGTTAAAAAAACTTGAGCAAATAGAGTACAAAGAATCCGCAAGAGCTTAATTATATTAGTTAATGGCAGGTATAGGTATAAAAAATGAGTGAGTCTGTAAACGTGATGAAAAATAATAATGATATAGACCATAGCGAGGAAGTGGAATTACCTTCGTTAGGGGCAACACGGACACAAAAAAATCCTATATTAAAAGGCCACATAGTGATTGACGATGTGAGCGTGATTTTTGGCAAAGATGTGGTTGCAGTAGAAAATGCATCGCTAGAGATAAAACCAGGGGAATTTGTTTGTCTGCTTGGGCCTTCGGGTTGTGGTAAATCAACACTTATGAATACGGTCGCGTCTTTTGTTAAACCAACTAAAGGTACTGTGTCACTGGATGGTGAGAAAGTAACGAAACCCGGCCAGGATCGTGGCATGGTTTTTCAACAACATTCATTATTTCCATGGAAAAGTGTTTGCGACAATGTGGCCTTCGGCCCTTTGATGGCAAATAAAGGAAAAGACGAAGCAAGAAGTATTGCGCGTAGTTTTATCGAAATGGTTGGTTTGAGTTCGTATTTAGATAGCTATCCGGGGATGCTCTCTGGTGGTATGAAGCAACGCGTTGGCATTGCGCGTGCTCTTGCTAATTATCCCAATGTACTTTTAATGGATGAACCGTTTGGAGCACTCGATGCGCAAACTCGTGCCATGATGCAGGAAAATTTATTACAAATTTGGGGCGAGTTCGGAATCACCGTAATTTTTGTTACACACGATATTGATGAAGCTGTTTTTCTTGCCGACCGTGTAGTAGTTATGAGTGCGAGCCCCGGACGCATTATCGCCGATATAAAAGTTGATCTTCCTCGGCCTCGTACTACCGATATGGTGACTAGTGATGAATATGTAAAGACCAAGAAAAAGTGTATGGAACTTATTCGTAATGAATCCATTCGTGCATTCGAGATACAAGGTAAGAAAAAGTAAATTATCTAATTGGAACTGCAAACAATATGTTAATGAAGTCGATGAATGTAAAAATACTGATGATACCGTTAATTGTAATGGCTGTATTTGTGTCAGCTTTTATATATTTAATGGTTAATGATAAGAATACATTGCCGGAGTTGTTGCGTGGTGTTGCAGTAAGTCCGCCTAAAGTAGTTCAGTCAGTTAATCTTGTTGATCATCATAATGAGGTTGTAAGTATAGAGCGCTTAAAAAAATACTGGACGTTTGTCTTTTTCGGTTATACAAATTGTCCGGATGTCTGCCCGGCGACTATTGCACAGTTGAAACTTATTAAAAGAGGCATTAAAGAAAATACAGCCTACGCTAAAAACACACAATTCTTTTTTGTCAGTGTTGATCCACGACGGGATACTCTGGATCATTTAGCCCAGTATATGAAATATTTTGATCCTTCTTTTGTTGGTATGACCGGTTCTGAAAAAGCTATTGCAGACTTTGAGCAGCAACTTAACTCGTACCACCGTATTGGAACTAAAAATTCAAATGGTGATTATACCGTTCAACATAGTGCCGAGATTTTTTTAATTGATAGCGATGCCATGCTTGTTGCAAAATTTCAACCGCCGATGGATACAGCGAAAATAGTAAGGCAGTTTTTAGAATTTGTTTCACTTAAGAACAAAATGTTAAGTTGAATTAATTTGTATGACTAATATTAATCGGAATATGTACGCGAATTTATATGTGGATTACTCGAACTCTTTATGTGGCTTTTATGATGGTAGCGAATAGCATGGTTAATGCAGGCACGATAGATACCAGTGAACAAGAGCCGTTTGAACAATGTGGCTACTGTCATGAATATGATGGTAATTCCGTAATGCCTAATTACCCGAGACTGGCAGGGCAACAAAAAAACTATCTGGTTAAACAATTACTGGATTTTAAAAAGGGTAAGCGAAAAGGTTTGATGCAGGCAACGGCTGAACTTTTAACAGAACAGGATATTAATACAGTGGCAACGTATTTTAGTCAGCAGACAGCGAGTTCGGCTAATCAAAGCGGGTCAGTAGCTGCAAAATCTATTGCGAGAAAGCTTTACCTACAAGGTGATGCGAAGCGAGAATTGCTTGCTTGTCGTTCTTGTCATGTTCAGTCAATTGTTAGTAATAGTCTTATTCCTAAATTGGTAGGGCAACATGAAAACTATTTAACAAAGCAATTGGTTTTATTTAAAAATGGCCAGCGTAGTAACGATAAAGGCGGCGTGATGCGCAGAGTTGCAGCAAAACTAACGATAACGGAAATTAGAATGATGTCTAAATTTTTATCGGGATTAGCCCCGACTAAAAACGACAATTTATTCGCTGGTAATGTGACTCACAATGTAAATAAGAGTGAAACAAAGCAATGATGTTAACTTTTGTTAATCGTGTTGAAAGACCTCAAATATGTGAGCAATCATGTGTTGACTTGGATAATCTTATACATATACTGACATGTTATAACATGTAACTATAGGTAGATAAAATGAATGCAGATAACAAAAAAGTAAAGACTCTTCGCAATGAATCAGTCCAACCACTTTATACGCAAATTAAAGGAATTTTGAAGCAGCGTATTTTAGATGGAGACTATGAAGTACACGAACGACTTCCTTCGGAAAGTGAAATGATGAAGGTGTTCGGTGTAAGTCGTATAACTGTGCGCCAGGCTTTACGTGATTTACATACGGAAGGTTTGGTATTCAGTGTGCAGGGTAAAGGGACGTTTGTTTCCAGACCTAAAGCAGTGCAAGACATTCAAAGCTTGCAAGGTTTTGGTGAAGCAATGACACCCAAAGGGTATGAAACCTCGGCGCGAGTGGTAGCTGTGCAGGAAACGCATGCAAGCCCGGATGTGGCTGAAGCGCTTAAACTTTCTCGTGGTAGTTCGGTTATTGAGTTGACGCGTATTCGGTACCTTAATCGTGAACCAATTTCATTGGATAACAGTTTTTTTCCAATTGAAATTGGGCAACGTTTATTAGGCCGAGACTTAACCCAGGACGTTTTTCCAATGATGGAGAATGACTTTGGTATTGCGCTTGGACATGCGGATATGAAAATAGAAGCCATGTCTGCAACCGAAGAATTAGCACGACATCTTAACGTTGAAAGTGGCTCATCAATTTTAAGAATCCAACGATTGGTATTTTCTGAAAAAGGAGATCCAATTGATTTTGAATATCTGTCGTATCGCGGTGATGCATTCCAGTATCAATTGCGTGTTGAACGGCAGTAATTAATTTTAACTACTAATGCAGGTAAAACATTATGAATGATAAAGCGACAACTGATGAAATTCTAGAAGTAGACATTCTAGTTATTGGTGGAGGTACTGCCGGACCCATGGCAGCTGTTCGGGCAAAAGAAATGAATCCCAAGTTGAAAGTTGCAGTGCTTGAAAAAGCTAATGTCAAACGTAGTGGTTGTATCAGTATGGGGATGGACGGATTGAATAATGCTGTTATCCCCGGGCATGCAACGCCTGAACAGTATGTAAAAGAAATTACGGTTGCGAATGACGGTATCGTTAACCAAAAAACTATCATGGCTTATGCAACACGAAGTTATGACATGATTAACAAGCTTGACGAGTGGGGCGTTAAATTCGAAAAAGACGAAACCGGTGAATATAACGTTAAGAAAGTACATCACGTGGGTACCTATGTGTTACCGATGCCAGAAGGGCATCACATGAAAAAAATTCTATATCGTCAGTTGCGTAAAAAGAGGGTCCAGGTTATTAACCGTTTTATGGCAACACGATTATTTAAAGGTAAAGATGGCAGTATTGCAGGAGCACATTTAGTTAATCCACGCACCGCAGAAACTGCTGTTATTAAAGCTAAAACAGTCATTTTATGTACTGGAGCAGCAGGTCGATTAGGTATGCCTACATCCGGTTATTTGTTTGGAACGTATGAAAACCCAACGAATGCCGGTGATGGTTACAGTATGGCCTATCATGCTGGTGCTGAGTTGAGTGGTCTTGAATGTTATCAAATTAATCCACTGATTAAAGATTATAACGGTCCGGCCTGTGCGTATGTTACGGGACCGATGGGTGGATATACCGCTAATGCAGATGGTAATCGCTTCATTGAATGTGATTACTGGAGTGGCCAAATGATGATGGAATTTTTCAAGGAGTTGGAAGGTGGTAAAGGGCCGGTATTCCTTAAAGTTGATCACTTAGCAGAAGAAACCATTGAAGAGATTGAAGAAATACTCCATTCAAATGAACGCCCTAGTCGAGGCCGTTTCCATGAAAATCGCGGTACAAACTATCGTGAACAAATGGTGGAAATGCATATTTCAGAAATTGGGTTTTGCAGTGGCCACAGTGCATCGGGTATTTGGACAGATGAAAATGCACGCACCACAGTTCCAGGACTTTATGCTGCAGGTGACTGTGGCTCGGTACCGCATAATTATATGTTGGGTGCTTTTGTATACGGTGCGATTGCCGGTGAAGATGCCGTAAAGTATTGCGCTGAACATGATCATGCTGAAATTGACGATGCCGATATTGCAGCTGAAACAGAACGGGTACTTGCACCAACTAAAGTAAAAAATGGTATTCCACCGGAACAAATGGAATACAAACTTAGACGCATGGTTAATGATTATTTGCAGCCACCCAAGATTACAAAAAAGATGGAAATTGGAATGGAACGCTTTGCAGAAATTCGTAGAGACTTATCGCAACTGCAAGCAAATGATCCACATGAACTAATGCGTGCGATGGAAGTGTCTTTTATTCTTGACTGTGCCGAGATGGCAGCAGTCTCGTCAATGTATCGCACTGAAAGTCGTTGGGGTTTGTATCACTATCGGGTTGATTATCCTGATACCGATAATAACGAATGGAATTGTCATGTACAGACTATGAAAGGGGAAGATGGTTTACCTTTCTGTAAGAAGCGGGCAATTGAACCTTATATAATTGCTCTGGATGATGATGAAAAAGAAGCCTATAACAAATTGCGCGTAACTAAAACTACAGTAGAAGCTTAAGGAGAAATTTATGGCATTAGCCACAAGTGTTAGACAAGTTCCCGTTACCGTTGATGCAGATGCTTGCATTGCAGATAAAGGTTGCACGGTATGTGTTGATGTATGTCCATTGGATGTATTGGTAATAGCAGATGATAAAAGTACTGCATACATGAAATACGATGAATGCTGGTATTGCTTACCCTGTGAATACGATTGTCCGAAAGATGCAATTAAAGTTGAAATTCCTTACTTACTTAGATAATCGTTAGGATTAAAAAGGAGAAATAAAATGGGTTTGATGTTTGATGAAGCACCGGATATTTCAGATGTTCTGGATCGTCTAAATGATGATGACGCTGAAGTGAGATGTGTTGCGGTAATGGATCTTCGTGAAATTGATGAAGATGAAGCTATTCCTTTGGCTGTAAAAGCGTTACTGGATTCTGATGCAGGTGTGCGTGTAGAAGCTGCACAATTGATGGATGAATATACTGGTGAAGTCGTTGCGCAAGCATTGGTGGCCGCACTAAGTGATAGTGATGAAGCCGTGCGTAAGGCAGCGGCAGAAACATTAGCTGAAAATAAAAATGAAGAAGCCGGTGACGCTTTATTATCAGTAATGAAGAATGACGATCCGTTTGTTAAAGCTTCATGCTTAAGAGCATTACGTCCACTGTGTTTACCTGAATCACAAGGTATCGCACTCGAGTGTCTTGCAAGTTCCGATGCAAGAGTAAGGCGTGAAGCCGTTGGTGTGCTCGCATATCTTAAAAGTGAAGATGTGTTAATAGCTTTAATGAACTCTGCACGTAAAGATACCGATGAAACGGTTCGTAAAGTTGCCATGGGTTCGCTCGTTTTTAGTAAAAATGATAAAGCAACCGAAACACTGATTGACGGGTTAAAAGACGAAGATTGGCAAGTGCGTGAAGAGTCTGCTTTTGTAATAGGTAAAGTAGGCCAGACTGCAGCAGTCGATGCTTTAATTGATGCGATGAACGATGAGTATTGGCAGGTACGGGTGAAAGCGGCCGGTAGTCTTGGCAAACTAAAAGATCCCAGGGCTGTTGACGTTCTTGGTCAGGCACTTTCATACAATATTAGTAATTTACGAAAAGAATCCGCAGCTTCTTTAGGTGAAATTAAATCGGTTAATGCATTACCTTTTTTGAATGTTGCAAAAGAGGATGTTGATCCGGATGTGCGTAAGATTGTTGAATGGGCGATAGATCAAATCAACAGTAATAATTAATCAAGAATTACTAATACTCAATAGTGGAGAAATAATATGGCATTTGTAGTTGCTGATGGTTGTATTCGATGTAAATACACTGACTGTGTTGATGTTTGTCCGGTCGATGATTGTTTTAGGGAGGGGCCTAACTTTTTAGTAATTGATCCGGAAACATGTATTGATTGCACTTTGTGTGTAGCCGAGTGTCCTGCTGAAGCAATCTTTGCACTTGATGATGTGCCTGAAGATCAAAAGGAATACATTGCCATTAATGCTGAGCTAGCAAAAATATGGCCGGGCATAAATGAGGCGAAGGAACCTTTAGATGATGCTGATGAATGGGTAGATGTAAAAGGTAAGCTTGAACATTTGCAACGTTAATAATGACACTTAAACTTTGAATGTAACAGGAGATACGCTTGGCTGACTATTTAACACTGCTGTTCACTACGATTTTTGTCAACAATTTGGTGTTATCAAGATTTCTTGGTCTTTGTCCGTTTATGGGCGTTTCCAAGAAACTTGAATCGGCAGTGGGTATGGGGATGGCGACTGCGTTCGTATTAACCCTTTCATCCGTGTTGAGTTACCTGGCCAATGAGTATCTGTTACAACCCTTTGAACTTGAGTACTTGAAAACAGTTACTTTCATTTTACTCATCGCCGTTGTAGTGCAAGCAACTGAGATGATAGTACACAAGACAAGTCCATTGCTACATAACGTTTTAGGTATTTTTCTTCCTTTGATAACAACTAACTGTGCTGTCTTAGGTGTTGCTTTGCTAAATGTTCAGGAAAGCAATAATTTTATAAATTCAGCGCTCTATGGTTTTGGTGGTGCTGTTGGTTTTACTTTAGTTATGGTGTTATTCGCTTCAATTCGTGAACGACTTGAATTGTCTGATGTTCCTGTTTCTTTTCGCGGAGCTCCAATTGCACTAGTCACTGCCGGTTTTATGTCGGTTGCCTTTATGGGCTTTGCTGGAATGTCATAGGAGATCACGTGTGGCAATTATAGTCCTTACACTGCTTGCATTAATATTTGGTATAGCACTTGGTTATGCGGCAATTCGTTTTCGTGTAGAAGGTGATCCAATAGTTGATTCGATTGATGCCGTTTTGCCACAAACACAGTGCGGGCAATGTGGTTACCCTGGTTGTCGACCTTATGCCGAAGCCATTGCCGCGGATGAAGTAGAGATTAATCAATGTCCGCCGGGTGGTGAGTCGGGCGTTCAGGCATTAGCAGATTTACTTGGCCGTGATCCTCTTCCACTTAATCCTGAAAATGGTGTAGCAGAAGAAGGATTGGCATTGGTAGCCGTTATCGATGAAGAAACCTGCATAGGATGTACTAAGTGCGTTCAGGTGTGTCCGGTTGATGCCATTGTTGGTGCGGCTAAACATAAACATAATGTTCTTGACGCGTATTGCACAGGTTGCGAACTTTGTTTACCACCACTATGCCCGGTAGAAGATTGTATCGTGATGCAACCAGTTGATCTCACCATTAAAAACTGGAAATGGTCTAACCCTGAATCGAAAACTGAGGAACGTGCTGCGTGAAAAAATTATGGCACTTTAAAGGTGGTATTAAGTTACCCGGCTTTAAATCACTTTCAAATACGCAAGTGAAGCAAGCGCCTCTACCAGAAAAGATTATTTTACCATTACGTCAACACATTGGTGAAGCGGCTGAACCGGTAGTTGCAGTTGGTGATAAAGTCTATAAAGGACAACTGGTAGCGATTTCGCATTCTTTTATTAGTGCACCGATTCATGCTTCAAGTTCTGGTGTAGTTGTCGACATAAATAAATATTCTATTCCGCATCAATCGGGTATTTCTGAGATGTGTGTCGTTATCGAGACAGATGGTGTTGATAAATGGGATCCCAGGATCGAACCTAATGTCCATCCTGAATTGTTATCTGCTGATGAAATGCGAGTACGTATTAGAGAAGCAGGTATCGTTGGATTAGGCGGTGCTGTTTTTCCATCCGCTGCCAAACTTAAACCGACACGAACGATCGATACACTCGTTATTAATGGTGTTGAATGCGAACCCTATATTACCTGTGACGATGCATTAATGCGTTCCCATCCTGAAAACATTATTCGTGGAATTCTATTGCTGCGTAAATTATTAAACCCAGTTGAATGTATCATTGCCGTTGAAGATAATAAACCTGAAGCAATAGCTTTGTTACAAGAAACACTTGTTAAATTAAAAACAGCGGGAATAGGAAGCGTCAACACTATTCGTGTCGTAAGTGTGCCAACTGTTTTTCCAACGGGTGGCGAAAAGCAGTTGATAAAAGTATTAACCGGCAAGGAAGTTCCACAACATGGCCTACCTTATGAAGTTGGAATTGTTTGTCTTAATGTTGGCACAACAGCTGCTGTTTATGATGCACTCTATTCGGGGAAACCGTTAGTTTCACGATTAATGACCGTGACCGGTCCACAAATAAAAAATCCTGCTAATTTTGAAGTTCTTATTGGTACGCCTGTTGAAAATATATTAGCAGCGGCGGGTGGGGTGATTTCTGATAAACATACGCTAATTATGGGTGGCCCGATGATGGGCATGTCTTTACTCAATGCAAAAGTTCCAGTGGTAAAAGCGTCAAATTGCATTCTTGTTGAAGCATCAGCCGAGGAATTAAAATCTAGTGCAATGCCGTGCATCCGGTGTGGAACATGTGCAACCGTATGCCCAATGAACTTGCTGCCGCAACAACTCTACTGGCATGCACGCGCTAAAGCCTTTGATAAACTGGAACACTATAATCTGTCAGACTGTATTGAATGTGGTTGTTGTTCAGTTGTATGTCCATCAAAAATTCCATTGGTACATTATTTCCGTTTTGCAAAAACTGAAAAGTATGAGCATGAAATTAAGGCAAAGTTTGCCGATCAATCCCGTATTCGTACGCAAGTGCGAGAGGCCAGATTAGAGCGCATTAAGCAAGAACAAGAAGCACGCAAAGCTAAACGAAAAGCTGATCGACAAAAAAAGAAAGCTGCAAGTGCGGATGCAGATGTTAGCAAACAGGTTTCAACGGGTTGATATAATATATGCATGATATGAATACAGTAGCTTCATCGGTGACGAGTTCCCCCTTTATTCCTTCGTCTGCTTCGGTCGCGCAGATAATGCGTACGGTTATTTATGCACTTATCCCGGGTATTGTTATATACATAGGGTTATTTGGTTGGGGCGTACTTATTAACATTGTTATTGCTTCAGTGAGTGCCCTTATTTTTGAATGGTTGATGTTGATAATACGTGATCGATCTATACGTGTATTTTTATTTGATGGTAGTGCAATACTCACCGCAATTTTATTAGCGTTGGCGATTCCTCCAGCAGTACCCTGGTGGATACCGGTAGTTGGTAGTTTTTTTGCAATAGTCGTTGCAAAACATTTATATGGCGGGCTTGGATACAATACTTTTAATCCAGCAATGGCAGCCTACGCGATATTACTAATTTCATTCCCGCGAGAATTAAGTTTATGGAATGTACCACTGGATCAACTTAATCAATCGCTTGATTTTATTGGATCGCTGCAGTTTTCATTGTTTCATATTCTTCCCTCAACTGTGCAGTATGATTCTATAACCTCCGCTACGCTTCTAGATCACGTACGAACAGAAGTTGGGCTTGGGAAAGGTATAGATGTTATAAGCCGTTCTCCAGTTTTTGGATATATTTCCGGTGCTGGCTATGAGTGGGTTAATGCAGGATTTCTATTGGGAGGGCTTTGGCTCATATATCGTAAAATAATCAGTTGGCATATTCCTGTTGCTATGTTGTCTGGAATTTCTATTATTTCAGGAGTTAGTTTTCTTATTGCCCCGAATACTTTTACCAGTCCACTTATACATTTGTTAGCAGGTGCTAGTATTCTGGGTGCATTTTTTATTGCAACAGATCCTATAACTGCTTCAACTACGCCTATTGGAAAAATTGTTTATGGTTTCGGGATTGGGCTGATTACATTCTCAATTCGTGCATGGGGCGGCTATCCTGATGGTGTTGCGTTTGGAGTATTACTCATGGGCTTAACAGTACCTTTACTCGATTATTACACTGCGCCTAAAGTTTTTGGTGCTAGAAAAAATAAATAAAAGATAATAAATAAAGAAATTAAGCATAGAGTTGTTAATGATAAAATTAGAAACACAGAAAAATATATTAACGGCCGGATGGCTGCTTGCGCTTTGTGCATTAATTGGTACAAGCCTAATGGTAATCGTTAACGGGCATTCAAAACCCTATATTGCTGAGAATGAACGACAGGTTTTATTACGATCTCTAAATTCAGTCATCTCTTCCGATACTTATACAAATGATATTCTGAGTGATGTTTTAACGGTGCAAGATCAACAGCTTCTAGGCAGTAAGGAGCCAACCCTTGTTTACCGTGCAAGAAAAGATACAAAACCAATTGCAGCCGCTCTGACTGTTATTGCGCCAAATGGTTACAACGGTAATATTTATTTATTAGTCGGGATTGATTTTTCCGGAAAAATTACCGGAGTACGTGTGGTTAAGCATCGTGAAACTCCCGGGCTGGGTGATGCAATAGAAAGTAAACGTAGTAACTGGATAAAGTCATTTAGAAAGAAGTCACTTACTCATCCTGATGAAGTTGGTTGGAAAGTGAAACGAGATGGTGGCGAATTTGATCAGTTTACTGGTGCAACTATTACACCCCGTGCAGTTGTAAGTGCAGTTCATAAAGCCTTAACCTATTTCAAAAATAATAGAAAAATAATATTTACAATTCCCCATGTTATTAACACGAACAATAAATAGTTAGAACGTATTCGAGGTACATAATGAGTGATATAACGGCTAAAAATATTATAACGCAAGGACTTTGGAGTAAAAACCAGGCGTTGGTTGCTCTGTTAGGCCTGTGTCCATTGCTTGCGGTTTCCTCAACAGCTATTAATGGATTAGGTTTGGGCATAGCAACGATGGCGACATTAATTATCACCAATTCTATCGTTGCACTAATTCGAAACTGGATTCGTACTGAAATACGAATCCCTATGTTTGTAATCATTATTGCCTGTGTTGTAACGGCAATTGAGCTTTTGATGAGCGCACACTTTCATGATTTATATTTAATCTTGGGGATTTTTGTTCCTTTGATAGTAACTAACTGTGCCATTATTGGTCGAGCAGAAGCGTTTGCATCTAAGAATAAAGTATTGCACTCAACACTTGACGGTTTGATGATGGGTTTAGGCTTTACACTCGTGCTAGTAACGCTTGGAATTATTAGAGAAATAATTGGTTATGGCACTGTTTTTGGCAATGCAGATTTAATGTTAGGCGAATGGGCATCTGTGTTAACTATTACAATCTTTGATGATTATAATGGCTTACTCTTTGCAATTCTTCCTCCCGGTGCTTTCATGGGGTTAGCCGTACTAATAGCAATAAAAAATAAAATAGATCGGGTTCAAGAAGCACGTACTAAGGTTTTAGATGGTGTACCCGTATCGTTGGAAATC
>Ga0316204_10003539_pt1 | contig 30812 bp, 25 predicted proteins | sample 6monrhotite_MG_2_FD_205661 | JGI IMG/M metagenome (GOLD analysis project Ga0316204, IMG submission 205661) | Microbial mat bacterial communities from mineral coupon in-situ incubated in ocean water Damariscotta River, Maine, United States -... | ecosystem: Environmental > Aquatic > Marine >...
AGCTATTGAAATTAAACCTATTCAACATGCTCCAGATACATTAGCGAGCGCAAATAGCAAACCAGCATTATTAGACGATACGATTGATGATGAAATCATTGAGATTTTCATTGAAGAAGCTGAAGAAGCCTATGAAACTATTTCTGAATTATTACCAGTATGGACTTCAAATACGACGGATGAAGATCCTCTAAAAGAAATACGCCGAGCCTTTCATACATTAAAGGGTAGTGGTCGTTTAGTTGGCGCAATAGATCTTGGTGAATTTGCTTGGGCATTTGAAAATATGCTCAATCGTGTGCTTGACCATACGATAAAAATAACGCCTGAATTGCTAGAATTGATGTCATTAGGTAAGCAAGCTCTTCCAGAGTTGTTTGAGTTATTTAAAACAAATAAGAAACCAGATGAAAATATATTAGCATTGATGGGTTATGCTGATGCCCTGAGTCAGGGGCAAGCCATTACCATCGAAACGCTATCTGCAAAAAGTGATATATCTTTAGATGATGAAGCTACGTTAGACATTGAAGAACCAATAGAGATAGATTCTTCAAAAGAAGACGGTGAACCTATAGAAATTGATATCTCAGAGATCAGTGAACCTATAGAATTGATTGAAGAACCTGAAATAGAGATAGTTGAAGAAACTTTACCTATTGAAATAGATCCTGTGTTATTAGAGATCTATCGCAAAGAAGTTGAAACACATGTTGAAACATTAAAGAAATATATAGCGGCATGGAATGCAACCGTTGCTGAACCAGAACAATCTTTATTAAGAGCGCTGCATACTCTTACCGGCAGTTCACGCACAACAGGCGTTCAACCGCTAGCTAGTGTTTGTAGTGCTTTTGAACAGTACGTAAAGCATCTACAAGATAACGCTTTAATTTTCCCACAAGTTGCATTAGCTGAGCTGCAATCCACTATTGATTTAGTTGAATCTACTGTTCAGTGCTTAGATAAACTTGGAGCTGAACTCCCTGCACATGAAGCATTATTAGAAAAAATTAAAGCGCTTCCTTTAGATGTGATGCCTCTTGCTGATTTAATTAAACCTTCTATGCAAATTGAAGCGGCTGCAGCAGAAGTAGCAATTCCTGATTATGATGAAGAATTGCTGGAAATTTTTCTCGAAGAGGGAACTGAAATCCTTGATGAGAGCGATCATACGATACATGAATGGAAAGAAAATCCAGATGATCAAGATTATATAAATGAATTACAACGCCAGCTGCATACCTTAAAAGGTGGTGCTCGTATGGCAGGCATTGTTGAGTTAGGTGATTTAGGCCATAGCGTAGAATCGTTATTAACAGCAGTGGTCGATGGTCACATGCAGGCTTCAAAGCCGATGCTCGATCTTGTGCAAAGATCGCAAGATCGTTTAGTGAAAATGTTAGAGCTTGTCCAAGATCATAAAGGCCTATCACCAGCTACAGATTTAATCAGCGAAGTTGACATAATGTTAGCTAACCGTGGAAGCGGTGATGACTTATTATCTTTAAAAGAAGAGATGTTAGCCGGTGCAGATAATCTTAATACAGATATTATTGCTGAAGATATTACTCTAGATGAAGCTAGTCTTGATTTAACTGAAGAAGCTGAAATTGAAGAATTAACGCTGGGTGATCTACCTTCTGATAATGAAATCACCTTAGAGTTAGATGATACATCCAGTCTATCGGCAATAGAAATCCCTGAGCTTGAACAGCTTGAAGAAGAATTGCGTCTTGATATTGAAGAGTCTGCAGCAGATGAGACTATCGAACTAAATGATTTAAATTCGACAGTGACTGAAGATCCAGAATTTAGTTTAGACAGTATTGCTGCAGCAAAAGAAAGCTCAGAAAATAATGACAACGACACAGTAATTACTTTAGACACGGTTGACAGTTCTAAAGATGATAAAACAGTTGTTGAAAAAGATGCTGAGCTACCCGCTAAAGATGATGATAGTGATCGCAGAAAAGCGGCTCGGGTGCAAACCGAACAAGTTAGGGTTCGTGCAGATTTATTAGATAACTTAGTTAATTTTGCTGGTGAAGTAAGTATCTATCGCTCTCGACTAGAACAACAAACAAATAACTTCCGTTATAACATTAGTGAATTTGATGAAACGGTTAATCGTTTACGTGAGCAGTTACGTCAATTCGAAATTGAAACAGAAGCACAAATTGAATATCGCCAGGAAGAAACATTAAGTATGGCGCAAGAGGATTTTGATCCTTTAGAAATGGATCGGTTTACCACCATGCAGCATTTATCGCGCGCCATGATGGAATCACTAGGTGATTTGGATAGTTTACGCGGCATATTAAATAACTTAACGCGCGAATCTGAAACGTTGTTACTACAACAGTCGCGAGTAAATACTGATTTGCAAGAAGGTTTAATGCGGACTCGCATGGTACCTTTTTCAGCTCAAGCAGCTCGCTTACGCCGCATAGTGCGCCAAACATGTGGTGAGCTTGGTAAGCATGCAGACTTACATTTAGATGGTATTGACTCTGAATTAGATCGAACAGTACTAGAGCGTGTCATTCCTCCTATTGAACACATGTTACGAAATGCCGTTGCTCATGGTATTGAGACGCCGGCAGATCGTAAAAAATCAGGTAAAACTGAAACCGGAAATATTCATTTCTCGATTTCAAGTGAAGGCTCAGAAATTCTTATCAAAATTACCGATGATGGTGCCGGTATAAATCTTGATGCGATTAGAAATAAAGCAGTATCAAAAGGTTTACTCAAACCTGATCAGCCCACTAGTAAAGAAATGCTATTAGAAATGATTATGCAGTCAGGTTTCAGTACTGCTGAATCAGTCAGTCAGATTTCTGGGCGAGGTGTTGGTATGGACGTAGTAAATACCGAAATCAAACAGCTTGGCGGTATCTTTAATATTGATACTGAAAAAGACAAAGGCACTAGTTTCACAGTTAGCCTGCCATTAACACTGGCCATTACGCGCGCATTGATGGTGACTCTTGGTGAAGATACCTATGCAATACCATTGCTGAGCGTTGAAGGTGTAGAACGAATCACAGCAGGTCAAGTGAAAGAAATTATGGCTGAAGAAAATTCTGTCTATAATTGGGTTGGAGAAGACTATAACTTCATGCACCTTGGCACCGTTATGGGTATTAATGAGTTGAAGTTGTTAGATGATTCTCAACAATTACCCTTACTCATGGTAAGAAGTGGTGACAATCGTGCTGCAATGCTGGTTGATTCTCTATTGGGTAGTCGTGAAATCGTTGTTAAATCGGTTGGACCACAATTAAGTACTTTACGTGGTATTTCCGGTGCCACCGTTATGGGCGACGGTAGTGTTGTTTTAATTATTGATTTAGGTGTGCTTATTCGCCTTGCGGCAACTCGAGAATCTTATGAAGATGTGACTCCGATCGCAGTTGAGCCAGCCAAAGAAGAAGATACTGGCAACCTCGTAATGGTTGTCGATGATTCGATTACTGTACGTAAGGTAACAACACGTTTGTTAGAGCGGAACGAAATGAAAGTGGTTGCAGCAAAAGATGGTGTAGATGCACTAGCGCAACTGCAAGAAACGATCCCTGATATTATGTTACTTGATGTAGAAATGCCGAGAATGGATGGTTTTGAGCTTGCCACCAATATGCGTAATGATGAGCGATTGAGAGATATCCCAATTATTATGATCACCTCGCGTACAGGACAAAAACATCGAGATCGTGCAGCCTCCATAGGGGTTAACATTTATATGGGGAAACCTTTTACCGAAACTGATTTGCTTGACAATATAAATGTTTTAACAGGAAAAGATTGATTGAAAATAATCAGTTTTAATTCATAGGCAGAGATTGCTATTCATTTATATTTCTTCGCGATAAAATAAATGATGCATAACGAAATTAATAATATACGTATAGCCATTACTTCTGATTCTATTAGTCATAGAAATCACTTGCAGAAATCAATGGAGCATAATGGAATTCAAGTTGTATTGAATGAATCTTTGACCCAAAGATTTATGAATAAGTTAAATGATATAGAAAGCGACGTAGTATTGTTTGATGTTGAAGCTATTGAAGATGAGCATTTAGAGTATTTAGATCAGTTACTTGAGCAAACTAATATCCCTGTGATTATAAATGATATATCTTCTCTAACCTTTAATGAACCTAAATTAACATCAAAGTGGAACAACCAATTGCTTGAAAAAATAGCTGGCATTACGGGTAGAAGTTATGGGCAAGATTTAAGTATTGAAACTGGAAAAATTAAACATAGCCCCAGCCAACTTAATCAAGCCGCTATGGCAAAAAATGTTTGGGTACTAGGAGCCTCTCTTGGTGGTCCAGATGCATTAAAACAGTTTTTATCTGAAATACCGGGCGATATTCCTGTTGCTTTTGTACTTGCTCAACATTTGGGTGAAAACTTTGTTTCTCTATTGGCGGGACAGTTAGATAAATATACAGAATTAGAAGTGATTGTACCCAGAGCGGGGCATGTAATTCGACATGGTGAAGTACTAGTTGCACCTACAGGTAAACGCTTAGTCATTAATCCGATTGGTGCCGTTGAATATAAAGCTGTATCAAAACTCACCCGTTATTCTCCTTCTATAGACAATGCGGTGAGTGATGTTGCTACGCGCTATAAAACAAATGCTGGTGCGATTATATTTAGTGGTATGTGTGATGATGGAGTTATGGGGTGTGAAAATTTGATACATGCAGGTGGACAAGTTTGGACTCAAGATTCTAAAAGCTGTGTTATTAGTGCAATGTCAGAAAGTGTCGCCAAGAAAGTTCCGGTCTCGTTTACTGGTAGCCCTAAACAATTAGCAATGCAACTTATATCACTTTATATACAAACTCATTAAGAGGAACAGAACATGGTGACAACAACAGATATAGCCTCAACAGGCAAACGTGCCGATGTTATCCATTGTTTAACGATCCCTTTACATGAAGAAACAGCAATTTTACCCAATGCGGCAATAGCAGAAGTTATTGCATATAAAGAACCTGCTGCGATCGATGATGCCCCTGAGTGGTTTTTAGGGTATATAAATTGGCGTGAGCGACGTGTACCTCTTATTTCATTTGAAGCAGTCAGCGGTAATCATGCTGAAACCGCTAAGAAAAATAGTCGAATAGCTATTTTAAATACATTAAATGGAAATGCTCAATTACCCTATGTTGCGGTTCTTTCTCAAGGGATTCCTAGTTTAGCTTTGGTGCAGGAAAAAGGTTTAGAAGCATCAACAGCAGGACAAGAACGGCCAACGGTTGGTGCATATGTTAAATTAGGTGGTATTGAGGCATTAATTCCAAATATCGATGAGATAGAACAACGTTTAATAAAATTGAACTTATTATAAGTTCATTATCATTTATCAGCTAAGTCTCCCCATAAAACTTGAACTGCAGTAATAGCCGCAACTGCGGCGGTTTCTGTTCTTAAAATTCTTGGTCCAAAGTTAATCGTGTGAACATTTTCTTTTTGGTTAAGCTCAGTAATTTCGCCAGAACTAAGGCCTCCCTCAGGACCTATCAATAAACGCATATTTTTAATTTCAGCCTTAATAGTTGAAAGATTTTGTTCTGATAATGGATCAAGAACGAGACAAATCTGGTCACTTTTTAACGACCATTGGGTTAATGAAATGGCGGGATGTAATATAGGCACCTTAGTACGGCCACTTTGCTCACAAGCGCTAATAATAACCCCTTGCCAATGAAGCAAACGTTTTTGTAAACGTTTTTCATCAAGATTAACGACACAATGTTGTGTGAATAAAGGTGTTATTTCATTCACACCTAGCTCTACTGCTTTTTGAATGGCATAGTCCATTCTTTCACCCTTAGAAATACCTAAACCAAGATGAATGGATAGATGGGATTCTGAGTTATTAATTATCTGATCATTTATTTTAATAAAAGCACTTCGTTTTTTAATTTCATCTAAGTGCGCAGCGTATTCATCGCCTTCACCATTAAATACGATTAGTTGATCATTTTGTTTCATGCGTAAAACTTTTATAGTGTGTTGAAATGCCTGCCCAGATAATTCAATGAGGTCATTGATTTTTAGTTCTACAGGCAGGTAAATTCTAGGTATACGCATGTATAAAGCTTACAGATTTATTTCGATAAAAACAAAAAAAGTGTGATTTACTGATGATTGTTTATTTAGATTTTGTAAGTTTGATCCTATAATTTTATTAGAAGTATTCTTGTGATAAATAGGGATTGATTATGATAAGCGTTTTTCGGAATCTGATAATTATCTGTGTTGCTTTTATTGCCCATTATTCCATCGTTTCTGCTGCAGAAAAAAATGTTGATGTGATTTCTGGGAAAATTAAAACAATCTTGGCTAAACAAACAGTGACTGTTTTTTTAATCGATACGGATGGCAGTATCTTAGATATTTCAGGGTTAGATAAAGAAGGTAATTATCAAATGGATGCGACTATATTGGATGAACCAATTTACGACAAAGTCAGGCCTCTTGATTTGGTTTTTAAAGACAAAAAAGGTCGAGAAAAGAAAGTTAAGATTACATCCAATATTGGAAAGTTTTCGAATAATAAAATTCAAATAATTGATCTGGTCTTTCCATAAGCAGAAGCTCAGCTAATAACGAGCTTACTGTTACAGAAATGCTAACAACTTGATTTATTTCAAGCCTAGATTATTCCAAACGGCTAAGGTTGGAGTCGAGACATTCATTGTATAAAAATGTAAACCAGGTGCTCCGGCTTCGAGCAGTTGATGACACATTTCACTTATAACATCTTCACCAAAGGCTTTGATTGAATCTTTGTCGTCACCAAAAGCTTCAAGACGTTTTCTAATCCAGCGTGGAATTTCTGCACCACACATATCAGAAAAACGCGCAAGTTGGGTATAGTTTGTAATCGGCATAATGCCAGGGACGATTGGCTTGGTCACACCAAGATCTTCACAGTCGTCAATAAAACGAAAATAAGCATCTGGATTAAAAAAGTATTGCGTAATGGCGCTATCTGCTCCAGCTTCAATTTTACGTTTAAAGTTGTTTAAATCTGCTATAGCTGAATTAGCTTGGGGATGAAACTCAGGATAGGCAGCAACTTCAATGTGAAAATGATCATTCGTTTCAGCACGTATAAATTCGACTAGTTCATTGGCAAAGCGAAATTCACCTATATCTTGTGTCCCCGAAGGCATATCGCCACGTAAGGCAACAATTCGTTTAATACCGTTTGCTTTATAGCCGCTTAAAATTTCACGAATATTTTCTTTGGTCGAACCGACGCAGGATAAATGTGGCGCTGCTTCATAACCTGCTTGTTGCAGAGTAGTCACCGCATCAAAAGTACCTTGCTGAGTACTGCCGCCAGCACCAAAAGTGACTGAAAAATATTTTGGATTTAATGCACCTAAAGTATCTCTTACTTTAGCTAGCTTCTCAGCACCTTCAGATGTTTTTGGAGGGAAAAACTCAAAGCTAAATTGCTGAGGATGTTCTTGTTGGCTTTCCATACTTTTTACCTACTATTAACGCTGAGTGCGCAAAGGCGCAGAGGTCGCAAAGTTTAAGCTTATCGCTTAATAGAATTAAATCTTCATTAACAGAAAACATCGGAGCCACAAAAAGAACAAAAAGCTATTTCTTTGCGTTCTTTGCGACTCCGTGTCCTTTGCGTCAAATACTATTATTGATTAATAGCGATAGTGATCAGGTTTAAACGGTCCTTCAACTGAAACGCTAATGTAATCTGCTTGTTCTTTAGTTAGTGTACTTAAATATGCACCAACTTTAGCCAAGTGTAGGCGAGCAACTTTTTCATCAAGAATTTTAGGTAGAATATAAACTTCATTCTTATAGTTTTCTGCGTTAGCGAAAAATTCCATTTGCGCCATTACTTGGTTAGTAAACGAAGCGGACATAACGAAACTTGGGTGACCCGTCGCACAACCTAAGTTAACCAAACGACCTTTCGCTAATATGATAATGCGTTTGCCATCAGGGAAGATAACATGATCAACTTGTGGTTTGATTTCAGACCATTCATATTTTTCAAGTGATGCAATATCAATCTCTGAATCGAAGTGACCTATGTTAGATACGATCGCTTCATTTTTCATTTTAGTCATGTGGTCATGGTTGATAACACTCATGTTGCCAGTAGTAGTAACAAAGATGTCACCTTGTGAACAAGCTTCATTCATATCAACAATGCGATAACCTTCCATTGCAGCTTGAAGTGCACATATAGGGTCGATTTCAGTTACCCAAACCGTTGCACCCATGCCCTTGAACGCTTGCGCACAACCTTTACCTACATCACCGTAACCGAGAACAACTGCAATTTTACCGGCAATCATTACATCAGTTGCACGTTTGATAGAATCGATTAAAGATTCACGACAGCCGTATAAGTTATCGAATTTCGATTTAGTGGCCGAGTCATTAACGTTCATAGCAGGGAACATGAGCTCTGCTTTTTCTTGCATTTCGTATAAACGATGAACACCTGTTGTTGTTTCTTCGGTTACACCTTTAATGCTTGTTGCGGTCTCAGTCCAGAAAGTAGAGCCATCGCTAATAGTACGTCGAAGTACATTAAGAATTTCTTTGTATTCTTCGTTGTCATCATCTTTTGTCGCTGGAATGGCGCCTTCTTTTTCAAATTGCGCACCTTTGTGTACGAGTAGAGTTGCATCGCCACCATCATCTAAGATCATGTTTGGGAACTGACCACCAGGCCATTTCAATGCTTGTTCAGTACACCACCAGTATTCTTCGATAGTTTCGCCTTTCCATGCGTAAACAGGAATGTTTTGATCGGCAATTGCAGCAGCAGCGTGATCTTGTGTCGAGAAAATATTACAAGACACCCAACGTACTTCCGCACCTAAAGCGACTAAAGTCTCGATTAGCACCGCTGTTTGGATAGTCATGTGGAGGCTACCCATGATGCGGGCGCCTTTTAAAGGTTGGTCTTTGCCAAACTCTTCACGAAGTGCCATTAGACCTGGCATTTCAGTTTCAGCAATTTTAATTTCTTTGTGGCCCCATTCAGCGAGTGAAATGTCGGCAATTTTGTAATCGGTAAAATCGGCATTCATGTGCGTCATTCTCCTAGTAAAAGTTAAAAGAATGAGCGCCGTTTCATCCAATTTTAGGTGATACAAATTGGATCTGTCTTCGCTGAGCCTGACGAAAACTTAATTCCGCTGCAGCGCCCCTCAGAAAAAACAGTTAGTCGAGTATTGTAGCCATAGAAAAAAATAAATCCACTGCAGATAGGCAGATGTCGCAAAGTTTTACAATTTGTAATCTTTTTACGACTTCTGCGTCTCTGCAGAGACTATTAAATACCTGCAGCTGCTTTTAGTGCGTCTGCTTTATCCGTTTTTTCCCAGCTTACGTTAAGATCTTCACGCCCAAAATGGCCGTAAGCTGCAGTCGGAGCATAAATAGGATGCAATAGATCCAGCATTTTCACCAAACCGCCGGCACGTAAGTCAAAATGTTCGCGTACCAGATCAACGATTTTGTTGTCGTCAATTTTGCCTGTGCCGAAAGTTTCGATGCTGATAGATGTTGGTTCTGAAACACCGATAGCGTAAGAGACTTGGATTTCACAACGGTCAGCAAGGCCTGCTGCCACAATATTTTTAGCCACATAACGACCCGCATAGGCAGCTGAACGATCAACTTTAGATGGATCCTTACCAGAGAATGCACCGCCACCATGCCGCGCCATACCGCCATAGGTATCTACGATAATCTTACGACCGGTCAAACCACAGTCGCCGACAGGTCCACCAATAACAAAACGCCCGGTTGGGTTGATGAAATATTTAGTGTTGCTATCTAACCACTCAGCAGGAAGAACAGGTTTAATGACTTCTTCCATAACCGCTTCGCGTAGGGCATCAGTGCTGATCTCGGCACTGTGCTGGGTAGACAGCACAACTGCATCAATACCAACGGGTTTATTATCTTCGTAGCGGAAAGTCACTTGGCTTTTCGCATCAGGGCGCAACCAATCAAGCGTACCGTTTTTACGCACTTCAGCTTGGCGTTTAACTAAGCGGTGAGCGTAGGTAATAGGAGCAGGCATGAGTACATCGGTCTCGTTACTGGCATAGCCGAACATTAACCCTTGGTCACCAGCGCCTTGTGATGAAGCATCGTCATCGGCTTCGTTTACACCCATCGCAATATCAGCAGATTGCTTGTCGATTGCGGTGAGTACGGCGCACGAGTCAAAATCAAAGCCCATGTCGGAATGGTTATAACCGATTTCTTTGACGCGGTTACGAACAATATCATTGTAATCGATGACCGCAGAAGTCGTGATTTCACCTGATATAACGACCATACCGGTGTTGATCATTGTTTCACAAGCCACCCGTGCTTTCGGGTCTTGCTCTAAAATGGCATCCAAAATTGAATCGGAAATTTGATCCGCAATTTTATCTGGATGGCCTTCTGATACTGATTCTGATGTAAATAAGTGACTGCTCATTATTTTAATTCCTTTCATAAAAAAACCGCTTTAGCAAAGACTAAAGCGGTTTTTTGAAATTTGGGTCCCTGTGTTTGGACCTAAGCCGCTTTAGCCGTATTTATTAAGCGCCCGCAATCTGAATTCAAATCGGCGCTGTAACTGCGTTAGATTATAACGCCTGTAATCTTATTGTCAAAGATGGGCTAAATATTAACGACAAAGATTTTGTGTTTATTAATCGATATAAAAATACGCTATTATTTACTGACGATTAGTATATTAATTTAAGGGTTATTTCATGGTTAGTTTAGAAACTCCAGTATGTGAATTTGATCAAGTCGCCATCGATTTTTCGTTGCCAGGAATTGATGGAAAAGATTGGTCACTAAAAGACTGTGCCGGTGAAAAGGGTTTGTTGGTTATGTTTATTTGTAATCATTGCCCCTATGTAAAAGCAATACGTGAGCGTTTGGTACGTGATACAAAAGAGTTAAGAGCACTCGGCGTGAATACTGTAGCGATTATGTCGAATGATCCGACTGAGTATGAAGAAGATTCATTTGAAAACATGAAAAAAATAGCTGCAGAATTTGATTTTTCTTTTCCCTACCTATTAGATGAAACTCAGCAAGTTGCAAAAGATTTTGGCGCAGTTTGTACGCCTGACTTTTTTGGTTATAACGCTGATCTGAAGTTACAGTATCGCGGACGTTTCGATGCAAGCCGTAAAGAAACCGCAGATGAAGGTGTTCGACGTGATTTATTTGAATCCATGAAAGAAGTCGCGGAAACAGGCAAAGGCCCACTAGCTCAAATTCCGAGTATGGGCTGTTCGATAAAATGGAAAGAATAATTTAAATTACGTTAGCCATAACGCCACTGTAAGGATAAAGTGGCGTATTTTTATCTCTCTTAATCCTCTAAATCCACATAAATTCAGCTTATCTCGTCAGCCTAATCTCTTATTAGGAGGAGGATTTGGCTTGCCCGCAGGGGGTAAAAAATGGGAGAATTGCCGGCTCCATTTTTCGCCTCGAGAACTGTATTTAAATATGGCTGCTGGTGAGGAAAAAGGAGCTACGGGAATAAATTTTTTGCGGTCGTTTAACCTGCACCAATTCCGTAAATAATAACTGAATTTAATATGGTTGCCTTTGTGTTCGGCTAATCATTGGGCTGTTTATTGTATTTAAAATCAAGTACATAGAAGCCAAAAGATTTTTAATTTTAAAATATAAACCTTAGGGAGAGAGTTATGTCATCTCGCAAAAACCTTGCTAATGCAGTTCGTGCTTTAAGCATGGATGCAGTACAAAAAGCTAATTCTGGTCATCCGGGTGCCCCTATGGGTATGGCGGATATTGCTGAAGTGTTGTGGAACGACAACATGAATCACAACCCAGCTAACCCAGATTGGTCAAATCGTGACCGTTTCATTCTTTCGAATGGTCATGGTTCTATGCTTATTTATTCATTATTGCATTTGACTGGCTACGACCTTTCAATCGACGATTTGAAAAATTTCCGTCAACTCCATTCCAGAACCCCAGGTCACCCAGAATACGGTTATGCACCAGGCGTTGAAACTACGACAGGCCCATTAGGCCAAGGTATTACCAATGGCGTAGGTATGGCGATTGCTGAAAAAGCATTAGCACAACAATTCAATCAAAAAGGCCACGACATCGTAGACCATAATACTTATGTATTTTTAGGTGACGGTTGTTTAATGGAAGGTATTTCTCACGAAGCGTGCTCACTTGCCGGTACTCTAGGTCTAGGAAAGTTAATCGCGTTTTGGGATGACAATGGCATCTCTATAGACGGCCACGTTGATGGTTGGTTCACTGATGATACCCCTAAACGTTTCGAGTCTTATGGCTGGCACGTAATCGCTGATGTTGATGGTCATGATTCAGATGCGCTTGCTAAAGCAATTGAAACTGCAAAAGCGATGACAGACAAGCCAACGATGATTTGTTGTAAAACAACGATCGGTTTTGGTTCGCCAAATAAAGCGGGTTCTCACGCTTGTCACGGTGCGCCATTAGGTGAAGAAGAAATCAACCTTACCAAAGCGGCTTTAGGCTGGGATCACGGTCCTTTTGAAGTACCTAAAGATATTTACGCGGGTTGGGATGCAAAAGAAAAAGGCGCTAAAGCTGAAGCGGCCTGGAATGAAAAATTTGCAGCATATAAAGTGGCTTTCCCTGAATTAGCGGCAGAATACGAACGTCGTACAACGGGTGAATTACCGGCAGATTGGGCTAAAAAATCAGCTGATTTTATTGCCAGTGTGGTAGCAGAAGCGAAAAGTCCTGCGACTCGCCAAGCATCACTTGCTTCAATTGAAGCTTACTCTCCAATGCTTCCAGAATTATTTGGTGGTTCAGCTGATTTAGGTTGTTCAAACTTAACGGAATGGTCTGGCTACAAACCAATGGATAACAGCGAAGAATCAAACTATATCCGTTACGGTGTACGTGAGTTTGGTATGTCAGCGATTATGAATGGTATCGCTCTACACGGCGGCCTAATTCCATTTGGTTCAACTTTCTTAATGTTCTCAGAATATGCACGTAATGCTTTACGTATGGCAGCATTAATGAAAATTCGTACTATTTTCGTATTCACTCATGACTCTATCGGTCTAGGTGAAGATGGTCCAACGCATCAACCTGTAGAACAAATTCCTACATTACGCATGATCCCAAATATGTCGGTATGGCGTCCATGTGATGCAGTTGAATCTGCCGTATCTTGGCAACAAGCGGTTGAGCGTAAAGATGGTCCCACGACTTTAATCTTCTCACGCCAAGGTTTACCACATAACGAACGTACTGATGCACAAATTGCAGACATTGCGAAAGGTGGTTACATCTTGAAAGATTGCGACGGCACGCCAGACGCAATCATCATTGCAACAGGTTCAGAAGTTGGATTAGCAACTGGTGCAGCTGAAGCATTGAGCGGCAAAAATATTCGTGTTGTTTCTATGCCATCAGTTGATGCATTTGAAAAACAAGATGATGCTTACCAAACTTCTGTATTAGGCCAAGGTATCGTAACAGTTGCTGTTGAAGCGGCTATTCCAGACGCTTGGTATAAATACGCAGATGTTGTTGTGGGTATGACAACATTTGGTGAATCAGCGCCAGCTGGTGAACTCTTTAAAGAGTTTGGTTTCACAGTAGAAAACGTTGTGAAGGCTGTTGAATCAGTAATGTAATTTTTCACTGCTAAGGCGCGAAGAACACAAAGATTTTTCTCTGTGTCCTTGGCATCTCAGCGGTAGATTTAGAGTTTAAATTTTAGTTTTAACATTTGAAGGGGAAATAATAATGACAATTAAAGTCGGTATTAACGGTTTTGGCCGTATTGGACGTATGGTTTTCCGTGCGGTATACAATGAATTTAAAGACATCGAAATCGTTGGTATCAATGATTTATTAGATGCTGATTACTTAGCATACATGCTTAAGTACGATTCAGTTCACGGCCGTTTCGGTGGTGAAGTGTCTCATAAAGAAGGTGCAATGATTGTTGACGGTAAAGAAATCCGTTTAACAGCGGAACGTGATCCTTCAGACCTTAAATGGGGCGACGTGAAAGCTGATATCGTTATCGATTGTACTGGTTTCTTCTTAACTGAAGAAAGCTGTCAAAAGCATATCGATGCAGGCGCAGGTAAAGTTGTTCAATCTGCACCTTCTAAAGATGGCACGCCAATGTTCGTATATGGTGTTAATCACGATACTTACGCGGGTCAAAAAATCGTTTCAGCAGCATCTTGTACTACTAACTGTTTAGCACCTATGGCTAAAGTTATTAATGACAAGTGGGGCATCAAACGTGGTCTTATGACGACAGTTCATGCTGCAACTGCAACACAGAAAACAGTTGATGGCCCTTCAATGAAAGACTGGCGCGGTGGTCGTGGCATTTTAGAAAATATCATCCCATCTTCAACAGGTGCGGCTAAAGCTGTAGGTGTTGTATTACCAGAATTAAATGGCAAATTAACAGGTATGGCATTCCGTGTACCAACTTCTGACGTTTCTGTTGTTGATTTAACGGTAGAGTTAGAAAAAGAAGCAACATACGAAGAAATTTGCGCAGAAATGAAAGCTCAATCTGAGTCTGGTGATATTTCTAAAACGTTGGGTTATACAGATGAAAAAGTTGTTTCAACTGATTTCCGTGGCGTTGGTTTCTCTTCAATCTTTGATTCAGAAGCCGGTATCGCGTTAGATGGTACTTTCGTTAAGTTAGTGTCTTGGTACGATAATGAATATGGTTACACATGTAACATGATGCGTTTCGTAGAACACGTTGCCGCTAATTAATTCGAGCTTGAATTAATAACGCAAAGGTCGCAGAGACGCAGAGCACGCAAAGGATTTTAATTTTTCCTTTGCGCTCTCCGCGTCTTAGCGTTCTCCGCGTTTTTTTCACAGTAAGAATTATTCGCTAAGTAATCATTTAGCCAATAGTTTTTAAATTTTAGGAGTTTTACATGTCTTTTATTAAGTTAACAGATCTTGATCTTGCTGGTAAGCGCGTTTTAATTCGTGCTGATTTAAATGTTCCAGTTAAAGATGGCGTTGTTACATCTGATGCACGTATCACAGCATCTATGCCAACGGTTGAACACTGCATGAAAGCAGGCGCTTCAGTCATGGTCATGTCTCACCGTGGCCGTCCTGAAGAAGGCGTGGCTGATGAAGAAAATTCAATGGCACCGATTGCGACTGTTATGTCAGAAAAATTGGGTACTGAGGTTAAGTTAGTCAAAGACTATTTAGATGGTGGTTTCGATGTTGCCGAAGGCGAAGTCGTACTATTAGAAAATGTTCGCTTCAATGCAGGTGAAAAGAAAGACGACGAAACTTTATCTAAAAAATATGCTGCGCTTTGTGATGTGTTTGTTATGGATGCGTTTGGTACTGCACATCGTGCACAAGCTTCAACTCATGGTGCGGGTAAATTTGCACCAACAGCGTGTGCAGGCTTATTGCTTTCAAATGAATTAGATAGCTTAGCTAAAGCTTTAGCTGAACCTGCACGTCCAATGGTCGCCATTGTGGGCGGTTCTAAAGTTTCTACTAAATTAACTGTGCTTGAAGCGTTATCTGAAAAAGTTGATCAACTGGTTGTTGGTGGTGGTATCGCCAATACGTTCTTAAAAGCGATGGGACACAATGTAGGTAAATCTTTATGTGAAGCTGATTTAGTTGATACTGCAAAAGCATTAGTCGAAAAAATGCAAAAACGTGGCGCGAGTATTCCAATTGCAACAGACGTTGTTTGTGCAAAAGAATTTGCAGAGACGGCAGAAGCGACTTTAAAAGCCGCGGGTGATGTTGCTGATGACGATATGATTTTTGATATTGGCCCTGAAAGCGCTAAAGAGTTAGCTGAAATTATTTCAAAAGCAGGTACAATTATTTGGAATGGTCCTGTAGGTGTTTTTGAGTTTGATCAGTTTGGTGAAGGTACTAAAACTGTTTCAATGGCCATTGCTGATGCTAAAGGTTTCAGCTTAGCGGGTGGCGGAGATACTATTGCAGCTATTCAAAAATATGACATTTACGATAAAGTTTCTTACATTTCAACAGCAGGTGGCGCATTCTTAGAATACTTAGAAGGCAAAACTTTACCAGCGGTTGCAATGTTAGAAGAACGAGCTAAATAAGATAAGCGAGAAAAAATTAAATAATATGAGACGTACTAAAATTATAGCCACATTAGGCCCTGCAACTAACGATGCAAAAATGTTGGATCGGATTATTGAAGCGGGTGTCGATGTTGTCCGTATTAATTTCTCACATGGTAATCCTGAAGAGCACATTGAGCGTGCAGAAAAGCTACGTAATCGTGCGCGTGCACACGGTCGTCAAGTTGGTGTGTTATGTGATCTTCAAGGGCCTAAAATACGTATAGAACGATTTAAAGATACAAAAGTCATTATTAAAGATGGTGACTCTTTTATACTCGATACTGCAATGGATCCTGACGCTGGTACAACTGAGCGTGTAGGAATGGCATATAAACAATTACCACAAGATGTAAAACGTGGCGATACTTTGTTATTAGATGACGGTCGCATTAGTTTATGGGTTGATGAAGTTGAAGGCACTGAAGTGCGCTGTAAAGTGGCTATTGGTGGTGAGCTATCAGATCGTAAAGGCTTAAATAAACAAGGTGGTGGTTTATCTGCTCCAGCGTTAACAGACAAAGATAGAAAAGATATTATCACTGCAGCTAAAATGGAAGCAGATTATTTAGCGGTATCGTTTCCAGTTACAGGCAAAGATATAGAAGAAGCACGTGAATTAATGGTTGCAGCAGGTGGTTATGCTGACATCGTGGCTAAAATAGAACGTGCAGATGCTTTAGATAATTTAGAAGATATTATAGAAGCTTCAGATGTGATTATGGTTGCACGCGGCGATTTAGGTGTTGAAATTGGTGATGCAGCATTACCTCCCGTTCAAAAACATCTGATTCAACTTGCTCGTAAGATGAATCGCATTGTTATTACCGCTACCCAAATGATGGAATCGATGATTACCAGTCACATTCCAACACGAGCTGAAGTGTTCGATGTGGCCAACGCCGTTTTAGATGGAACAGATGCTGTTATGCTTTCGGCTGAAACGGCAAGTGGTAAGTACCCAGCCGAAGCAATCGAAGCAATGGATAGAATTTGTCTTGTTGCTGAGAAAGAACGTATTGCCAAAAGATCTGATCATCGTATTGATACACACTTCTCTCGTATTGATGAAGCGATAGCGATGGCATCGATGTATACCGCAAATCATTTAGGGGTAAAGGCTATTGCCTCACTAACAGAGTCGGGTTCAACCCCACGTTGGATGTCACGTATAAGCTCTGGTATACCTATTTATGCATTAACCAAGTACGTTGAAACACGCCGTAAAGTCACTTTGTTTAGAGGTGTTTATCCCGTGAGTTTTGAAGTTGCGGATGATGAAGAGCGTTCAACGATTATGAAAGAAGCGGTTGATGAATTACTTCGTCGTGGCGCGGTTCGTGAGGGAGATTTAATCCTTGTGACGCGAGGCGAAACAATGGGAGATGCCGGTGGTACTAATACCATGTCTATCGTACGTGTAGGTGGAGATTTAGAGCAGGTAGTAGATCCGGACGCGTTGAAATAACAATTTAATTTAACCGATTTAATTTAACCGTAGTGCAATAAAATTTATTGTAGTACGAAATAGAAACTTAACTTTTAAAACTATACTCTTAAGGAGATCACAATGGCCCTTATATCACTTCGCCAATTATTAGATCACGCAGCTGAAAACAGCTACGGTATGCCAGCATTTAACGTGAACAACATGGAGCAAGTTCATGCCATCATGCAAGCTGCTGATGAAGCGAACAGTCCAGTCATCATGCAAGGTTCTGCAGGCGCACGTTCATATGCAGGCGAACCATTCTTACGTCATTTAATTGCGGCTGCAATTGAAATGTATCCACATATTCCAGTTGTAATGCACCAAGATCATGGTTCGGAACCAGCAGTATGTTTACGTTCTATCCAGTCTGGTTTCTCATCAGTAATGATGGATGGTTCTTTAATGGCTGACATGAAAACGCCATCTTCTTTTGAATACAATGTTGATGTCACTAAAGAAGTTGTAAAAATGGCTCACGCTGGCGGTGTATCAGTTGAAGGTGAACTAGGCTGTTTAGGTTCATTAGAAACTGGCGAAATGGGTGAAGAAGACGGTCACGGCGCAGAAGGTAAATTGGATATGGACCAATTACTTACTGGTGTTGATGAAGCGGCTGACTTTGTTGCAGCAACTAATGTTGATGCGTTAGCTATCGCAATTGGTACTTCTCATGGCGCTTACAAGTTCACTAAAGAACCAACTGGTGACATTTTACGTATCGATCGTATCGAAGAAATTCATGCTAAATTACCGAACACTCACCTTGTAATGCATGGTTCATCATCAGTACCACAAGACTGGTTAGAAATCATCAACAACTATGGTGGTGATATGGGTCAAACTTACGGCGTACCCGTTGAAGAAATTCAAGCAGGTATTAAATCAGGTGTTCGCAAAGTTAACATCGATACTGATTTACGCATGGCTTCTACAGGCTCTGTTCGTAAACATTTATCAGAAAACCCATCTAACTTTGACCCACGTAAATTCTTAAAAGAATCTACTGCAGCAATGAAAGATATCTGTCAAGCACGTTTCGAAGCATTTGGTTGTGCAGGTAACGCAGATAAAATTAAAGTTAAATCATTAGAAAATATGATCGACTTCTATAAATAAGTTTATTCTTCATTTATAGTTAAAGGCGGGTTAATTACCCGCCTTTTTTATTTCTCAGTACCTGTACTGTAGCGTAAAGATATAGCAAATGGACAATCAAATGATAGAAAATGTAATTGAAAAAATAACGCAGCAAATTGTTGCTGATCCGCGTTCGGGACAATCACTCCTTCTCTTCGCATTAATGGCAACGTTGAATGTGGAAAAAACAGGTCATTTGTACATGCTGTCAAAATTAAAAGAATTTTCAGCAGACAATCGTCAACTAGCATATTCAGTTATTGAGCTAATGGCAAATAATGAAATAGGCAATGATGCATGGCATAAAGCATATGCTGAAATGGAAGCTGCTATTAGAGGTTAAAAAATTTTAATAATGAATATCGACAAAGAAATAAACCAACAATTCTTTTATAAAATATTATTTGCGGTATTTATTTTTCGCCTGGCATTTTCTGCCTGGTTACCCATAACTGGTGATGAAGCTTACTTTATTGTTTGGGGAAAAAACCTTGATTATGGTTATTACGACCACACGCCATTTGTAGGGTGGTTATTGGCAGCATTACTGACGGTATCAGATGCTGCATGGTGGCTTCGTTTACCTTCCGTACTTCTTCCTATTATTTTGTCTTATTTAACATATCATTTTCTACAACATCGTCACCCGCAAACAGCAATATGGGTAGCGCTTGTTTATTTGTTTGCACCGATGAATCTAGTAAATGTATTAATCACGACTGATACACCTCTCATATTTTTTAGTTTTATATCTGCATGGTTTTTTTATCGGGCAATATATGAGTCACGTTCAAACAAAGATTTTATATTTGCCGGCTTGTTTTTAGGCTTAGCCTTTTTCTCTAAGTATTTTGCCGTTTTCCTGGGTATTGCCTATGGAATATATATTATTTTATTTCAACGAAGTCGCCGCGGTATAACCGGCTTGGGTTTGATTCTATTAATGGTCTTACCCTTTGCATTTATTAATATTTTATGGAATTACAATCACTGTTGGAACAATATTTTATTTAATTTATTTAACCGTACAGCGGGTACAGATGATCCATTTAGCAGCCTGATAAAATATTTAGTGATGCTGGTATATTTATTTTCACCATTTCTAATTTATTTTTTAATAAAGAACCGAGATAAGTTAAAACAACAGTCATCCAATAAATTTCACCATGTTTATCTGTGGCTGGTTATTGTGCCTCTATTACTTTTTTTACTATTAACAATTAGAAAAGAAGTGGGTTTGCATTGGGTTTTCAGTTTTTATCCTTTTGTCTTTATCGCTATCGCAGGAGTACTGAGTGTTAAACAATGGCGCTGGACTTTCCACTTCATGTGGATATTTAGCTTGCTGCATATTGTTGCTCTGAGTAGCATCATGATATTACCAGTAGAAACCTTTGCTAATAAAAAAGAGGCGGTGCAAAATATTATTTTTGGAAAATACCCGCAAGAAGTTTTAGCTAAGTTAACGCCGTATGAGAAAGAATATACCTTCGCAACTATTAGTTACGGTATGTCTTCAGTAGCATCTTATTACTCGAAGAGACATTTTATTGTATTTGATAAAGCTTCATTTCATGCGCGGGAAGATGAACGTTTAACCAACTATGTAGAGCTAGATGGAAAGAATATTCTCATATTTAAGCGTACCCCGATAAATCTGGATAAGTATTCCAGGTACTTTATGAGAAGCGAAAGAAAGACGATAAAAGTTCGCGAAGCGACTTTCGAGCTCTTAGTTGGCGAAAAGTTTAATTATTCGCTATATCATAAAGAGGTATTAACAGCAGCGAACCGTGAGTTCTATGCCATACCTGATTGGCTACCTATAGGCCAGTGCGAGTTTAAAGAAAAATATGGTTTTACTGAAAAGTAAATATGCCTGTATCGCCCATTTGACGTCAAAACATATAACTGACATTCGATTATCTTACGAGATATAAATTATATTCTAAATTGATTAAAGAGGAGAGATTACATGAAAGCTTTGTTACTCACACCTGATACTCAAGCTATTGAAATGATTGATATCGCAGGGCTAGATGACATCATCCAACATATTGGATTTGATAGTGTTATTTCAGATGAAATTGGTCCTGAAGGAGATCTTTTATATTTTGATGAAGACTGCTTTTTACGTGGTACGAGTGGGCGTTTTCAAATAGATAGTGTGATTCCTGTTTCGGGTAAAGGAATTATCATTGGTTCAACTGATAACGGAAAAAAATTGAAAGATGTCTCTTCTGATATCGAAAGTATTAAAAAGCGTATTAAATATCTTTAAGATATTTTTCGAAAAGAAAAATATTTATGGCCAAAATAACTGGTTATAGCAGGTATGGCTAAACCGATTAAATGAGCGACTTCTTCTGTGTAAAAGCTAAATCCTATGTAGGGAAAGAAGAATTCAGCCAGGCCAACACTAATTAACCAAACCTGAATAACAGCAAAAATATTGACGAGAGTAAAATCACGAAGCTCATCTTTAAAGGGGCGACCACTTACTTCAAATACATAATATTTAGAAAGTATAAATGCTGTTAGCATACCAATCAGATACGCAAGAACAATAGCTACTCTATAAGAGACTAATTCACTAAATCCAATGCGGCTAATAAAATTAACGCCAGCCGCGAGTCCACCGACCAATAAGAATTGTATAAATTCACTGTGTTGAGATTTAGGCATGATGAAGCTATAAACTTGTCATTTCAGCTAATCGTTTACCGAGATGGATACTTTCCGATATTGAACGGTCTTCAGGATAATAGTAAGAAGTATCAGCAATAAATAAACCTGTAATATCAGAGCGCATAGGCGGTAGGTGATGCGCAAAATCAGGTTGGCAAATGGGTTGGGCAAAGGCATAACGTGAAACATGAGTATCGATGAAATCTGCATCCGTCAATTCAGGATTGAGTTTCTTTAGATAGACATGTGCCTCGTCAATAAACTGTTGATCGCTCCATTTAAATTTATCTAGTGATTGCGGCATATAATATGGAACATAAAGCGTATGTTCAGGCAGTGGCCGTAAATTACTCATTTCAATCACACCGGGTATCTCAAAATTTTCGTCACTAATGTTTAACCAAAAATTAGGGGTAACCGCTTTTTTAAGTTTAAATAATAAACAGACTACGCCTATATTTTGAACTTGCTGGTATTGCGTTAAGTTTTTTTCAGGAAGTTGTGGTATGAGCTTTGGTACATACTGCAAAGGAATCGTGCTGATAACCTGATCGTAATTTATTTCTTCATTATTAACTTTAATACCGATTACATTGTTATTTTTATCACTAATTACCTGACTAACAGGTGTTTGTAGTAAAACTCTACCACCATTATTTTTAATTTCTTGTTGTAGCCGGTTTAATAATGTTTCCGAACCATCTTCAATATATCCGAGTTGCTCCTGAAAAATACTGCGACGTGATTGCCCCATGCGACGAATCCGAGCCCAGATCCATGCTGCAGAGAGATTATCTGTATAATGGTGAAATTTAAGTTTAAACAAACGTTCCCACAAAATTTTATATGACTTATTGCCGCCGCCTTTTTTTAACCAATTCACAGCATCAATTGAATCAAGGTCTTTCCACTGATCTTTTTTACGTTTAGAGGAGAAAAACATATGCGCGCCATAACGTAATTTGGATATTAAATCGAGATGAGGAAAAGTCAGTAATGAGAATGGATCACCCCATTTGTGCAGTTGTCCGTTATAAAAGTAGCCCATTTTAGTGTCGACCCAGTGTAGCTTGTCGCGCATGTCGAGTTCATCTAATAGATCAAACAAAGGTTGATCCTGCCCACAGACAAAATGATAAAAACGCTCAATATTCATTCCATTAAAATCAAAGTGCGCAGACATGCCACCAATGCGATCATCAAATTCATAAACATCAACTTGCTTTCCTTGTTTAGCAAGTTCATAGGCAGCGGCTAACCCCATTGGGCCGGCACCAATAACGGCTACTTTAGTCATTAAAATTCCAGAATAATTTTGCTATAAGTTTCATCAAGATATGTTTCTTCTAGTGCCCGGTCGAGTGGAGTTGATTCTATCTCAAAAATATCCCACCACGGAATAAGTTCGAACTCTTCATGAATAATTAGTGCTTGTAGTTGAGAAGTCGTGAAGGGTGGATCGCGATCAAAGATTGCGTATATTTTTAATAGTAGCCAAAAGAACCAATATGGGATATGCATAATCCATGTACGTAAGCTCAATGTTTTTTTGATGGCCTTAATAATATCAACATAATCAATTTTTTCACGACCTGTAATATTATAGATTTTATTGTCTGGTTGTTTATGCATGGCACTAATTATGATGTTACAAAAATCGCCCACGTAAAGTGGTTGACGCATAAACCGACCATGTGAAGGTATTGGAAATACAGGCACTTTAGCCATAAAGCGAGATAGCCAACCGAGATGCTTACGATCAAACCAGCCAAACATTAAGGTGGGCCGCAAAATACAATGAGCAATGCCACTGTTAATAATTAAGTTTTCTTGTTGCTCTTTAGTTTGGGTATAAAAATCATCAGCCTCAGATTCTAATACTGATGAACTAATATGAACGATATAAGGGGTATTATATTGCTTAGCTACTTTTAAGACATTCTCGGTTGAAGTAATATTGTTTCGAATAAAAGGCTCTATAGTTAAGCCACCAATTTGTGCTTGTAGCATAATGATCATGCTTGAGTCTTTTAAACTTTCTTGCCATTCACCTTCATCTGCCAGATCTGCTTCGATAACAGTGATCTGCGGATGAAGATCGGCGAGCAATTTAGTATTGTGTTTATGCTTATCAATTGCGACTAAATTTTTATAGCCCGCCTTTAATAAAAAAACGATGAGGTTCTGGCCCACTAAACCAGCAGCGCCTGGGATAACAATTTTGCTCTCTTTGTTCATATTTATAATATCATTCATAATGATAAACGTTTGAATATTTTCTCTGGTATGGATTTAATGATCATCATGATATATCCCCAGAAGAACGGTAAATATACAACTTCACGTTTCTTCTTAATAGCGTTATAAATACCTTTACTAATAACATCTGGGTTAACCCATAAAAACCCTTTTGTGAAATCTTTAGTCATTGGTGTATCAACAAATCCGGGTTTAATCGTTAAAACGTGAACTTTAGATTTAGCTAGCCGATTACGTAAACCCTGTAAGAAAATACTCAATGCACCTTTTGCCGTTCCGTATATATAATTACTTTGACGTCCACGATCACCTGATGGAGAAGAGATAACAGCGATCGTACCGGATGCTTGTGACTCAAACTGATTAGCAAGCAGTGTTAACAATGAAATTACACTCAAACAATTTGTTTGTAATTCAGCTAGAGTGTTTGCATAACTCTTTTCTGATTCTTTTTGTATGCCAAGCGTTCCATAAGCAATTAAAACAATATCAATTGATGACATTGAGTCTGTCGCACGTTTAAGTAGTGATTCATGCTGGCTGTTATCTGCAAGGTCACAGGTTTCATAGTGAACATCAGTCGCACCGCGAACTAACATATCTTGTTTCATTGAAGAAAGCTTATCTTCATTACGAGCTACTAAATAAAGAGTGTGTTCATCAGCAGCTAATAATCGTGTGGTATGTTTGGCTATTGCTGATGTCGCACCAAGAATTAAAATATTTGACATGGGATATATCCTAGTAAGAGCCGTGTAGTGTCATTATTTAGAAGTAACACGTCGTCGAAAATTGGATGAAAAATGTGGATCAATATGGGCCTCAAAATCATTCCAGTTTGAATAATATTGTGAAAATGATTCGGCACTCATTCGCGCATCTTTAGCTGGGTAAACTGAGCCATTAAACTTAAGTGTAATGACGTCTAATTGCTCAAGTAAGGCTAAGGTTCTATCTCCGCGATTGGGGAAATCTAAGGCAAGAGTCGTTCCTTTTCGTGGAAAAGAAAGTAAACCTGGCGATTGAATATCACCAAACTCTTTAAGCACACTTAAGAATGAAGCCTGACCGCTTGCCGAAATAAGCTTTAACATCTCAAGCATGGCTTCTTCGCGATGCTCTGTCGGGATAACACATTGGTACTGCATAAAACCTTTTTTACCATAGAGTCTATTCCACTTTGATATGCCATCCAGAGGGTAGAAAAAGGGGTCTAACTTCACTTTGCTATGTTGTTTAATTGGTCGTTTAAAATAAAGTTGATTAAATGCTTTAACTGTATATTTGTTAAGTAAAAAACTCGGTGCATCAAAGGGGATCGCCAGTTTCGATTCTTTACTTTTGTATTTTTTATTAGAGTCGCAATGATTACCGCGCATAAATAAACCACGACCCAGTTCATCGCCTTGAGCTATACAATCAATCCAGGCAACGGTGTATTCCCAGTCTTTATCTGAATCATCTGATATTTGAAAAAACTCACTAAGATTATTAAAACGTAATGTTTCTTGTTGAATGTGATGACCGGGTATTTTCTTTAAAGAAAACTCTACCCAATTAATCAAACCGGTAAGACCTAAACCACCTATGGTGGCATTAAATAATTCAGTGTTTTCTTTAGGGCTACAGATCAAACGTTCGCCGGTAGAACGAAGTAGTTCAAATTGAGTAATGTATTTTCCAAAGGTTCCTGCTTTATGATGGTTTTTGCCATGCACATCATTAGCAACAGCACCACCTACGCTGACATATTTTGTTCCGGGTGTGACCGGTAAAAACCAATTGTGTGGGACGATTAATTGTAATATGTTTTCAAAGGTAACACCGGCTTCGCAACGTAAAAGACCTTTTTCTTTGTCATACTGAATGAAATGATCAAGATGATGAGTATCAAGTAAAATGCCATCTTCATTTAGGCAAACATCACCGTAGCTCCTCCCTTGTGCATATGCGAGAAAAGAAAGCGAGTCATCTTGTTCCAGTTTCGGAAATGAAAATGAATCAGGGTAAACATGATAAACATCTTGTTTACTGGAATCAATGTGCGGGTATCGGCCCCAAGATTCATATTTCTTCATATTAATTACAACGCTAAATATAAGCTAATGGCAATAATAAGTGCGACCACATAACTTGTGCGGTCACGAATAGCATAAAACACGGGATCCTCATTCATTTGACCACGAAAAGCCAGTAGCCACATATAACTTATCCAATACAAAACCGTTACTGCAACAATCCATAACCAGTCTGCTTGCGAGTAAACAGTCGTTGCTTGTAAGCCATGAATATACAAAACTAATATCATTGTTGAGATATAGCCACTGCTGATACCGAACAAACTTATCGCTTCTATATCGTCAACGTGATATCCGCGAGAAACCGATTTCGTTTCACCTTGTAGTGATAAATTCTTTAGCTCAGAGAATCGTTTGATTAAAGCGAGTGAGAGAAAAATAAACATTGAAAACGCCAATAGCCAATAAGACAAAGGAACGGATATCGCAATAGCACCTGCAATAATACGTAAAGTATAAAGACTGGTTAAGGTTATCACGTCCAGTAGAGCGATTGGTTTTAAAAAAAGAGAATAGGCAATTGTTAACGCTAAATAACCGCCGAGTATCAATATAAAATTAGTATTAACGAACGACGCAAAACTAAAGGCAAAGATAAGTAATATAGGAGTAAGTAACACAGCCCATTGAATTGGTAATACCCCAGCCGCTAGTGGACGAAATTGTTTTGTTTTATGCAGTCTGTCTGCTTCTAAATCAATGAGATCGTTGACTAAATAAATCGATGAGGCAGCAAATCCAAAAGCAAAAAAAGCATAAATAGATTGAATCAATGCTTCAGAATTTCCCCAGCTATGTGACAGAACTAAGGCGCTAAAAATGAGCATATTTTTAGCCCACTGATGCAGCCGAATGGCTTTTAATACCACCTTGAGTGAAATCTTTTGTTTTATTGGAAAATGTTCTTCAACCTTAAAGAGCTGCTTGGCTTTTGCAGTTACCGCGTTCGAGGTATTCACTAAAATTGCACTGGCTGCATGTTGCCAAACTTTTAAATCAATAGTGGCATTGCCTGCATAAACAAAACCTTGCTCACCAAATTTTTCAGTTAATAGCTTGGCTTTGTTTGAGCCTGAAAGATTGTGTGTTTCATCACTAGCAATAATCTCATCAAAGATATTGAGATGAAAAGCAACTGCTTCAGCAATGTCTTTATGTGCCGCAGTCACTAATACTAAATGACGACTCTTTAAACGTTGCTGAGTCAGGTACTTTAGTAATGTTGCATTGTAAGGGAGTGAACTAGGATCCAAACTCACATGCTCACTGATTTTTTGTTTAAAGCCCGCTTTGCCAACAAACAGCCAAAAAGGCATTAAAAAAATCATCAAGGGTTTTTGGCTAATTAAACGCACGCACGATTCCCACAAAGAGTCGGTTTGAATCAAAGTACCATCCAAATCAACGCAAAGAGGTAGTGATGTGTTACCAAGTGTTGCAGAGTCAGCGTGCGTCATATATATGAGTTATTTTTTGAGTGAGGAATTCATTTTAACTCTATGATTTTAAAAGGCAAATATTTTCTTTAAAGTGTGTGAATTATGGGTCGATAATTTTATATAAGCTCACTAAATGGACTTTTCCCTACAACGGAGAAACCAGTGGAGAAACCAATGTCTTTCATAAAACCGAGCAATCGCAGTAAAGCCATAAAACAAGCCGATTTGTACCGTAATTTTACATTCATGTTTTTTTTACTGGTTTTGTTATCTGCTTTACTACTGGTGAATAACGTATTTGCGGCAACCACTTTTCTGTCAAATTACAATTATGGTGAAAAAGTCAGTTATAAAATGTCCCAGCAAAAGGCTGATTTTGCGCAGGCAAGACAGTCATATGACGCACAAGAATATATTTATTCTGCAAGATTATTTTCAATACTGGCGGAACAAGGCCACAACAAAGCGCAGTATCTACTCGCCACACAATACGATATGGGATTAGGTGTTGATACAGATAAACAAGCGGCTTTTCTTGGCTATCAACAAGCGGCCATGGGCGGTGTACGTATCGCTCAACATAATTTAGCCGTGTCATATTCTAAGGGTATTGGTACGTCAAAAAATTTAGCCAAAGCAGTTCATTGGTGGAAAAGAGCCGCCAATAATGGCAGTACTGATGCGCAGTTTAATCTCGGCATTATTTATGCCTCAGGCCATGGCAATATAGAACAAAATTTAGAGCAAGCATTGAAATGGTGGAAAATGGCAGCCATGAGTGGCGATGCAGCAGCGCAGTTTAATATCGGTGCGATGTATGCCAATGGTCTAGGTGTGTCTGGCCATGCTTGTGAAGCGACACATTGGTGGAAGAAATCGGCTGAAAATGGATTCGCTCAAGCAAAAATGGCATTGGCATTATTAGAAACGAGAAAAGCGTTAGAGCGTTGCCAATAAAAGAATCTATCGTAAAACTATAAAGCTCAGTGAGTCATTCACTGAGCTTTTTTTAATGCATAGCCTCAAAGTTTAGTGCTCATTTTTATTATGCACTGTTTGTAGTATTCACATTAAGCGCTGACATAGTTTACTGATCGATGGTTAAAAGCGAATTATTTTGTTGCCATGGCAACAGTATAATTGGGGCCTTGTTTAAGTTTTTTATAATTGCCAAAAACTTCTTCAAAATTACGTTTTATGTATTTGCGTAAACCGGTGATGGTCACAACATAAATTTTTCCACCAGGTTTCATTCGTCTATAAGCATCATGTAAAAACAAACTGAGCATTTCATTGCCGACTTTTGCTGGTACATTTGATACCACGACATCAAATTTTCTTTTATTGATCTGATCAAAGCCATTACTTAACAGCGCTTCGGCATTTTTGATTTGATTGAGCTCAGCATTTTTATTGCTATATTCTACCGCTTTAAAATCTTTATCGACTAAAGTCGTTGAGCCCTTAGGTGCCAATTTAGCCATGGTTAAGCCTATTGGCCCATAGCCGCAACCTAAGTCTAAACAGTCATCATCTTCATTAATCTCAAGATACTTCATCAATAGTAGGGTGCCTTCATCAATGTTACGTGGTGAAAAGATTCCCCAGGTGGTGTGAAATACAAAAGGTATCCCTTTGAGCGTTTCACTAAAGACAATATCTTGGCGTAATTTTTTTATTTCGTTTTCTGAAAGCATGGCTTTTTCTCACATATCCGCTAGTTGCACGTTATGGAATAATAAGTGGTCACCTAAGTGATCGTTTTTAAGTCTTGAGATACCCGCATTATTTACTTTAATGCGATATAACCCAAGCGGTGCAGTATGTAGAGCATGGGCGATAAGTGCTCTATTTACCCCAGCGTGTGCGACTATTAATATATGTTGGCCTTGGTACTTTTTAATGGTTTTAAGATAAGCCTTATTTACACGCATTATAAAATCATTTAAATCTTCCGCACCGGGTGGACGGCAATTGACCGGATCAAGATAAAAATCGTTATATTCTTTTAAATTTTCTTGTTTGATCTCATCAGGTGTTTTTCCTTCCCATGAGCCAAAGCCAACCTCTTTAAAGTTGTCTTCTGTTTCACAGGGAATGTTATAAACATCCATCAGTGCTTCGGCAAAAGCCTGGCAGCGTTCTAGTGGCGAAGTAATAATGGCATCCCAAGGCGCGTCTTCACCCACGGCATCCCACATTTGTTGCCAACCTTTTTCAGTTAAAGGATCATTGATGGAATGGCCACGAAAAGCGCGTCCCCCTTCGGGTTCACCATGGCGAATGAGGTCAATGATTGTTTCAGGCGTTTCTTTAGGCATGTCTATTTTTAGTCACTGCTAGCGGTCATGACGGGATGTATTAGTTAATTAGATATAATTGCTGTTTAAGATCTTTAGCTAGTGTTAGAGCATCATTAATATTTGCCGACAGCACAGTAAAGTGTCCCATTTTTCGACCCGGGCGCGCTTCTTGTTTGCCGTATAAATGGAGTTTCACATTAGGATGATCAAGTAGCTTTTGCCATTTAGGTGCTGCACCATCATGCCAAATATCACCAAGCATATTGATCATCACAATCGGTGTAAGCAAGCGAGTATCACCCAATGGTAAACCGCACACCGCGCGTACTTGCTGTTCAAACTGATCGGTTACACAGGCATCGAGCGTGTAATGGCCGCTGTTATGAGGGCGAGGGGCAATCTCATTCACCAATAATTTGCCGTTTGAAATAAAGAATTCGACCGCCATCACGCCGACGTAATCTAAGGCATCAGCAATTTTTGTGGCCATTTCGAGCACTTTTGATTCGAGGTTAGGCTCAATACGGGCAGGCACAATACTGACATCAAGAATGCCACCTTCATGAATATTTTCAGATACGGGGTAAGTGATCACTTCTCCCTCAGAGCCACGTGCTAATACCACAGAGACTTCCATATCTAAAGGCATGCGTAGCTCTAAAACGCAGACTTCAGCCTTCAGACTCGACCAAGCTTGCTCGATATCGGCTTCGCTATTCACACTAAATTGCCCTTTACCGTCATAGCCAAAGCGAGAAACTTTCAATATGGCAGGAGTGCCAATAGTCTGGGTGGCGGCCTTCAAATCGTCAAGTGACTCGACGATGGCAAAGGGTGCCGTAGGGAATCCGTTGTCTTTTAAGAAGCTTTTTTCCTGAATACGATCTTGTGTAATGGTCACAGCCTGAGAACTAGGGCGAACCGGAATAGTCTGTTCTAGCTCAGCTAAAATCTCAGCAGGGATATTTTCAAATTCGGTCGTTACTGCATCACATTGGTTTGAAAGAATTTCCAGCGCCGCTTTATCGCGGTAATCAGCACAAATATGTTGCGAGGCGAGTTTACCTGCGGGACTGTTTGTATCAGGGTCGAGCACAATGACGTTATAGCCCATCGTGCGGGCGGCAATGGTAAACATTCTGCCTAATTGGCCGCCGCCAAGTATGCCGATGGTGCTGCACGGCAGTATTTTA
>Ga0316204_10003540_pt1 | contig 30810 bp, 31 predicted proteins | sample 6monrhotite_MG_2_FD_205661 | JGI IMG/M metagenome (GOLD analysis project Ga0316204, IMG submission 205661) | Microbial mat bacterial communities from mineral coupon in-situ incubated in ocean water Damariscotta River, Maine, United States -... | ecosystem: Environmental > Aquatic > Marine >...
AAGTATGTATTAGCAGAAAATAGACTGCAAAGAACGGGATGATGTGCGCTCGTTTTGTGGGGCACATTGCACGACGACCTCAAAGATAAAGTGCCAATACAAAAGTCTTTCGCCATCGACAAACGCGCATTCTGATGAAACACGCTTTTGAGCCCGCTACATGTATAGGTGCAACCTTGAGACTGCTTGTCAAAGTCCACCTAATTTACTTTGCTGATCAGCCAAGCGATATCTTGTTGCAGATTGAGGCTGCGCACGGCAACGATCAAGTGCCGTTGGATGCTAAGCTGAATTTTTCAAATCCGACTGAAACTTTTGTCGTAGCTGGCGAGGAAAGCATTGGTGTTCGACGTTGGTTGAAAGTCGACGGTCAGTTTGACTGCATGTATGTTGCGTCAGTTGACGTTGTTCGCGCCGATGCCGATCTGTCAGACTGCGCCCAAGCCAAGCTGTCGTCCCTTCCTAGCGACGTCACAAAATTCTTGATGCCGTCACGGTATTGCAATCCGGAAGATTTCTTTGCGTTTACCGCGGGTCAGTTCGGGCACCTAAGCGGGGGCGCCGTCATCGTGGCCATGTCCGATTGGATCAACGCCCATTTCAAGTACGACATCGACGTCAGCAACGCTGCGACGTCAGCCTCGCAAAGTTTTCAACTGCGTGCAGGCGTGTGTCGCGATTTTGCCCACGTTTTGATCGCAATGGCGCGCGCCGTTGGCGTTCCGGCCCGCATTGTCAGCGCATATGCGCCCGATGTGTCGCCGCAAGATTTCCATGCCGTTGTCGAAGTTTATTTGGAAGATGGCTGGCATCTTATCGACCCCACCGGCATGGCGCGCGCGTCTGAAATTGTTCGGATTGGTGTTGGGCGCGACGCGGCAGATGTGTCATTCCTGACGTCGTATGGTGATTTGTTGCTTAAAAAACAGACTGTTGAGATTTCTCGCGTCGCAAAGCCGACTTAATCGGGCGCAAGCCATTGTAGATCGTGGCTTAACGTCTATCGTTCGAGGATGAGTACAAAACGTCCCCATTTCGACGAGATGCTATTGGAAACTGATGGCAACCGAGCGCCCTATGTAGAATATGGAAAATGGTTTGCAAAGCAGGATCCTGCCCGGCTCACCCAAAAATCCAAAGAGGCTGAGGCTTTCTTTCGCCGCACGGGCATCACGTTCAATGTTTACGGCGAGGATGCAGCGCAGGAACGTCTGATCCCGTTTGATCTGATCCCGCGCATTGTCGCGAACCGTGAATGGGTGAAGCTGTCCAAAGGCATCGAGCAGCGCGTGATAGCGATCAACGCCTTCTTGCATGACATCTATCACCGACAAGAGATCTTGCGTGCTGGGATAGTGCCGGTGGACCTTATCTCGCGCAACGAGGCTTATCTGCCGCAGATGATTGGCGTGACCCCGCCAGGCGGCATTTACACGCATATTGTTGGCACTGATATTGTCCGCACGGGCGAAGACGACTTCTTTGTGCTAGAAGACAATGCCCGCACCCCGTCTGGCGTGTCTTACATGCTCGAAAACCGCGAAACGATGCTCCAAATGTTTCCCGAGTTGTTCAGTCAGATCAAAGTTCAGCCCGTCAGTAACTATCCTAAGAACCTGCGCCGTTCCCTTGCCGATTGTGCGCCTGCAAGTTGTGACGGCAAGCCAACGGTTGCGATCCTGACGCCCGGTATTCACAATTCAGCGTATTTTGAGCATTCTTTTCTGGCCGACCAAATGGGTGTCGAACTGGTCGAGGGTCATGATCTACGGGTTGTCGACGGCCACATCGCGATGCGCACAACCGAAGGGTACCGTGTGATTGATGTGCTCTATCGCCGCGTCGACGATGACTATCTTGATCCACTGAATTTCAATCCTGATTCCATGTTGGGCGTGCCCGGTATTATGGATGTCTATCGCGCTGGAAACATCACGATCGCCAACGCGCCTGGAACCGGGATTTCAGACGACAAGGCGATCTATTCCTACATGCCCGACATTATCGAATTCTATACGGGCGAAAAAGCGATCCTTAAAAACGTTGGGACGTTTCGATGTTCTGAACCTGACTCGCTGAAATATGTGTTGGATAATCTAGCTGATCTGGTGGTTAAAGAGGTCCACGGGTCGGGCGGCTACGGGATGCTGGTGGGCCCTGCTGCGAGCAAAAAAGAGCTGGCCGATTTCGCAGACAAATTGCGGGCGCGGCCAAGCAATTATATCGCCCAACCAACGCTATCACTGTCTACGGTTCCTATCTTTGCGAAAAAAGGCCTCGCGCCGCGCCACGTTGATTTGCGACCCTTTGCACTGATGTCGCCCAAGGGTATCAACATCACTGCGGGTGGGTTGACCCGTGTCGCGCTGAAGGATGGATCACTGGTGGTGAATTCAAGCCAAGGCGGCGGCACCAAAGACACTTGGGTTTTGGAGGACTAGTGGCATGCTAGGAAAAACCGCAGGTGGGCTGTACTGGATGTTCCGACTTCTGGAGCGTAGCGAAAACACCGCCCGTTTAATTGAGGCCGGATTTCGCATCGCGTTGACGAGGTCAACCGATCCCGCGTCAGAGTGGAAGTCAGTCCTGACAACTGCAGGTGTGCGCGCAGGTTATGACGCGAAATACGACAGTTATACTGCTGCGTACGTCGTTGATTATTTGCTACGCGACGCTGACAACCAATCCAGTGTCGTGTCCTGCATCGAAGGAGCGCGCATGAACGCGCGTATGGTCCGCACAGCGTTGACAACCGAAGTCTGGGAAGCCGTCAACGAAAGTTGGATGAACCTGTGCGAGGTGTTGAAACAGCCAATTAAAGATACGGAATTGCCTGCCGTTCTAGGTGAAATTCGCCGTCACACGGCATTGGTGCGTGGTGCGATGCATGGAACGATGTTGCGCAACGATGCGTTTGATTTTACCCAGATCGGAATCGCCTTGGAACGTGCGGACAACACTGCGCGGATTATAGATGTGAAATACTTCACGCTGCTCCCCACGGCGAGCTATGTCGGATCGGCATTGGACAATGTGCAATGGGAAACCATTTTGCGATCCGTTTCGGCGCACCGGTCATTTCGGTGGATGCACACAGATGACATGTCGCCTGCCAAAATTGCGGAATTTCTGATCCTCGATAGCCGCTTTCCAAGATCCCTGTCGTTCTGCAGCCGTATCATCGAGCAAAGCATGGAATTTCTCGCCAAGGATTATGGCCAAAGTCTGCCGTGCCATGGTCTGATCGAACAGCAACGTGACAAGATGCGGCACCATACCATCCAGACAATTTTTGAAGATGGCCTGCACAACTTCATAACGGAATTCATCCATGACACGACGGTCATTGGACGCCAGATTGAACAAGATTACCGATTTATAGGGTAGGTATCGTACGTTGAAACTGAAGATCACCCATACGACAAAATACACCTACGACGCGCCAGTTTCGTACGGTCTGCAACAGGTGCGTTTGACGCCTGTTTCCTCAAAAAGCCAAACGGTTCTGGACTGGAACGTCACCCTCAGCGGGGCAAGCCAAGAACTGGCATTCGAGGATCAGTATCAGAACCAAACGCTGTTGTTACAGGTCGAACCCGGCGCGCGTGAAGTTGCTGTCGAAGTGTCCGGCCATGTTGAAACACATTCATCAGACGGGATTTACGGCAAGGTATATGGGACGGCGCCGCTTTGGCATTTCGGGCAAAGCACACCGCGCACGCATGCTGGTGAAAACGTACACGCCCTTGCCAAACAGATCGCCAATACTGGCGATATTCTCAGCGCGCTGCACGATCTCTCTAAGGCTATTGTGGACGTGGTGCCCTACGGGCAAGGCCAAACATTTGCAGGAACAACGGCAGAGCAGGCCCTTATCGCGAAGGGTGGCGTCTGTCAGGATCACGCCCAGATTTTTGTGTCCGCGGCGCGCGTTGCAGGTGTTCCGGCACGCTACGTCAGTGGATATCTGATGATGGATGACCGCGTTGATCAGGACGCCAGCCATGCCTGGGCAGAGGCATATCTGAATGGCTTGGGCTGGGTCGGGTTTGACGTGTCTAATGGCATAAGTCCCGATGAACGCTATGTCAGGATCGCCACGGGGCTGGATTCCCGTGATGCTGCGCCGTTGACCGGAATGCGTATGGGGTCCTCGACTGAATCAATGATTGTATCGTTGCAAGTTCAGCAATAGATGAACGGTGGCCCTGTGCTCCTGATCTACCACTGGAATTCTTAAATGACTTACTGCATCGGCCTGCGCCTGAATTCAGGTCTGGTTTTCATGTCGGACACCCGCACCAATGCGGGCGTTGACAACTTTTCGACCACTAAAAAGATGTTCACTTGGAATGTTGAAGGCGACCGTGTCATCACGATCATGACGGCGGGTAACCTCGCGACCACGCAAGCCTTGATCAGCTTGCTTGATGAACGCTCCAAGATCACGTCAGAACGCACCCCGACCATTCTGGAACTGCCAACTATGTTCCAGATTGCGCGCCTTGTGGGTGCCACGCTGAAAGAAGTGATCGACGACAGCAACCCTTCGGGTCCCGAAGCGTCGACCAAATTCAAAGCCTCCGTCATTGTTGGCGGCCAGATCAAAGGCGGCGAACCAACACTATTCATGATTTACCCAGAAGGCAACTTTATCGAAGTCACGGACGACAACCCGTTTTTTCAAATCGGTGAGGCCAAATACGGCAAGCCGATCCTTGTGCGTGCGTATGATCCTGAGATGAGCTTTGCCGACACGATCAAACTCATGCTGGTCTCGTTCGATTCTACAATCAAAGCCAACTTGTCGGTGGGGCTTCCGCTGGATTTGCAGGTTTATGAGGCAAACAGTTTTGAAGTCCGCAACAAGCCCCGCATCGAATTGGGCGATGCGTATTACGAAGCAGTATCATCCGGCTGGGGGGATGCATTGCGAAACGCATTAGACCAACTACCAAGCTATAAAGACTAATCTGGTCCGTGTTCCGCTGGAATTGCAGCACAGATGATCATGCAGCTGCGGCATTTTTCGTGCTACGAGCGTGCGCAGCGGGAAAACCGAATTGACACAATGGGCTCGCTACCGCCGTCCGTGGCATGAAATTCCTAGGTCCGTTCTGGATTGGCGAACGGCACAACCGCTCGCCAACAGGTCTTAGATGTCGATGCGCTCAGCAATACTTAGAGCATCTTCCAGCTCGACGCCCAAGTATCGCACAGTGCTATCGACCTTCGTGTGGCCGAGTAGAAGTTGTACTGCGCGAAGGTTACCCGTCTTGCGGTAAATCTCCGCAGCTTTGGTTCGACGCATCGAGTGTGTCCCGTATCCGCTGGGTTCCAGACCAATCGCCGTCACCCAGTCACGTACCAGTCGGCCATACTGCCTCGTTGAGATATACGGACGGTCGTGAAAGCGGCTCGGGAACATAAAGCGGCACCCGATCATCTCAGGTGATCTTACCCACGCAATGACTGTATCTCTCGTGTTTTCAGTCAGTTCGAACTGAACGGGTTTCTTGGTCTTACTCTGGATAATTGAAACGCGCTCACGAACTCGGTCATCTTTGACCAAATCGGCCACGCCGAGTTTGACCAGATCACAGCCTCGCAGCTTGCTATCGATTGCAACGTTGAACAATGCAAGATCGCGCAGATAGCCTGCAAGTTCGAGCCGGGCGCGAATGGCCCAAACCTGTTTGGGAAGAAGCGGTCGTTTCTGACCGATGATCCGCCCCTTGTTCCAGGCTTTGTTTCTCGGGGTAACTGCGGGAAGTTGGACTCTTGGCATAATATGCCCTCCAATCCTCCCTCCAAACCCAGGCATCAGCACCGCGCTGACAACAAGAGCATAGCATCCTGTTGAACGGCTGGTGTCCGAAGTCGCTGGCAAGCGGTGTTTCTGCGAACGCATTGGGCCGCAAGGAGCCCAGACCAACTGATGCTACGGGATGCCCGAATGCCCGCTTAGTCTATGCGGGAAACTGCAGCAATTTGGGCCATATGGCGCATGTCTGTCCCACAGCAACCTCCCAAAACTTGAATGTGTGGGAACCTCCGCCTGATATCAGACAATTGTTTCCCCAATTCGGCTGGGTTGCCGTCATCAAGCTCTTCGGCCTCATCAAGTTCTGCATGGCTGCAGCGTGACGCGTTGGCGACAATTCCTTTGATACGGTGCATCCAAGGCGCATCTTCAAGCACCGAAGTGAAATGCTCAGGGTGTGCGCAGTTGATCATGAAATATGACGAGTAGCCATCGGTCGCGGCATCGACTTCCGAGATCGCGTCCTCCAGAGTAATTCCGGTAGGCAGCTTGCCGTCCGTTTCCACCGTGAACGCAATGACAACTGGCAACTTGAAACGCTGCGCCGCACGCACGATCCCGATCGCTTCTGCGGGATAGGCGAGAGTGTAGCCGCTGATGACGTCAACGTCTGTCTCTGACAGAGCCGAGATTTGTTCGGAATGATAGCCTTCTGCTTCGTCGACGGTCATATGTTCCGAAGGCTCATAGGCGTCGTCACGCGGTCCGAGATTGGCGCTGATTATGGTCGGTGCATCGCCGCTGGCGGCCCTTACCTCATTCATAAGCGCGACGGCTTGCTGATTGAGTTTTCTCAACGCTTCGGGTGTGTAGCCGATGGCAGCAGCTCGGTCGCGGTTCGCAACCCATGTTGGGCTCTCAAGGATCACGCCCGTGCCGGTCTCCTTGGCCAAGGTCACCATGTCTGTCAGGTAGCCTTTCAGAAGGTCCCGGCCGTCTGCGCTTTCCAACAGCGGGTATGATGCAAATCCAGGCAAATCCATACCGCGATTGAAAATCAAATCAGTTTCCATGCCGACATAGGCCAAGAACAATTCGGCGCTCACATTTGGGAATGCGTTTCTATAGATGGCCATCGTATTAAGGCTCCTCTGGATTCTTTTCAGCAGTGTTTGCATTGGCACCGGTGCCCAAGAAGTCCTTGGACAGGCTCGCCAGCACCACCGCAATCTTGGTGGCATCCAATTTGTAGAATACCCAGTTCTTGATCTTCTTGGACGTAACCAAATCGGCTGAAGCCAAGATTTGCATGTGTTCTGTGACGGCGGGTTGGCTGAGCTGAATTTTCTTGGTGATGAAGCCTACGCAAACCCCGTCTTCCTCCAAATCACCATCGCGTTGCGGCGGGAAATGGGCTGTCGGATCTGCGAGCCACCGAGCAATGGTCATACGTCGCGGGTTCGAGAGCGCTCGCAATACCGCAGCCGTTGACACAACTTCCGCTGACATATAATGATTCCCCTATATAGTCGGTTGTCAATATAGCAACACAGCGCAACATTGGAAATAATATGTCACGCAAAATTGGCATAATAGGCGGCCTCGGATGGCCTGCTACCATCGCTTACTATGAAGCTATTTGCAGGGCTGCTGCCACGGCTGGCGGCATCGGAACGCCAGAGATGACCATTGAATCTTTGGACATGTCAAAAACGCTTGCGGCCCGTGGCACGTTGGGCAACGCACAAAGCTGGGCGGCGTTTGATAGCTTTTTCACAGATGCTCTGGCACGGCTGGACGCCGCAAGTTGCGATTTCGCCGCCATTGCAAGTGTGACGCCTCACACCCGCCTCGCCACAATATCGAAGGCTTCGCCGCTCCCCATCGTGAGCATTGTGGATGCGGTAATCGCAAATCTCGGCGCCAGCACAAAGACGAAGGCTGCAATCCTTGGCACAAGCGTGACCATGAAGGGATCGCTTTTTGACCAGGGTTTGAAGGACTTAGGAATAGAGGTATTGCGACCGGAACAAGCGGACATCACCGCATTCACCGATCTGCTGAACACATATTTTTATTCTGGACAGGCCGAAGAAGGGCTCGCTGAATTGGTTGTCTATGTCAGGTCGGTTTTTGGGGCGTCAGAGGACCTGTTATGCATCTTGGCCTGTACGGATTTGGCACCTGCCTTCCCCGACAAGATCGGACAGATCACATTTGACGCGGAGGGTCTCACGTTCTTCGACGCGACCACCGCACATATTGATGCAATTTTGACGGCGGCCTCATCTGCCCCCGATGAAGCAAGAGTTGGAGGTGGATGATCGAACCGAAACGAGCCCGTGGGACGATGCTGAATTCTGTCCGATTGCCTGTTGCTCTATTCGCAAAAACTTAACCAAATTTGATTGGAATTCTGATGGATTGGGATGAAATGGCGCGCCCTTGGTTGGACGCAGCACCTGACTTGGAGGCGTCTTTTAGCGACGTTTTTAAACTACTTTTTTCGGCTGCAAATCTCAAAGCTGGCGATAAGGTTTTGGATGTCGGCTGTGGCACGGGTCCAACGCTAGCGGCTGCATCCGCGGCTGTTGGCGCTTCGGGCCGCGTTTTGGGAATTGATGTTGCCCCGCCGCTCATTACGCGCGCCGCAGAGCGTGGGTTGAACAATGTGGAGTTGGTTGTCGGCGATGCGGGCTCTTATGGGTATGAGCCCAATTCTTTCGATGCGATCATCGCGAACTTTGGGATCATGTTCTTTGAAGACAACGTCGCTGCGTTCCAGACTCTTCGCAAATCTGTTCGCGCAGGAGGGCAGTTAACAGCAACGGTCTGGGCATCCCCTGCGCAGAACCCATGGTTCTCCACTCCGCGAAAGATTGTGGATGAATTCGTCGAGGATGTGCCGAGACCTGATCCGACAGGACCGGGGCCAATGCGATTTGCCGACCCGTCAACCTTGGCAAACTACCTGGACAAGGCAGGATGGAACGCGGACATTCAGACCCATGATGTTCTTCTTCGCCCCCCCGGTCCCGCCGAAAGAGTTGCCGCACTTCATATGAAGGTGACGATCGGCATGATGCTGGCCGGAATGGGAGTTGAGGACGACAAACTTGGGAGCTTAAAAAGGACGGCGGCCAGGGCATTCGCTGAATTCGAAAATGAAGGAGCATTTCAAGTGCCTGCAAAAATTCACCTCGTTTCGGGCACTGCCCGCTGAGGCACCTTGACCTTCTGGAGGTAAGTATCCACGCCGTCCACGAATGTTTGTTGAGACCGAGTGCAAGGTAGGGTCAATCGCTATCTTGTAAGGTTCAAAACCAGATGTTTATGTGCAAGCACTACGACCACCGTTTCTGGCACGCAAATGCGCTCACTATGTAGACAAAGGTTCGCCGATGCAGCCATTGGCGCAACTGCAGCGAAATGACGCTTCGTCCCGCAGTCTGTGAATTCGGCCTCTGATCCTCGCTGCACTCTGCACGAATGGCTGGTTTTCCCGCTGCGCAGCAGCACCAAATTTTACGCTAACGCAGCATTTTCCACGCTGCGAGCGCACGCAGCACAAAAATCGAATTCACAGTGTGGGCTCTCAACCGACCTTTGCCGCGCAGATCACGAAGGGCCGGTATGGGATGAACTGCCGTTCGCTGCACGGCGTATGAACTAGGTAAGATGCGGGACGAAGGTGCCGTTGCTCTTTCGGGTGTTTGCTGACGCAGCATCCGCTCGCGGTTGCGGCAATCTCATCGCGGCGTCGCAGTCAATGTCGCCATACCAGGCGTTCAACTCTGCCAAAACTGGTGAGAATCAAACCGCCCTTTCTCCGCGGGCGGCCTCTGTGATCAGGCCGTGGACTTTGCTGCCCTTAGTCGAAAATGATTAAATATCTGCTTTTTGATTTCGAAACCGAAAGCCATGCCTTGATCGGCTTGTCGTTTTCCCCACAGATCAACCACGACCTGTAGCTAGATTGCTGTCTCTGTCTCATGTGAAATACTAGTCAGGACATCTCTGAATGGTGCCATTGGTTCTGCTTTTTGTCCATAGATACGAAGTGTAATCCAATCAATCGCGCGGCGACTTGCAAGATTACTTGCAAATAAACTGATACAATGCATAAATAATTGCAGAGATTCGATTCGTCCGGCGGAGCACCTACCATGTCAATTCTTGAAATCATTGCCAAACGCTCGGAAAATCTTACGCCGAATGAGCGTTTGCTGGTGGAAACCATGATGGATAGCCCGCAAGCTGCCGCGTTGGGCACTGCAAGCGATCTTGCAAGCTCGGCCGGTGTGCACGAAGCGACGGCATCACGGCTGGCCCGCAAATTGGGCTATAAAGGCTATGCTGCTTTTCGCGACGCCTTGCGGGATGAATTCCTGGCCACACGCGAAACAGCGACGCGTTTCGAAAAAACGATCAGGGACGGGACGGGAGGCTCAAGCCTTGAAAGTCTCGCGCAGCAAGAAGCTGACGCCCTGCATCAGGTCAAACACGCCATTTCGGCCGACCAGATCGATGCGGTGGCCGAAAAGCTGATCCATGCAGAACGCATTTTCATATTCGGCTACGGCAACTCGGAAGTCTTGGCCCTTCTGATGTGCAAGCGCTTTCGCAGGTTCGGCAAAGACGTTCACCAATTGAATGGCGATCCACGCCGCTTGGCTGAACAAATGCTCGGCCTGCGCGAAGGGGATGTCTTGTTGACGTTTGCCTTCCGCCGCCCACCCCACGGCTATCGCGCGTTGCTTGAAACCGCCGCAGAAGCGAACGCCCACTCCATCGTTATTTCCGGCAGCAGTGGCGCGATGCTTGTGCCGCAACCGGAAACGTTGCTTTGCGCCCCCCGTTCGGGGGACGTGGATGCATTCCAGACACTGACTGTCCCAATGACAGTCTGTAACGCCATCGTCATTGCCGCAGGTGCAATCGACAAAGAGAAATCACTGAAAAAGCTAGACAGACTTGGACAGCTGATTGAACGGTTCGACTAGCAGAACCACAAAACCAACGGGAGGAAATCATGAATATTTCGAAATTAGCACGCCTTGGCGTGGCAGGTCTCTTATTGTCTACGACAGGTCTTGCGGCGCAAGATCTCGACACGATGTCGGTCGCAGAATTATTGCCCCTCGCAGAGGCCGAAGGCACCGTCACGGTCTATTCTTTCACGAGCCGCATCGGCAAGGTCGAGGCCGCGTTTGAGGAAGCATATCCAAACATCGATTTGCAGGGCTTTGACATTTCATCAACCGAACAGATCGCGCGATTGACCGCAGAAGCCCAAGCGGGCGTCACCAATGCAGACGTTGTCTACGTGTCTGACGCAGCGGTTGTTCTGTCTGCCCTGCTGGAACCGGGCATCATCGGCCCATACGTCCCACCGCGTGTCGCAGACCGCGTTCCTGCGGAATTCCAATCGCCGCTTTTGGCACAGCGCCTGTCCACTAAAGTGCTGATGTACAACGAAGAAGCTAATCCTGATGGCGCGCCAGTCGACAGCTTGTGGGATCTGACCCGCGAAGAATGGTCCGGCCGTGTTGTGATGGTCGATCCGCTTCAGCGTGGTGATTACCTTGATCTGATGACAGAAATCGTTTTGCAGTCCGACAGTATGGCCGCCGCCTATGAGGTCGAATTCGGGAGCGCGATTGAACTTGGTGATGCGGCAAATGCCGGTGAGAAATTCATCATGGATCTGTTCGCCAATGACGTCATTCTGGTCGGGTCTACGGACGATGTGAACGCCGCTGTTGGCGGTCTGGGGCAGGAAAACCCGCCAATCGGTTTCACCAGCTATTCTGATCGCCGCGATAATGAAGAAGAAGGTTGGGCGCTTCAGGTGGCCAACGATGTCGCCCCTGCACCGGGCATCATCTTTCCAGCGGTGCTGGCGTTGTCCGCCGAACCAAACAGCCCTGCCGCGGCACGTTTGGTTATCGATTTCTTGATGGGCGATGAAACCGAAACAGGTGGTCCTGGTCTTGCGCCGTTTTATGTGGCGGGTGATTACCTGACACGGTCTGACATCGCACCACACCCTGATGCCGTTGCATTGGATGACTTCACCGCTTGGCGCGTGGCACCTGCATCGACTGCAGAAATTCGGGCAGAAATCGGCGATTTGATCCTGACGCTGCAATAAGCCAGACTCTAGGGGCGCTTGTGGGCGCCCCTAGTCACCTAACCTCACAACAACTTCGAAGGGCCATTGCTATGGTTGACGTCCCAATGCGGGCTCACGGGCGACGCGTTTTTTTTCAGCAAGGAACAGTGCTCAAGCTCGTTGTTGTGCTGATCCTACTTTTGTTGATCGTGTTTCCGCTGATCAGAACTGTCGTGTTCACTTTTCAGCCCGACACGATCGGCGCGTGGGGCGACGTTCTTCAGGGGCGCTTGTCGAAGAATCTATTTTACAAACCCCTTGGAAACACGCTTTTGATCGGTGCAATTGTGTCGACGGGCTGTGTTTTGCTTGGCGGGTTCCTTGCGTGGTTGGTGGTCATGACCAATGTGCCGTTCCGCCGCACTATTGGTGTCATGGCCACATTGCCGTTCATGATCCCGTCTTTTGCAGCCGCTTTGGCGTGGGGCACATTGTTTCGCAACGACCGTGTGGGGGGACAAATCGGCTGGATTCAAGGGCTTGGGTTTGACGTACCTGACTGGCTAGCGTGGGGGATCGTGCCGACGTTGATCGTGCTGACGCTGCACTATTTCAGTCTTGCGTTCACAATCATTGCAGCGGCCCTTGCGACGGTCAATTCCGACCTTGTCGAAGCGGCCCAGATCGCAGGCGCCAAGGGGCGTCGTATCTTGATGGGCATCATTCTTCCGGTGACGACACCGGCCTTGGTGGCTGCTGGATCGCTCTGTTTCGCGGGGGCTGTGTCCAACTTTGCGACGCCTGCTTTGCTGGGCTTGCCCGTTCGGATGCAAACCCTGTCGACCCGCCTTTTTGGCATGATCGAGGTCGGGCAAGTTGGTCGCGGCTACGTCATCGGTATCTTGCTTGTGATCATTTCGGGCGCGTTCTTGTGGGCCGGCAACCGGTTTATTTCGGGCCGTAGGTCTTATGCGACCATTACCGGCAAAGGCGGCCATGCTAAACGGTTTGATCTGCGCGCGGCACGTTGGCCTTTATTCTGTGTCGCGATGGTGTTCCTCCTTGCGTCAACGGTTGTACCAACGATTGTTCTGTTCGCGTCCAGCTTCGCGCCCTCATCGGCGAACCTGTTTTCTGGTTGGACGACGCATTACTGGATCGGCACAAGCAATCCATCCTTTGCACAGGGCATCCCCGGCATTCTGTATAACGCTGACATCACCCGCGCATTGGTTGTTACCCTTGCGTTGGGCGTGTGCGTAGCGTTTCTGGGAATGATGATCGGCTTGTTGGTGTCCTATACCACGGCGCGCTACCGCGATGGCTGGTTGTCGGCAGCAATCACACAGTTCAGCTTCTTGCCATTGCTGGTCCCGGGGATCGCCTTTGGCGCGGCCTACATCGCGTATCTTGGTGCACCCATCGGGCCGTTCCCCGCACTTTATGGCACCTTCGCGCTCTTGGTGATTGCGGGCACGGCGTATCTGTTGCCGTTTTCGGTTCAAACGGGGCGCGCTGTGATCCAACAGGTCAGTGGCGAACTTGAAGAAAGTGCGCGCATCACAGGGGCCGGGTTTCTGCGCAGGCTGGCTTCTATCACCGTCCCGCTTGCGATCCGCGGGCTGAGCGCGGGTGGCATCCTGATCTTTGTCAAAATCATCCGTGATCTGTCCTTGGTGGTGCTGTTGTTCACCCCAACAATGCCGGTCATGTCTGTCTTGGCATACCGCTATGCCTCGGAAGGGTTCGCGCAGTTTGCCAATGCGATCACTGTCGTCATTCTCGTTATTTCAATCGTCGCCACGCTGTTGGCAAGCCGCCTGCAGGCAAAATCACAACCGTGGCTAAAGGACTAAAGACCGATGCTCGAAATCAAAAACCTCACCAAACGCTTTGGGACATTTGAAGCCGTCAAAGACGTATCAATCTCGGTGCCGGACGGGGCGTTCCTTGTTCTGCTTGGGCCATCCGGCTGCGGCAAAAGCACGCTTTTGCGGATGCTCGCAGGGCTGGAACAGGCCTCAAGCGGGCAGATCATATTTGACGACCAAGTTGTGTCTGATGGCGATAAGAATTGGTCCGTTGATCCGGCAAAACGCAATTCCGGTCTTGTTTTTCAGTCCTACGCGCTTTGGCCGCATATGTCCGTGCGCGGCAACGTGGAATGGCCCCTAAAGGTCATGAACATGCCCACGGCCGAACGTAAATCCCGCACGGATGAGGTTCTGACCCTTCTCGATATCCATGCCCTCGCGGATCGCTACCCAAACGAGATTTCGGGCGGCCAACAACAACGCGTCGCAATTGCGCGCACCATAGCACCCAAACCCGGTGTGCTGCTGTTTGATGAACCGCTGTCAAACCTTGATGCAAAGCTGCGGGTGGAAATGCGCACCGAACTGATGCGCCTGCACCGCGCAACAGGGGCCACTACCGTCTATGTCACCCACGACCAGATCGAGGCCATGACAATGGCGACCCATGTGGCCGTAATTAACGAAGGGCGCGTGCAACAGTTTGGCGCGCCGTCCGACCTGGTCGATCATCCCGAAACGGCGTTCGTTGCGACCTTTGTGGGCACGCCGCCAAACAACATTATTCCCGTGAAAAAACAAGGCGATGGTGTGTCCGCCGGGGGGCATGTGATGGCGATGGAGCCGCCAAATGATGATTGCCTCGCGATGTATCGCGCTGAAATGTTGAACATCGTCGATGCGCCAACACCCCGCACCATCTCGATGGAACTGGTGGAGACAAGCGCCATTGCAGGGCGCATGATGGTCACCGGGCTTTCTGACACGCTGCGCCTGACGGCCATAGTGGACCGTCTGGATACGGTGCGGGTCGGGGATACCGTCCATTTTGAATTGCCACACCAACCACAATCCTGGTTTTCCCTGACCGGCGAGAGGATCGAGTAATGCGTCTACTTCTTGTGCGACACGGCCAATCCGAATGGAACGCCACACACCGCCTGCAAGGGCAAGCCGATATTGCTCTTTCTGAAACGGGACAGGGACAAGCGGATGCCTTGCGCGCGACCATCGCGGACATCGGGCCCTGCCGGGCGATTGCCTCAGATCTTGAACGTGTGCGCGACACCGCCGTACGGATAGGCGCGCCCGATGCAAGCCCGACCGTAAGACTGCGCGAAATCGACGTGGGCGATTGGACGGGCCGCACCATCGAAGACATCATTGCCGAAGATGAAACAGCCTACCTTGCTTGGCGCGCAGGTACAGGCACCCCACCGGGCGGGGAGCTTTGGGAAGATTTCGCCGACCGCGTCAGCGCGGCCATTCAACATGAGGTGCAAACACCCTGTGATAATCTGCTGGTTGTCTGCCATGGCGGCGTCATCCGCGCCATTCTGCAACGCTTTTTGGAATTGCAGCCGGCCAGCATCATCCCCGTCGCCCCGGCCAGCCTGACGGCCATTCGACTTGCCAACAAAAAGGGCAAACCAAACCGGCTTGAGCTGTTCAACTACCGTCCCGTCAGCCTAGATTTCGAAGCGCCAGACTGATGCTTCTTGATATCGGTTCTCTTATCGCGGGCTGTGGCCTTTTGTTTCTTGGCGGCGATTGGCTGGTTGACGGCGTGTCAGGTCTTGCGCGGCGGCTCAAGGTGTCTCCGATCCTGATCGCGTTTGTCTTGCTAGGTTTCGGAACATCCGCACCAGAATTGTTTGTGGCCATTGATGCGGTGTTGTCGGGCGCGCCGGACATAGCCATGGGCAATATCATCGGCAGCAACATTGCGAACCTGTTGCTTGTCCTGGCCGTGACAGCCGTGATCGCCCCCCTTGTGATCGACCCTGAGACCCTGCGCATTGATGGCAGCGTTATGTTGCTCAGCGCCGTGGCTTTGGGGTTAGTCGCCCTTGATGGCAGCGTCTCTCGTCTGGATGCGGTGGTGCTGATCGGCGGCACGATCTGCTATTTGCTGTTTCGATGGAAAAGCCTGCAAGACGATGACGACGATGATGATCCCGTGTCGCTCGGCAAATCCGCAATCTTCGCCCTTCTTGCATTGGCCGCATTGCCGATTGGCGCAAACCTGTTTGTAAACGGGGCCAGCGGGTTTGCACTTCGCTTCGGTATCTCAGAGGCGGTGATTGGTCTGACGGTCGTCGCACTTGGCACGTCACTGCCCGAAATCGTAGTGTCCGTCGTCGCGGCCCTGCGCCGCGAATGCGGCATGGTCCTGGGTGGTATCCTTGGAAGTAACGTGTTCAACGGCACAATCGTTCTGGGTGGTGCCGCATTGTTCACCCCCATCGTTGTGGACGCCGTATTCCTGACCGCATGGATCCCGATAATGATCGGCGCGTCGGTACTGTCACTGGTTTTCCTTAGAACAGGTCACCTGCTCAGCCGCCCAGAAGGCCTGATCATGATGGCCGCCTATTGCGGGATCTTTCTTCGGTAGGCGTGGGCGGCCCTGCAACGCCGCAAAGATGTGGGTGCGCTCATGCACGCCCCCAAGGTCACCTTTGCGGGTCGCGACTAAAAATGCGCGTTTGTTGTTTGTCTGGCGGTTTGGATGTCCACGATCGAAATGCTGGAAGCCGCAGGATATCCAGTCCACCTGTCTGCTCCGACATCAAACGATCGAACTCAACAACATCAACCTATTTCGGCGTCTCCCCAAGAAACCGATCCAAGCGCAAAGCAGACATGGATGGAACCGCAGTGAAGGCACGCTTAGTCCGCACCTTGTAAGTTCGATGGTCTGATCTCGCCGCAGTTTGTATGAATGGCCGGTTTTCCCACCCCAAGGCCGCGCGGCAGATCATGCATCTGCAACAATTTGCTTGCTGCGCGCGCACGCAGCGAGAAAGCCGAATTTACAGGTTGGGCTCAGACCCGGCATTCGCCGCGTGGCTCATGAGCGGCTGGTCTGGGAACAACGGCCCTTCGCTGCACGCCGCCTGAACTGGTAGAGAGCCGGACAATCCCGGCATTCATTTTTTAGACTTCGCTGACGCAGCATTCTCTCGTGGTCGCGGCGCATATATTGTTACGATGCAACTTGCGGCGCCAATGCGGTCGTTCACGGGCGTTGTTCCGCTTAGAACCGAGACCGTCATTTCCCTCGCACGCATAGCGATCTTGATTCTGTAGTGCGATGAATGTTGGCGGTCTGGCAAATCGCGACTTATCCACAACCCTGATCTGAAAAGGCTCATTCGCGGCAACCTGGACCAATTTTCGAATCGGTTCAGCAAATCCCAAATCCCTTCTGATGGCTTTTGGGCCTACGGGTGCGAACCAGCGATTTTTGTCGAAACGGCCTCCTGGCTTCTGAAAGGGTCTCCAAACCGCCCGCATCAATTAGCTCGGGCTAGCGGCATGTCCTTAAGAGAATAGGAGTCCTCTTGCCAAATCCGGCGTCAAAAATCGAAGTTCGTTTTCTGCAAGCGAATTCATCAAGTAGAATGCAATGACACCAATGTCATTTTCTCTTGACTCGGAAAAGACACCGGTGTCATTAATTGGGTCAATCGAGATCTCGAACTCACTTGGAGCGGAATCGCAATAGAGGGAATCTGTTTTGGCAACGATCTATGATGTGGCAAAACACGCCAAAGTATCACCAAAAACGGTAAGCCGTGTGCTGAACGGGGAAGGCCCAGTCAAGCAATCAACACGCGACGCTGTGATGAAAGCGATGGAGGAAATCCGCTACGTTCCATCATTGGCCGCCCGCTCGATAAAGTCGCAAAAATCGGGGCTGCTGGGTCTGATCACTGGCGCGATTAGTACGGGTGTGGACTCGCAAGATAATACCGGTTTGCCTGATTTGTTGATTGTGCAGGGCATCCAACACATTGTTGAACGCTCAGGAAAGACACTGTTAATCTCGGACACAGGCGGTCGTCCAGACAGCGCTCGGGCATTGATCCGCACGTTCCGCGAGCATCGTGTCGAGGGGCTTATCTACGTCGCTGATTTCCACAAACAACTGGAAGAAGCGCTTCCCGTTGGTGACATCCCCACGGTGCTGGTAAACTGCTATGACGACCATGACACGCCATCTGTCCTACCAGACGATGAACAAGGTCAGTATCTTCTAACTTCCAAAGTTGTTGAGGCGGGGCACAGCCGGATCGCGTATCTTTCATTGGGCGCATCTTTTGATGCGACCCGTTTGCGATTGAAGGGTTTCAAGCGGGCTCTGACGGCTGCGGGTGTTACTTTTGACCCGGCCCTCAGTGTACCAGTCGACATGTTTACACCGTCAAGCGCCCAGCAATTGATTTGGGACGCGATAGACCGCTTCCTGAAGTTACCTGAGCCTCCCACAGCTATTTGTTGCGGAAACGACCGACTTGCGATGGTTGTCTACGGTATTCTACGGGAGCGCGGCCTTTCGGTCCCTGAGCAAATGTCAGTGATTGGTTACGATGATCACAAATTGATTTCAGAGGCCTTGTATCCTTCATTGACGACCGCCGAACTGCCCTACAGCGCCATGGGCGCACGGGCGGCGCAACTGATGCTGGACATGATTGGCGACCCTACCTTTGTCGCCCCGAACGATCCGCTGTTGGTCAGCGGACAAGTGCGGAAACGAAATTCACTAACTGGCGTGCGGAATGAAATGGGCACGCTGATAAATCTTAGCGGGAGGAAACAAAAATGAAACATATCTTAAAGACGACCGTCGCCATTGGTGCGATGCTTGTATCAACCACGGCCATGGCCCAAACAGAGCTGAGCCTTTGGTATCACGGTGCCGGTAGCGCTAACGCCGAGGAAGCGCTTGTGAACCAGTTGGTCGAAGACTTCAACGCGAGCCAGTCAGACTGGAACGTTGTGTTGGAGACATTTCCGCAGTTGGCCTACAATGATGCCGTAGGTGCTGCCGCTTTGGCTGGCGAGTTGCCGGACATTTTGGATGTTGACGGACCGATCATGCCAAACTGGGCATGGGCCAACTACATGCAGCCACTTGGCATTGACGAGGCGCTGATTGCTGATTTCCTGCCGGGCACAATTGGGCGCTGGGACGGAGAAGTTTATTCTGTCGGCCTGTGGGATGCGGCGGTTGCAATCATGACGCGTCGTTCCACACTCGAAAAGTATGACATTCGCGTGCCGACAATCGCCGAGCCTTGGACTGGCGACGAATTCAACGCCGCACTGGAGGTGATCGCGGCTTCGGGCGACTTTGATTACCCGCTTGACCTCGGCATGGCTTGGACTGGTGAATGGTATCCTTATGCGTTCTCGCCTTTCCTGCAAAGCTTTGGCGGCGACATTGTTGACCGGTCTACATATCAATCTGCAGAGGGCGTGTTGAACGGTGATGAAGCCATTGCGTTTGGCGAATGGTGGCAGGGCTTGTTTGAAAACAACCTCGCACCTGGCACAAGCCAAGACGCCGCCGTGCGCGAAACCGGCCTTCTTGAAGGCAACTATGCCATGGCATGGAATGGCAACTGGGCCGCTTTGCCAGTCGTCGAAAAATTCGGTGACGATGCATTGTTCTTACCTGCGCCTGACTTTGGTAATGGCTCTACTATTGGTGCCGCATCTTGGCAGTTCGGGATTTCGGGCACATCCGAGAACTCAGACGGCGCGCGTGAATTCATCGAATTCGCCATCCAGCAGAAATACCTGTCGGCATTCTCTGACGGTACTGGCCTCGTTCCGTCAACGAAAGCTGCAGCCGCCGAAACAGCAAACTACCAGCCGGGTGGCCCGCTTGAGGTGTTCTTTGACCTGTCAGAGGCGCAGGCGCTCGTTCGCCCTGTGACACCTGGTTACGTCGTCTCTGCAAAAGTGTTCGAGAAGGCACTGTCTGATATAGCAAACGGCGCTGACGTAGCAGACACGTTGGATGCCGCGGTTGATGAGATCAACGAAGATATTGAACGCAACTCGGGCTACGGCCACTAGGACCGATACCGTAACAGGCGGCGGCAAATACGCCGCCGCCTGAACGAGAATTTTGGGGGGAAACATGGCAACGCGTATTGATCAGTCAAACAAAGCCGGCTGGCTTATGGCAGGACCCGGCATCTTTTTGATGACAGCGTTCATCATCGTGCCCTTCTTTCTGGCATTCGCCTTTTCGCTGACGAACCAGCGATTGGCGTCCCCGAATGCAACCGAATATGTTGGATTTGACAACTACCGTGGGCTTCTTGGCGTCGCAGTATTCACGCTTGAGCCGGAGCGCGATGACGCGGGCGAAGTTGTAATTGATGACGACGGAGAGATCTCTTATCCGCGCTTGCGCAATTTCACGCGCAACAATCCCGACTACCCAAACCTGGCGGGCAAACGCGAGTGGTTCAGCTGGCAATGGGGTGACGATCGCATAGTCATATTGGCGGCAGATGTCGTCTTTATGAAGGCCCTCATAAACACATTCACCTTTGTCTTTGTGGTCGCTCCAGTTCAGGCTGCTGTCGCTCTAGGACTCGCTCTACTGATCAATCAGAAAATGCGTGGCATCAGCATTTTCCGAGCTCTATATTTCATGCCGGTTGTGGTTTCGATTGTCGTCGTCTCACTTCTTTGGCGATTTATCTACGCACCGGGCGACGGACTATTGAACAATCTATTGGGCTTCTTTTCATTTGGTGCATTCGATCCGCGCGACTGGCTAGGTAACCCGAACACAGCCCTTGGGTCGATTATGGCGATGTCGATCTGGCAGGGCGTTGGATTTCACATGGTGATCTGGCTGTCTGGCCTACAAACGATCAGTCCAACACTCTATGAAGCTGCGAGTATTGAAGGCGCGAACAAGCGTCAGCAATTCCGCTATGTCACATGGCCGGGTCTACGCAATACGGCTGTTTTGATCTTGATCGTGATCACCATGCAGGCATTTGCCCTATTCGCGCAGATCGATGTGATGACCAATGGCGGACCGCTCGATAGCACCCAAGTGCTCGTGTTTCAGGCCGTTGAGCGCGGCTATGGCAAGCAGGACATCTCAGGTGGCTCGACCATTTCGGTGCTCTTGTTTGTGATCGTCTTGTCTATCTCGCTCATCCAACGCTACCTCACCCGGGAGAAAAACTGATGGCTGCTATTAATCCAGATGACCAAGGATTGCGCCTCGCGGTGCGCTACGCTGTTCTTTGCCTTGTTGCGGTAATATTCGTCTTCCCGCTACTGTTCATGGTGATGTCATCGTTGAAGCCATCCGCGCAGCTCTTGCTCGACACAAAGAGTATCCGCGCCTTTCTTCCTGTGGGCGATATTTCACTCGACAACTATAGGGCCGCGTTTGACCGCGCACCAATCGGGGTATTTGTCCTTAACTCGGTGCTAATCACCGGGGTCACGGTTCTGTTGACAATCTTCGTGTGTTCTTTGGCGGGCTTTGCCTTCGTGTTTTTGGATTGGAAAGGCCGCGGCGTGATCTTTTCAATTCTTCTGGCAACGCTGATTATCCCTTATGAAACGATCTTTATCCCGCTTTTGTTGATGGCCAGCCAGTTGCCATGGATTTCCACAGAAGGGTTAGAAATCGGTTGGCTAAACAGCTATCGCGTGCAGGTGGTCCCCTTCATCGCGGACGGGCTTTCGATCTTTCTTTTTGTGCAGTTCTTCCGTGATCTGCCGCGCGAATTGATCGAGGCAAGCCGCGTCGAAGGTGCAAGCTGGTGGGCGATCTATCGCCGCATCGTCATGCCGTTGTCTGGCCCAGTCATCGCAACCGCCGCGATCCTGAAGTTTCTCTTCATGTACAATCAGTATCTGTGGCCGCTTATGGTCGTTCAGGATGAAAGCATTCGTCCGGTGATGGTTGGCCTTGGCTATTTCACAGATCAGCTGAACGTGCCTTGGGGCGAAGTAATGGCGTATCTGACTGTGATTACTGTGCCTGTTCTTGCGTTCTATCTGTCGCTCCAAAAGGTGTTCATCTCATCTGTTGCATCGACAGGGGTCAAAGGCTGATGGGGCTTGCGCTTGACAAAAAATGGCTCTGGGACTCGTGGTATGTGCGCGATGGCGAGACATATCACGGGTTTTTCCTGCAGGCCGACAAGGCGCTGGAGGACCCTGAACTGCGCCATTGGAATGTTACATATGGGCATGCCACGAGTACCGATCTCATCAACTGGAACTATCTGGGGACATGTTTTGCCCCAGCTGATGAACCTGCATGGGATGACTTCACAACCTGGACGGGCTCTGTGATTGCAGGCGATGACGGCCAATGGCACCTCTTTTACACGGGCACCAGCAAATCCAGCAACGGCAAGCAGCAAAAGATTGGCCATGCCGTCAGTGATGATCTGCACAATTGGACGCGTGTTGGAGACGGCCAGATTCTTGACCGCAACGACACGTATGAAGAGTTTGTACCCGGCCAATGGCATGACCGCGCGTTCCGCGACCCGTGGGTCATGCGTGACCCCGACGGTGATGGTTGGTTGATGTATTTCACTGCCCGCAAGGCCGACATACCCAATGCAATGGAGGCTGGTGCAATTGGATTTGCTACGTCCAAGGACCTTTTTACTTGGGAATTGCAAGATCCGGTCTATGTCGGAGGGTTTGGCGAGCTCGAGGTGCCGCAAGTATTTGAGGCAAGAGGAAAGTGGTATTGCCTGTTTTGTACCGCAGCGCGATTCTGGAGTAGCGAAGCGATTTCGATCGCAGGCCCGGCAATGACGGGCTCGCATTATTTGATAGCGGACGATCCACGCGGGCCTTGGCGGATTGCGCCCGGTCCGGCGCTGGACGTGTCAGTTTTTCCCAAGCGGTATGCTGCACGTATCGTCTGCGACGGCGCAGAGATGAAGCTACTTGGGTTCAATTGGTCCGAAAAAGAGGGCGGTCAATTCAAAGGGGAAATCAGCAATCCAGACCTCGTCGAGATCACTGAAGATGGATTGTTAAGACTGGCCAAGTCGGCCTGAATTATCAAAGGGAGGAAGTGCAATGGCTGATGTCATGCTTAAAGGGATCAAGAAGAGTTACGGCCCTGTCGATGTTATCAAGGGCGTTGATATTGAAATCCGGGATGGCGAATTTGTCGTATTTGTCGGCCCGTCCGGTTGCGGTAAATCCACGCTATTGCGGATGATCGCAGGTTTGGAAAGCATTTCTGGCGGCTCACTGGACATTGGTGGTCGTGAAATGAATCAAGTGCCTGCGTCCGAACGCGGCATCGCCATGGTGTTCCAATCGTATGCCATCTTCCCCCATATGACGGTGCGCGAGAACGTTGCCTTTGGTTTGACAATTGCCGGTGCGCCAAAGGATGAGATTGATCAGAAGGTGAACGAAGCAGCGCGCATTCTCCAAATGGAACACCTGATGGAACGCAAGCCTTCGCAGCTATCCGGTGGTCAGCGCCAACGTGTTGCGATCGGGCGTGCGATTGTCCGGCAGCCTGAAGTTTTTTTGTTCGATGAGCCCCTGTCGAATCTGGACGCAGCATTGCGTTTGGACATGCGCATCGAGATTGGAAAGCTGCACAAATCTCTGGATGCAACCATGGTTTATGTGACGCACGATCAGGTTGAAGCGATGACATTAGCCGACAAGATCGTTGTTCTGAAAGATGGGTACGTCCAGCAGGTCGGAACACCTATGGACCTGTATCACCGTCCAGATAATCTATTTGTTGCAGGGTTCATCGGCGCGCCATCGATGAACTTTATTGATGTGCAGATGACGTCGCGGTCCGGCGATACGGCGCAGGTCAGCTCTGAAACCGTTGCGGAATTCACGGCTCCTGTCTGGCGCGAAGGACTTGGGCAGACTGGGCCTGCAACAATGGGAATCAGACCGCAGGACTTGCGTCCGGCAGACAGCGATAATGCGATCCTGCACGGCAGTGTGACTTTGGCGGAACGGCTTGGGACCGAAACAGTCGTCGACATTGTATTGAATGATGGCAGCCGTGTTCTTGCATCGCTTAGTGAAGACCGTATCTTTGACCCGGGCGAGGAAATAGGCCTGACATTTGATCACGACAAAGCGCATCTCTTTGCACCTGCTTCCGCTGAAGAACAGCGTTCTGCACAAACGGCCGCCTGATGACTAAACCCCTTTTGATCATGGACCAGCACTTTCGCAAGGTCGAAGAATTGTTTCGACCAGATGTGTTTCGTGCCTTGGCGGGATTGTGCCGGATTGAAGGCGCTAAGAACTGGCCGATGGATCCTAAGCGGATCGACGATCTTCTGACTGATGCCACCTTTTACGTTTCCTCCCGTCCCGCTTTGCAAGCTGAACAACTGGCACGCGCCAGCAGCTTGCGGGCGGTTATGGAGGTGTCCGGCGCTTTTCACGATGACCTAGACTATGAGGCGTGCTTTGACCGCGATATCGAGGTGTTGTCGTGTATACCAAGCTTTCGATACGCAGTCGCAGAAATGACGTTGGCGATGATCCTTGCTGGAGCACGGGGTCTCGTCCATGAACACGAAGCCTTTCGAAACGGATCGGAGGGGTGGTTGGAGGACCGTGATGCGACGGATTTCAGCCTCTATGGCCAAACCGTTGGCTACATTGGGTATGGACAGATTGCACGTCAAACGCACAAATTGTTGGAGCCATTCGCGCCGGTTGTCGGGGCCTATGATCCCTGGCTTTCGAAGGACAATACAGACGTTGAACTGTTTGAGCTTGACGAACTTGTGACGCGTCACCGTGTTATCGTTGTCGCTGCTGCGCCTTCAAAAGAGAACAAACATCTTCTCAGCGCAGATTTAATTTCAAGGCTCGCCCCTGGAACCCTCGTCGTCGTCGTCAGCCGAGCCTATTGTGTGGATTTCCCAGCGCTTATTGCGGCTGCGGAATCTGGACGTATCCGCGTGGCCACGGATGTATTTCCGGTTGAACCTCTCAAGGCGACTGACCCTTTGAGACAGTCGCGAAATATCATTCTCTCGCCGCACCGTGCAGCGGCAGTGCCGGGTGGACGATTTCCAATTGGTGACATGATCCTGCACGATGTAAGTGCAATCCTGAACGGCGATCCAACACGCCAGCTTAAGGCTGCAGACCGCGATAGAGTAGCAAGCCTCGCTGGTGGGCAACGCGGCATTCAGGCTGTACGTTGACATTCCGCTGGGGCATTCTCGCGACGGGCAACATAGCGAAATCCATGGCAGAAGCACTTTCCGTGGTCGAGGATGCGCAATTGCTTGCCGTGGCCTCGCGCGGACAGACCGCAGCCGATGCATTTGCGCAAAAATGGGACGTTCCGCGTGCCTATGCAGGCTATGATAGGCTGCTGGCAGACCCTGACATCGACATTGTCTATGTTGCGACACCGAATGCAATGCACCGCGAAAACATACTGGCGGCGCTGGACGCGGGTAAGCATGTCTTATGCGAAAAGCCCATGACGACCTCTGCCGCTGATAGTCAGTATTGCGCAGACTATGCGGCCGCACGCGATCTGTTCTTGATGGAAGCGATGTGGACCGCTTTCTTCCCCGCCATGCAAATGGCAGTTGATATGATTGCAGCCGGAGCGATTGGGAAGCCTCGGCACCTAACCGCATCCTTTGTTTCGTACCGTAACCCTCGAGAGTTCCCGAACCTATTTGATCCAGCGCTGGGGGGCGGGGCAGCACTCGACCTTGGCATTTACCCGATCACCATTGCACAATTGCTGGGTGGGCCTATCGTTTCGTTATCGTCGCAGACGGTGCGCGGGCAGAATGGTGTCGATGAAATGACAGTGGTATCCGGCCGTCACAAAAGCGAACTTCTGTCACAATTGTCTTTTGGATTTCGCGTCGACCTTCCGGCAGAGACCATCGTCACCGGCGATGCTGGCCAGATAATAATCTCTAACCCCTGCTATCGGCCCGAACAAATAGTCGTCCAGAAAGCGGGTCAGCGGGAAGTGATTTCGGCGCCCATGGTAGGTAACGGATATACCCATGAGGTCATTGAAGTGCAGCAATGTTTGGCATCTGGCCTGACTGAGAGCAGAAAATACCCTGCAGCAATCTCCGTAGGAACGGCATTGCTCATGGAAGAGATATTGCGTGTCTAAAAGAGGGTGGGCTGCGCTTCCGCATTGCTAACCAAACGGATGCGGCCACTGACACATATGTCTTAGCTTGCAACTAAGAGCCAAGATTTCCTTGGCATTTGCTCGAATTCAATACTTCCAGACAGGGTGACGCACATTTTCTTTCGCCTAACAATGACCAGGCATCAAGATGTGGAGTTCAGAGATGGATCAACCTCTGGAACGCCTCAGCGGTGTCCTTGTCCATCGGGTAGTAGAGTTCGACTTTCAGATCATCGAGTGTGACGTCTTCAGGTGTCCCGAATTGGGCGAGCGTTGCGAACATCGACAGCCGCACATCACCATGGCGCAAGATGGTTGGAATGACCGGGTTTGATCCACTCTCGATATGGCCGCGGACTTGGCTTAGATAGCCAACCGCCCGATCCAGCTCAGGCACTCCGCCTTGAGCCAGGCTCTCGACACGCAGGCGCTTGGCCGCGTGGTGCGCAACCTCGGGCCAGTTTTCGACAACGTCAGGCAGAACGCTGGATGTCATCAGATCGATCATACTGTCGCCTTCACCAATGCCAAACAGACCAAACAACGCTAACGCACTCGCATTAGCTTGGCGGATCGTCCAAAGGTGATCAACGGCAAGGCCGGGATAGGGCATATGGTTGGTTAGCATGCGATCAACGGCACTGCGGATAGGGGCCATCTCGTCGTCCGACCAGTTCCGCGCGGCATAGCGAACGGCAAAGCCAGCGTGGGTCAGCATTTGGTTGCGCGCATCCAGAGGCAGTTGCAACGCATCGCCAAGCTTGGCCACCATCTCACGGCTCGGCTGCGCGCGACCGGTCTCTAAGAAGGACAGGTGACGGCCCGAGATATCTGCCTCATGCGCCAAATCCAATTGGCTATAGCGGCGCGCGGTGCGCCATGATTTCAGGCTTTGTGCAAAGTCGTTCATGGCGTGTCATACCATAAGGGAAAACTAAATTCACTTACCTCTGGGGTAATTGCGAGTGTGCTTCGTGGCGCGCTATGAGTTGCAAGACTCAGGAGTATCGCATGGCGCGCCAAGCAACTCATAAAATGTGGATGAAAGTCTCGGCCCTCGTGATTGCAGGGTTTGGCCCCTTACTGACTTTGGGCACGATGCCTGCTTTTAATGAACCCGCGCGGTGGGGGCTTGATCTTCTGACGTGGCCTCTTGACGGATTTCCGTCCTATGAGGCCCCTGAAATCTGGTTTCTATCCGCACTCACCGGAGGCTTTCTTGTTGGATGGGGCGTGATGGTCTGGTGCCTTTCGATCTGGGTTTATGATGCAGCCACCGAAGCCGTGCGCCGCACATTGCTTGTGAGCGTTGGCTTCTGGTTTGTCCTCGACAGCTTTGGCTCAATCACGTCGGGCAATTGGCCCAATGCGCTTTGGAACATCCTTGTCCTTTGGCTGGTGGTTGGCCCCATGTGGAGGCCTGCCGAAACCGAAACATCCATTACCGGAAACACTTCATGACCCTTTTTCGCAATGCCCTGATTGCAATGACCATTGCCCTTGTCATCATGACCATCGCGGCGGTGGCGCAAGGGGGAATTGATCTTCTAAGCCCATATTTCGGCGCGATATTGGCGCTGACTTGGCAAGGACAGTTTAATGCAGACTTCGCCTGCTACATCATCCTTTCCGGCATCTGGATGGCTTGGCGCAGCGGGTTCTCAAAGGGTGGCCTTACCCTTGGCGTTTTCGCGGCGCCATTGGGTATTCTGTTTTTTGGGCCATACCTCATCTACCTGATTGGCAAGACGTCGGGCGACCCCCGCAAGTTATTGCTGGGTGTTCACGCCGACGTTGCAATACACGAATAGATCAGCGTGGGATCACCTGTTTGATGGGCCGGACCGCAGCATCAAGTTGCACCTGTCAGCAAATAGCGCAACGACTGAAAACCTTTTCGCTGCAATGTCTCACGGCGGTAGACGAGGTAATAGCCAAACCCTACTCGTGAAATAGGCGGCCCAATGCGAATGACGTCGCCCGATTGGACATAGGCATCTTCCAGCCCCAGCGATCCGATCGCCAAACCCTCGCCGTGGCGGACCATGTCCAGCATCGCAGGATAGTTACGAACTTCGTGAAGGGGCGCATCAGCGTCAAAATTTGCCTGCGTGATCTCTTTCCACAGGCGCCAATCCATCCAACCCATACCATGCGGGTCTCCGTGGTCGAGCAACCAGTCCTGACGAAGTGTGCCAGGTAGATCATCTGGATCAAGAGATGGGTGTTCATTCAGAAAGTGAGGGGCGGCGATGACATAACACTCCTCAGCAAACAGCAAATCGGCCTCATGACCGTTAAAGTTTCCTGCGCCAAACCGAATTGACGCATCCACGGCAAAGTCATCAAACTGGTGGTAATCATCGGCGGTGATGAAGTTGACAGTTGCCGATGTGGCCGCGCGCATCGCGGCGAGGCGCGGCATCAGCCACAAATGCATGATCCCGAACGACGCCCCCAGCACAATCTGGTCACCCCGCTGGCGTGGCAAGGCACGCATGCCCAATTCCACTCGATCCAAACTTGACGTTGCCAGATCGGCAAGAGCTTCGCCCACGCGTGTGAGGCGAATAACGTTACCGTTTCGCTTGAATAGTTTTGCGTCGACCCAGCTTTCTAGGTTGGCAATGTGGCGCGTCACAGCCGGTTGCGCGATGCCAAGTTCCTGTGCGGCTTTGGTAAAACTCAAATGGCGGGAGGCTGCCTCAAAAGCAATCAAAGCGTTCATCGGAGGCAGTTTGCGGCGCATGATCTCTCCATACCTTTTCGTTATGAGAGGATGCCGTTTTTTGACCTCGGCGCAATTGCTTTTCTGGACCATAAAGAAGCCGTGAAGGCGAAAAATGGAGCATGCCGTGGAGCGGGTGAACTTTAGACAGATGAAAGACGGCACCAAGGAAGAATATGACTTCCTTACCGCGCATGAGACGGAATATGCCGCTGGCACGGCGGATCGCCTGCTCAAAGCGCTCGTTGATCTGGACGAAAGCCTATCGGGTTATCAAGTGACGCGGCTGGGCCATTCATTGCAGTCTGCCACGCGGGCCTGGCGCGATGGGGCGGATATCGATTGGGTCGTATCAACGCTATTGCACGATATTGGTGATATTTACGCGCCATACAATCATGACGAATATGCAGCAGCTGTAATCCGGCCCTTTGTGCGCGAACAATGCGCGTGGACCGTTGAAAAGCACGGCGATTTTCAAATGATCTATTACGGCGAACATGTGGGGGCCGATCCGCAGAAGCGGGACGCCTTTCGCGACAGCCCATATTTCGAGGATTGCGCCATGTTTTGTGAACGCTGGGATCAATCCAGCTTTGATCCTGATTATGACATGCTACCGATCACGTTTTTTGCGCACATGGTGCACGAGGTTTTCGCCCGCATTCCCTATGACGCAGCAGTTACCCTGAGTGGTGTACGCGCACCGTTGCAAGACGCCAATGTTGCATCCCAGCGAGCCGCCTGATCCGTTGAAAGCGATCTGATATGTCTGACAGCCAAGACCCACAGGCACCCGCAAAACGCAAAATCTGGAACTTCACCCCAAGCTTGCCGCTGCAAATGGCTCCGTATTATGCGTGGCCGTTCAAGCCGATTGCATCGCTGGTGTATCTTTTGCGAAGCTGGAATCCGGTCGGCATGCGGTGTCTGTTTTTGCTGGGCGCTATCATCACCTGGGCATTCTTCACGCCAGACTTGAGCCGCGCGCAAACCTTGTCGTTTGAATGGATCAGCGAGGTCTGGTTACGCAATTTCATCATCCTGTTCAGCGTTGCAGGAGGGTTGCATCTCCTGCTTTGGAAATTCGGCGTTCAAGGTGACGAGATGCGGTATGACATGCGCCCGATGATGAAGGGTGCAAAGGTGTTCTGGTTCAAGAACCAAGTCTGGGACAACATGTTCTGGTCATTTGTGGCTATGCAGTTCTGGACCTTCTTTGAATGCCTGATGTGGTTTGCCTACGCCAATGGCTGGGCCACGATGATTACCTTTGAAAGCAATCCAATCTGGTTTGTCGTGCTGATCGTTCTGATCCCGATCTGGGCGGGTTTCTATTTTTATGCGCATCACCGCCTGTTGCACCGCGGGTTCATGTACCGGCATGTCCATTCCTGGCACCACCGCAATATCAACACAGGGCCGTGGTCGGGCCTTGCGATGCATCCGGTCGAAAGCTTCATCCTGATGACGGATACACTGTTGTTTTTGGTGATACCGGCCCATCCGATCCACGTGATTTTTCTACTCTTCCACCACGGCGTTGGCGCACCGACATCCCATACCGGTTTTGAAAAGCTCAAGATTGGCAGCATCGGTGGTGTCAAGGTCGGCGATTTCTTCCACCAGCTTCATCACCGGTTTTTTGATTGCAACTACGGCACCTACGAGACGCCATGGGATGAATGGTTCAACACGTTCCATGACGGAACAGACCAGGGCAACGAAATGGTGAAGGAACGTCGCCGCAAGATCTGGTCGACGAAGTGAGGAGGCGGCCAAAGCCGACCGAGGATTAATCTAACTGAAAGTCACTAAGTTCTGCAACGTGATCCTTAAGTAATTCGTTGTCGCCGCAGTAAGCGCGAACAACCGGTTTTTCCGCCGCATGGCGAAACAGGTTTCTTAGCACGCGCTGCATTGTTCGCGCTGCAAGCGCACGCAGCACAAATTACCAATTTAGGTCTGGACTCCTACCGTCATTTGCCTCGTGATCTACAAACGGCTGGTCTGGGAGGGAGTTCTGTTCGCTGCATCGGGCATCAACTGGTAAGACGCGGGGTAATCCCCCCATTTTTAATGGGGCTCAGCCGTAGAATTCACGCAGCCATTTTCAGTTTCATTGCGGGTGTTATGCCGCCGATGCCCATGTTGGGTCGATCGTTGTTGTAAGTCCAGAGCCATTGC
>Ga0316204_10003541_pt1 | contig 30807 bp, 26 predicted proteins | sample 6monrhotite_MG_2_FD_205661 | JGI IMG/M metagenome (GOLD analysis project Ga0316204, IMG submission 205661) | Microbial mat bacterial communities from mineral coupon in-situ incubated in ocean water Damariscotta River, Maine, United States -... | ecosystem: Environmental > Aquatic > Marine >...
GGATACACCTTTGACTTCGTTGATAATGCGCCGCGATACGGTTTCCAGCAGCTCGTAGGGTAAGCGTGCTGCCTGGGCTGTCATAAAGTCAATGGTTTCGACGGCGCGCAAGGTAACAACGTATTCGTAACGGCGCCCGTCACCGGTAACACCCACGGATTTCACCGGTAAAAACACCGCGAAAGCCTGGCTGGTTTTGTGATACCAATCATGATTGTGTAATTCTTCGATAAAAATAGCATCCGCATTGCGTAAGATTTCCGCATATTCCTTGTGAACTTCACCCAATATTCTTACTCCCAGGCCCGGGCCCGGGAAAGGGTGTCGATAAACCAACTCATGCGCTAAACCAAGGGTTTCACCGATGCGGCGCACCTCGTCTTTAAACAATTCGCGCAAAGGCTCAACGAGCCGCAATTTCATGTTCTCCGGCAAACCACCCACGTTGTGATGTGATTTAATCACATGGGCTTTACCTGTTTTAGAGCCAGCCGATTCAATAACATCAGGATATATCGTACCTTGCGCCAGCCATTTGGCATTTTTAATTTTTGCCGCCTGCTCTTCAAAAACATCAATGAACAAGTTGCCAATAATTTTTCGCTTCCGCTCCGGGTCATTTACCCCCACCAACGCGGTTAGAAACCGTTGTTCAGCGTTAATACGGATGACCTTCACCCCCATGTGTTTTGCAAACGTGGCCATCACCTGATCGCCTTCATTAAGACGCAACAAGCCATTATCCACAAAAACACAGGTCAGTTGACGACCGATAGCGCGGTGCAACAACGCGGCAACCACCGAGGAATCCACGCCACCGGATAATCCCAAAATCACCTCATCACTACCAACCTGCTGGCGCACCTGGGCAATGCTGTCCTCCACAATGTTTGAGGATTTCCACAACGTATCGCAACCACAAATTGTACAGACAAAACGCTCAATAATTCGATGGCCCTGACGAGTATGGGTAACTTCCGGATGAAACTGTAGCCCGTAATAGTGTCGGCTTTCATCAGCCATGCCCGCCAATGGCGAGTTTTCACTACTGGCAATTTTTTTAAATCCTTGGGGCAACTCAGTAACCCGGTCACCGTGACTCATCCAAACGTCCAGCAAACCATAACCTTCCGGTGTGGTTTCGTCTTCAATGTCGTTAAGCAACGCAGAATGGCCATGGGCGCGCACCTTTGCGTAACCAAACTCGCTGTGGCTATCGTTGTGAACCATGCCACCTAACTGCACCGCCATGGTTTGCATACCATAGCAGATTCCCAATAGCGGTATTCCTAATTCAAACACGACTTGGGGCGCACGCGGTGGTTCGAAAATATTGACGGACTCCGGACCACCCGACAACACTATGCCGTTAGGTGCAAACTTGCGGATCTGCTCACCATCGACATCGTAGGCATATATTTCACAATAAACACCGGTTTCTCGAATGCGCCGGGCAATCAATTGCGTGTATTGCGAACCAAAATCCAGAATCAGGATTTTATCGGCATGTATATCAATGACTGAATTCAAATTGGATTCCTATTACATCAATTAATCGTGGTTTTAATTATCGTAGCTTTAGTTATCGTGATTTTAATTATCGTGGTTTAATTCAATAGCATTGACGGCCACTGAACGATAATTATTCCTGGTGATACCTGGAAAAAGTTACACCTGATAATTAGGGGCTTCTTTGATAATTTGCACATCATGCACATGACTTTCATTCATGCCCGCTGACGTAACACGTATAAACTCCGGCTTAGTACGCATCTCATCAATGGTACTGCACCCGGTATAGCCCATACTTGAACGCAAACCCCCTAACAATTGATGTATAACAGGCTGCAGCAGTCCTTTAAAAGGCACGCGACCTTCAATACCCTCTGGCACGAGTTTATCAGAGGCACTTTCTTCCTGGAAATAACGGTCACTGGAACCATACTGACCTGTCATGGCACCTAACGACCCCATTCCCCGATACGACTTATAAGAGCGACCCTGATATAACTCAATTTCACCGGGGGACTCCTCAGTACCGGCAAACATGCTGCCAATCATAACGCAATGCCCGCCCGATGCGATCGCCTTGGCAATATCACCGGAATAACGTATTCCGCCATCGGCAATGACCGGAATCCCTTTGCCTTTGAGCGCTTCTGTCACATTAAAAATTGCCGTCACCTGAGGAACACCCACACCAGCGATAATTCGCGTGGTACAGATCGACCCGGGACCTATGCCCACTTTAACCCCGTCGGCGCCCACTTCTGCAAGCGCTAACGCCGCCGCTGCAGTGGCAATATTGCCACCGATCACATCCAGATCTGGATAATTTTTCTTAACCCAGGCAACCCGCTCAATCACCCCTTGCGAGTGTCCATGGGCTGTATCCACAACCACCACATCCACGCCAGCCTGAACCAACGCTTCCACGCGCTCTTCTGTTCCATCACCCGTGCCAACCGCAGCACCGACCCGCAAACGTCCCTGGTTGTCTTTGCTGGCATTAGGAAATTGTTCCGCCTTCTGAATATCCTTGACGGTCACCAGTCCGCGAAGCTGGAACTTATCATTAACCACCAATACTTTTTCAATGCGATGCTCGTGTAGCAGTCGGAGGATTTCATCACGCTCAGCCCCCTCCTTTACCGTCACCAACTTTTCTTTGGGGGTCATAATATTGGAGACCGGATGGTCGTACCGGGTTTCGAAGCGCAAATCCCGACCGGTTACAATACCCAGCAACTCCTCACCTTTTACCACTGGCACGCCGGATATGTTGTGAGCGCGGGTTAATCCCAGTACTTCTCGAATACTGGTCTCCGGCGAAACGGTAATGGGCGACTTAATAACACCGCTTTCATATTTCTTTACGGTTACCACCTGTTGCGCCTGCTTATCTGCCGTCATATTCTTGTGAATAATCCCCAGACCGCCCTCCTGCGCCATGGTAATCGCTAACCTCGCCTCGGTAACCGTGTCCATGGCGGCCGACACCAGGGGAATACTTAACTCGATATTGCGCGAAATCTTTGTTTTCAATACTACTTCTTTAGGTAAAACGCTAGAATGTGCTGGTAATAACAGTACATCATCGAAGGTGAGTGCTTCTTGAACAATTCGCATAATATAGATATCCATGCAGGCTATGATTTTGTAGGGTGGGCATTATAAAGATTGACGCCCACGGGGTAAACATGTAGGTTTAGTTTGTATTCAATTATAGAAACTTTTTCCAGCTGGTTATACCTGTGAATCGTTGAAACCTTTAGGGTTTAACAACATAGAGGCCAGCAGTTTTGATGAAATACGAAATGTCAGTGGAGGAGAAATAATGAAAAAAATAGTGGCCGCGGTAACCACCGCATTCGTTTTAAGCGGTTGCAGCCTGTTTGCTGCCGATAGTGGCAATACCGAAGAAAGCGTCATGTCAGGCGGTAATACGGAAGTGGAAGCGATTATTAAATCAGCTGAATCGGCTCTCGGCAAAGCAGCTTCAGTGGGCGGTGAATGGCGCGATTCCAAGAAAAAACATATTAAAGGCGCCAAGGCAGCCCTTAGTAAAGGTGACATTAAGAAAGCCATGCAGTTGGCAAGCAAAGCTAAATTTGAAGCTGAAATGGGTTATACCCAGGCAATGGAACAGCAAAAGGCCGGACCTTGGTTATTTTAGGCACCTGACATTGGTTTATTGAATCATTGGTTTATCGAATCATTAATTTATGAACCACAGGTTTATTGAATCACACCAAAATCAGGCATTACATATTGTTCACTGAAACACGTTCGCTGCAACACAATGACTGCAACAGGGTTAAGCGCAGACTCACTGTTAGCTAACTTAGCGCTAAAACAACATTAGCAGAGCGATGTAATTCATTGATTAAAAACAAAAAAGCAGACTGACCGCAGTCTGCTTTTTTGCGTTACAAAGCAATAGTTAGCCTGATACTCCGTCAAATAAATACCAGCATTCACACCTATGCACTCATACCTATGATAAGCACGCCTAATCCGTCCCAGAAAGCCCCTAACCGGGAAATTTACAGTGTTTCTCACCTGACAGGGGCAGTGCGCACGGTTATCGAAGCCAATTTCCCCTCCGTTTGGGTGGAAGGTGAGCTATCAAATGTCGCTAAACCCTCATCGGGACACCTGTACTTCACCCTCAAAGACGCTGGCGCACAAGTGCGCTGCGCCATGTTTCGTGGCAAAAATCGCTCGCTCAAATTCCGCCCTACCGACGGCCAACAGGTATTGATACGCGCCAATGTGAGCCTATACGAAGCTCGCGGTGATTTTCAGATTATTGTCGAACACATGGAAGAAGCAGGTGATGGCCTGTTACGACGACAATTCGAAGCCCTCAAAGCAAAACTGGCGCAAGAAGGCCTGTTCGATACATCGGTCAAACAGGATATCCCCTTGTTTCCGCAGCGTATCGGGGTAATTACCTCCCCTACCGGCGCCGCCTTGCGCGATATCCTCAGTGTATTAAAGCGGCGCTACCCCAGCGCACCTGTGCTAATTTACCCCGTTGCGGTTCAAGGCGAAGAAGCCCCTGGTGCCATTGTGCGCGCATTACAAAAAGCCGATGCCCGCCAGGAATGTGATGTACTGATTCTGGCCCGCGGTGGCGGTTCATTAGAGGACTTATGGGCATTTAACGACGAACGGGTTGCTCGGGCAATATACGACTGCAAAATACCCATCGTTGCCGGAGTCGGGCACGAAATTGATATCAGCATTGCCGATTTTACCGCCGACCTGCGTGCGCCAACCCCATCGGCGGCAGCCGAATTGGTCAGCCCCAATCGTGTCGAATGGCTCGACGTTTTGGACAATTTTCGAAATCGCCTTACATTACACATAAAACACCGGCTAAATCATTCAAAACAGCAAATTAGCTGGATGCGCAAACAATTACAGCACCCCAAGCAGAGCATTGGCATTCAAGCACAACGGTTAGACGAACTGGAACAGCGCCTGCTCAAAAGTGCGCGGACACGGCGGCAAAGTGCTCACGCCCGGCTCAACACCCGCGCAGCACAACTGCAGCAATTTAATCCCAGGCAGCGCCTGCGAGAATACCATTTGCAACATAACGCCTTGTCGCAGCGCTTCAAACGCGCCATGCAGCAGCGAATACTGATATCAAAAACTCAACTGTCGACCCTATCCCGTGCGCTAGAAACCGTTAGCCCATTAGCCACGCTCAGCCGCGGGTATGCTATTGTTAAAACAGCACCCGACCAGCAAATTGTACGACACGCAAAACAATTAAAACCAGGCCAATCATTGGAAATACAACTTCAGCAAGGGCGCGTGGTCTCAACAGTGAATGAAATACTCAATGATGAAAACTAGCCGCAATGAACACTAACGGCGATAAAAAATAACAATAAATACGCCCCCCTCAACGGGCAACCTTAAGCAACCGTAAATTGAATCATTATGAAAAAAACGAAAATTTCATTATCCACGACAGCACCACTAACGCTGTTTATTGTATTAATCGCAATAACGTTCACGAGTTCGGTCGTTTTAGCCGCAAAATTGCCTCGCGCCAACCCCGTCCCCGGTGGTATCGCATTAGTACCACTAGAGGTAGAGTCGGTACACACGCCCACGGTTCATTACGGTGACAGACGGGTTATGGTGGTCCCTGATGCCACAAAGCGCAATTATTGGCTGGCAGTAACCGGCATCAACCTGAGTGCCAAACCGGGCACGCACCAGTTGACGGTAAAAACCGACAACAACAAGCGCACGGTTTCCTTTGAAGTCCAGGACAAAAAATACGAAACCCAGCACCTGACCATTAAAAACAAGCGTAAAGTTAACCCCTATAAGAAAGACCTGACGCGCATTAAAAAAGAAAAAACCACTATCACCAAGGCACTGGCCCACTGGAGCGACACGGAAACCATCAATACAGATTTTACCTTGCCCGTGACCGGCCGCTTAAGCAGCCCGTTTGGATTAAGACGGGTATTTAACAAACAACCGCGCAAACCCCATAGTGGCATTGACATAGCTGCCCCGCTCGGGACGCCTATTGTGTCCCCGGCAACCGGCACCATCATAACAACCGGCGAATATTTCTTTAACGGTAATACCGTCTTTATTGATCACGGCCAGGGACTAGTGACCATGTACTGTCATATGTCTAAAATCGACGTAAAACCTGGCCAAGCGGTGGCAAAAGGTGAACAAATTGGCGCCATCGGCAAAACAGGCCGCGTTACCGGCCCACATTTGCATTGGGGAGTAAGCCTTAACGATGTTCGCGTTGACCCCGAACTCTTCTTCGATAACCTTAACCAGTTAGTGCAGAAAAAAACCAGCCAATAATCAGGGTCTTGCAGCGATGATTTCGTCGCTTTGGATTCATGATAATAACGCCATCGATTTGGTGCCACGGCGGAGCCCGTAAACCCAATGCCATAACGCTTATATTGTACTTGCGTGAAACGCCATCTAACGGTATGGTTTCGCGTTAATTTTTTATAAACAGCACCCGCCAGCAGATCACTTCGGTATCGACTTAATCATATACCTTACCAAAATGGCATGGCACGCAACGGCAGCATGGTACACAATATAAAGCAACTGGATGGGCGTGCTGTTCTCCATCCAGCCTAACGACATTACGCAACAAATAACCATAATACCAATGAGAAAATTTGCAAAAAAAATCGTCGATACAAAAGCATTTGAGTATTTTATCATTACCTTGATACTCATTAACGGCGTAGTGCTCGGCCTGGAAACCTCGCAAGTTATACTCGCCAAATACGGCACCTGGTTAGTACTGGCTAATCAAGCCATACTCGCGGTCTTTATTTTCGAAGCCCTGCTTAAAATCACTGCGGTCGCACCACGCTTTAAACTGTACTTTGGTGATGGCTGGAACTTATTTGACTTCACTGTCGTGGTGTTATCCTTAATCCCGGCCACCGGGGAATTTGCCATGATTGCCCGACTGGCACGATTGTTACGGGTTGCCCGGCTTATCTCAACCATCCCCGAGTTACGGCTCATCATCACAACCCTGGTGCGCTCCATCCCCAGCATGGGGCATGTCCTGATGTTAATGAGCATTATTTTTTATATTTATGGTGTGGCCGGTTATCACATTTTTCACGAACACGATCCCACTCATTGGCGCACCTTGGGAATATCACTACTCACCTTGTTTCGTGTAGTGACGCTGGAAGACTGGACCGACGTAATGTACGCCGCCATGGAGATGAATCCATACAGCTGGATTTATTTTGTCAGCTTCGTGGTGCTGGGCACCTTCGTGGTCATCAACTTATTTATCGCCGTGGTGCTCAACAACCTCGATGAAGCCAAGCAAGAGCGCCTGGCCGAACTGCAGGGCCCCGTAACGCGCAACGAAATCCTGAAAGAACTGCGGCAAACCCAGCAGGCATTAGCGTTATTACAAACCAAACTGGAAAAGATGGAAGATCATTAAGCCTAAATGGTGCATTAACATCAATTAGCGCTTAACCTTTATTTTGGAGCTACTCATCTAACAATAATGTTGTAAACAACGTTATCACGAAACAATCAAGTCATATCATATGAAGAGGATCACATGTTTAACATCTCCAGCATCTATCCAAAAAAAGAAAACTACCGGTTTGATTTTGACTATTACCTGAATACGCACATGCCCATGTCAATGGAACGGCTTGCTGGCGCCAAAGGATTTAAGGGGGTTTCAGTCGAGCGAGGCATAAGCTTTGATGCCCCAAAAATAGACTCTGCTTATGTTGCCATGTGTCACTATTACTTCGATACATTAGAATACTTCATGGAGGCGTTCATGCCCCACGCAGAACAATTGCAGGGGGATCTTGTTAATTACACCGATATAGAACCGATTATTCAAATAAACGAAGTGGAAATCTATAAGTAACAACACCCCCATCGTTCGCTCCCTCGACGAGCCGCACACAACTACAGGATAATTGCAAATAACGCAGTACCCTGTGAGACTAAACATTCGCCTATATCAAAAAAACCACAAGTAGCCTACAAAATTTATCAATGATTGGAAATCGCTCATGTTAAAAAAGAACAAGATAAATGCTCGAGGTCCCATAGCGAGAAAAGTGATATCCACCGCTCGCCAACATCTACAGAACAAAGTGACCAACCTGTCCGATTGGAAAGCAGCAAAAATAAGCGCGGATGACTTTCAAAAAACCATCATTACCCAGAATAAGCTGACAGAATACGATCCAATTCATGCCATCTATATCTACGCACAGAATCAACTATCCGTTCTTATTGAACAGATCGCAGACTTACCGATGCTGGATAAGTTGGCGTATGCGTATTCAAAATCAGAGGACGAATACATGCCCTCTGCCCCACCTATGAGCCCGCTAACTATCTCCTACTTTTCTTCCTGGGGTAGTTTTGATTTATGTTCCACCGGGGCCAAGAAAGAATCACTCAGCACAGTGGCCATTGATTTCTGTAAATTCATGAACTCTGATGAAGGATTAATAACGCTGTTTGAGAAAATGCAGGCATCTCGAATGGGTATCTTTAAGCATGAGGGAATCGCGGGCAATCACTTATTTTTGAGAGAGTTAATAACGAACAGAGAAATTAAGGCACTTTCACCCGGAGGTTACATGGGAAACCCAGGCGAGGTTTGGTTCGCAAGAGTTTTTCCACCCCCCTTTGACAGCGAATTGTTTGACTATTCAGTTGTGTTCACAACGCCCTACGTGCTGGGTAAACTAGGTAGCAGAAATGAATTTTTACCATTTGTTGAAAAAGACTGGCTGGCCTATTTTGAAAGAAATTTGAGAAAAACAAAGCTTGCTGATCAAGAGCTAGCCTACCATCACCTTATGAAATACGGCTTGAGTACAAACTATTGGAATGAGTATGTATTTTTATCTTACCGAAACCACCAAAGTAACATGATTTTATTAGAGGGTTTTCCCGATATATTATCGAGTATGCCTCACGCAAAATAAGGTAAGGTGAATTTAGGGTTTTAGAGGGGATATAATAACTCAAGTTTCGAGGTTCATTTCGGCAACTATTCGGATAACGATTAAAAAACGCTCGGATGAGTAGCCCGGATGCAGCCAGCGTTGAAGCGTAAACCATGACGGGATAGTTCCCGGGTTCCTTGACCGGGCAAAGTGTAGCGAAATCCGGGGATGACGAGGTCGAATAACGGGTCAGGGTAAGAATCTAACGCCACCCGGGCTACAGTTTGGTTTTATTAAACGCCGCAAGTGGATGCGGATGGTAAATAGAACCCCGAAACTTGAGTAATAACAACTCCCAGTAGTAACACATATCAATGCTGATCAGAAATCATGCTTGACGTAATAAAACCTGCTGGCGCACCGCCATTAATGCAAAGCCCAATAAATTCGATCCCTGCCATTTTGCTGGGTTGCCAGCATCCACGTCATTGCTATCCATGCCGATTCCCCAGATTTTGTCACGAGGACTTGCTTCGACCAGCACCCGGTCGCCGGTATTTAACAAATACGTTTTTAGCGCTTCATGTTGTGAAAATTTAGCAACATTGCCTTTTACCACGATACCAAAACGATGATTCCTCCATCGCGACTCATTATAGTTTGTTACCGATCGCCCTAATTGTTTGGCTTGCTGCGGATGTGGTGACAATAATATTTTTTCCAAGGCCGCACTATCACCAAACAATTTTGCCTTCTCGGCCATCATGTAGTGCTCTGCAGTGGTATAGTGAATACCGTCGATATCAAACCCTGCCCCATACCATTGGCTGAGGCAGCTTTTATCAATGGAGCCATCCTTGGGTGGTTGATGGCCCCAGAAATACAGGTATTTAACGGCACCACCTTCAGCGAGGCAGGTTATCAAGTCTTCTCTGGATTTAATTTTAGTGCTCATACTCATTACCCTTTTCGGTAGTCACCAATCACGTTAGCCCAAGCCACAATTGTTTCCCAGCAGCGCATTGGACAAGTGCAAAATTGTTTCCTGCATCGCCAGTTGATTTTTCCAGGCTTCGGGAATTTCATTCACACCATAATACGCACCGGCGATCTGGCCACAAATCGCCGCCGTTGTGTCCGCATCATCTCCGAGGTTAGCGGCGCAAAGAATGGCATCCCTAAAAGAATCTGTGGTATTAAAACTCCATAGCGCGGCTTCCAGGCCGTGGACCACATAACCGGAGCCAAAAATATCTGCCTCCAGTTTATCCCGATAATGTCCTTTCGCGACTTTTTCAATGCTTGAACATTGGTAATGGTCATCATCATTCCCGAATAAAATGGCTTGTTTTGATAAACCACTAAAAGCCTTCAATAGCAATATACCAAAGAGTTGGCAAGCCTCGACACACTCGGCGGCATTATGGGTGGTGCATGAGCTTTGCCCGGAGGATTTTACGACATTCTCAACATCAGGATAATAAAACATGGGCACAGGTGCCAGCCGCATTAACGAACCATTGCCCGCTGATCTCTTGTGGTCCGAGCCACTCAGGGGATTACCAGTCATGTCAAATCGATCTAGCGCTTGCGCAACAGTGTTACCAATATCAAAACATTGCCCTGTACTGCTCATATAGCCTTCAGATCGCCATCGACAATAACGTTGCATTTGGTCCAACACATCGAATTCTTCAACCTCAACCAGGCTGGCCGCCAGGCACAATGCCATTGAGGTATCGTCTGTCCATTGTCCGGCAGCCAATTTAAAAGGTCCACCGCCAACCATATTGGTTACCGGTGGAAACGTTCCTCTGGCACGAAACTCAACCGTTGTGCCAACGGCGTCGCCACATGCCAAACCAATCAGGCATCCGTCAAAGCGGTCATTGATAGAAATGTTCTTGGTCAATCGAATAAACTCCTAACTTCACGAACTATTTAGTACATTATCAATCTTGATTTTTTATCGGCCACCCGAATCGTTGCCACCGCCCCACGATTAAAAGCAAGGTAATCCGCTTCAATGCCGTCGCTAAAAATGACGCCATTGTCTGCCATGTGTGAATGCAGCACCAACGGCTTATTAGGTGTAATGGTGCCATACACCATGCGGGCCTGGGAGCTTTTACTGGGAAAAGGCTCCCTCACCGCGTAAATCAGTTGATTGGCACTCCAATCCATACGCCCGTAATTAGCTGGAGGCACCACCTTGCCGCCCAATGACTGGATTACCCCCGCGGCACCGGCATACACTGACTGCAACCAACCCGTGGAACCAGCCCCAGTGGATACGATAATGCCACTGGATGAGTGCACTTCATGGCGTTTACCGGAGTGAATCGCATAGTGTGCCGACACATGGGAATTCGCACCAATAAAAAAATCATTGAAGGCCAACAACTGTTGACCATCGTTCAAACGCACATCGGCCATGGAAATATCCTTTATGTTGATCTCGCCATATAGCGCACCATCCAAACCGCGTTGTATGGTCCCGGTATTATAAGGTAACAGCACACCATCAATGCGATCAGGCATAGGATTGACCGCCAGTATCGGCTGCCCCTGCAAATACTTGGCAGCATTAACCACTAACCCATCGGGACCGATGGTCACCACCAGGTCACGCTCACCAAATTGGTACTGCGGCAAATAACCACGCTCAATCACGATGTGTTTGATACGCTGGGGAACCAGCCCCCGCACTGAATCCAGCACACCATGATACTGCTGGTGCTCCATCTCTATGGGCTCAAACGCATCACCGGCACGTTCCAGATAAAAGCGGGCCTGAGCGGTGGTATTAAACCGCGCAAGCAAGGCTTCAAGCTGGGTTCGGCGCGTCACAATCACCACTTGCTCAAATCGTGATGCCTTGATTCGCTGCACGGTTTTTGCTCTCTGCGCTTTTACTCTCTGCACATTAGCCCTGGCCGCGAACATGATGCTGCCCTCCTATCCAGGATGTAAGCTGGCTTAGCATATCGGCACCAATGGACAAGTTCTCAACGGTACCCGCATGGCTCGCCCATTCTTTCAACCTAGATTGATCGGTTGAACACCGCATTGTCAGTCAATCTCAGCGTCCAGTGCAAGGCGTGTTCCGCAGGCAATGGCCTTAGTCCTTGGCAAGGGACACAACACCGCAATGGGCGCTGAGATTGGGTGACAATCGGTGGAGCGTTTTTTGGACTCACCCAATGACTGAGCGCGAGATAACTAATTTTCATTTTACTTCAATCTTTTACGTAACGTTTAAGCGCTCAACTGATTAATCTAGGTTCAAGGCTAATCCCACCAGGGCTTGCAGCGGCAGTTCACGGTACGGATTCAGCTTCAACGCTTCCGCTTTAGCGTCGGCTTCTGCCAGCGTTAAATTGTTTTGCGCCTGCCTGTCCACCAAATCCTTGCGCCGGTCTTCCAATTCCACTTCGGTATCCAGCTCCCGTTGCTTGAGCTTGCGTTCCTCCTGCAGGGCAGCGGCACGTCGTGATCATAAATCGCCTGGTCGGCACGTTTTTGTAAATGCTCGCGGTAGTCCACCTCAAGGGCTTTTCGCATTTCCGGGGTGGCATTAACTGCGGTAAAATGCAGGTTTTCAATAAACACCCCTAAGGCCTGCAAATCAGTTTCTTGCCGTACATTGTCCAGTACTGCCCCGGATAAGTCCTTCACCTTACTCAGCGCGCCTTCCAGGTCCAATGCGTTGACGCCACTGCGCGTGTAGGCTTGTACCGTATTCACAATGCGTTGGGTTAACGTTTCCAAATCCTTGCTACGATAATGCCCCTTATTATCCAACGTGAAATCCAGGAACTGCGAGGCTTTGATGGGGTCCGCTAGCCGGTATGTCAGTTGCCCCTGTATGCTCACTTCCTGGAAATTCGCGGTGGCCTCCGTGAAGATAAAGGGGGGTAACCCGGCTGAGCAACGGTACCGTTGCCAGAGTGGTATTGTGCGGCGTATACCACAGGGATTTTCCTGGCCCGGAATGTTTGGCCTTTCCGCTTTTATAAGCAATTAAAAATGTACTTGGGTCACCTTTGTAATAGTGAATTAACATGGTGCACCTCCTTTATTCGTTACTGCATGAATCTGGCAACAACATTAATAGATATTATAACCTGCTGTTTTGACTAACATTTAACCGACAGAACGCTTAAAAACACAAGCGTTGACTTAGTGTTTCATATACACTACCATTTAGTGTAGGCATTACACTTAGTGAGAGTCAAGACATGGCAGACAATTTTTCAAGCAAGAATGTAACAAAAAACGCAACAAAAAATTTAGCTGCGAACTTAACTGATAACTTAACTGACAATCAGGCTAACGATTCAGATAAGCTAAATTATTGTTATCAATACCCTCACCCTGCGGTGACCACGGATATTGTGATCTTCACCATTCGTGAACAGCTACTGAAATTGTTGTTAGTTAAACGCAAAGGGGAACCCAACAAAGGCAATTGGGCCTTGCCCGGTGGGTTTGTTGCGATTAATGAAAGCTTACGCCAATGCGCAGAACGCGAGCTGGCGGAAGAAACCGGCGTTAGCGGTGTTTATCTCGAACAGCTTTATACCTTTAGCGATCCAGAGCGAGATCCCCGGGAACGTGTCATCACGGTTGCTTACTACGCGCTTATACCGTCTGACAAAATAGAGATACGCGCTGCCACTGACGCCGAAGCGGTGGGTTGGTTTGCCATGGATGAATTGCCCGGTCTGGCGTTTGATCATGAAAAAATTGTGCAGAAAGCGAAAAAACGTTTGGTGGCGAAGTTGGACTACTCTACCCTCGCCTTTCAATTCATGCCCAAGGAATTTACGCTTACTGAGTTACAGGCGGTCTATGAAATAATTTTAGAAGCAGAAGTTGACAAACGTAACTTTCGAAAATGGGTGCTGGCACTGGAAAGCATTGAAGAAACCGGCGAAGAACGACGCGAAGGCCGTCACCGACCAGCAAAACTTTATCGTTTAAAAGATCCCCACAAAGTCGAGATCATCAAGTAACGATCTCAAGCGAGGTGTACTATGACACATAATGTCAATGAAAAACTGATTTGGATGAGTACGCAAAATGCGTTAAAAGCCAATGCGAGCCAACCACCATTGTCAGATTGGGAACAAGCGCAGCTTGTGAAACAAATCAAAACCTTGTTACCGCAAGAAGACGCCGTATTGGTGGCACACTATTATGTCGATGGCGCACTGCAGGACCTTGCGGAACAAAGCGGTGGTTTTGTGGGCGATTCCCTGGAAATGGCGCGCTTTGGAAAACAGCATCCGGCCAAAACCCTGATAGTGGCTGGCGTAAAGTTTATGGGTGAAACAGCCAAAATATTAAGCCCGGAGAAACGCGTGCTTATATTAGATAACCAGGCAGAATGCTCGCTGGATTTAAGTGCCCCCATCGACGCGTTCTCTGACTTTTGCGATCAGCACCCCGATCGAACCGTGGTGGTATACGCCAATACCAGTGCCGCCGTCAAAGCACGCGCGGATTGGGTGGTCACCTCCAGTATTGCTGTGGATGTGGTCAATTACTTAAAAAACCAGGGTGAAAAAATCCTGTGGGCGCCGGACAAACACCTGGGACACTATATCCAGCAACAAACCGGTGCGGACATGGTGTTATGGGACGGTACTTGTATCGTGCATGACGCCTTTAAAGCCACTGCGTTATTAACCTTAAAACAACAGTATCCGCACGCTGCAGTTCTGGTGCATCCTGAATCACCCGCGGATGTAATCGCCAACGCGGATGTGGTGGGCTCAACCAGCAAACTCATTCAGGCGGCGCAAACATTGGATAACCCAATGTTTATTGTTGCCACTGACAACGGCATTCTGCATAAAATGAAACAATTGGTGCCGAACAAGACCTTTATAGAAGCCCCTACGGCAGGCGCCAGCGGAACCTGTGAAAGCTGTGCCCACTGCCCCTGGATGGCAATGAACACGTTACAAAAACTGCTACAGGTATTACAGACCAAGAACAACGAAATCGTGGTTGATGACGTGGTTCGCAACAAAGCACTCATTGCAACAGAGCGTATGATGCAGTTTAGAGAACGCTTCGTAGACAAAAAAACGCCGCGCCAGGTAACCGGCAGCCACTAATTTCAACAATTGTAATTTTCTGAGAAAAGAAACAGACGTAACATGAAGATCCAAAATATTAATTTACAGTCATACCATGAGCAAGTGAATCAGTGGCCGGTCGAAGGCCGGCATATAATGGCACAATATGATGAAAACTCAGTGATTGTTTACCAGGCCTATCGACCGGCCATTGGTCACTTTGCCGCGCAGCATGGTTATTTCGGTGCTGAATTCAGTTTAACCCGCATGAGCTGGATTAAGCCCAATTTTCTGTGGATGATGTACCGCAGTGGCTGGGGCACTAAACCTGGCCAGGAAGTAATTCTCGCGGTGCGTTTACAACGAAGTTTTTTTGATGCCCTACTGACACAAGCGGTGCCGTCAACATTCAACGCTGATTTATATCAAAGCCAGCAACGATGGCAACAAGCAGTGAAACAATCGGAGGTACGATTACAGTGGGATCCAGATCACAACCCTGCCGGGCGTAGAATGCAACGACGCGCGATTCAATTAGGACTACGAGGCAACGTACTGGCAAGCTATGCGAAATCTGCAATCCTGGATATCACCGATATCTCAGCATTTGTCAGCGAACAGCGCAACAATATTGTCGATAACGACTACTCAAGATTATCAACCCCCAAAGAAGACACCTATCGGCCCGCTAACACTGAATTATTTGCCAGCCTTAGGCTGGATACACAATAAATAATTACTTGATGGCCATTTAACTATAGTTTGAAAATAATTTAGCCAAAACCCAAGATAACAGTCGATGGCACGATGGCCATTTGAAGATAGTCCTTATGACGAAGGTGACGGAATAATATACTGACCACCTGCAGTATGTTACCTAAGGGTAAGAGAACGATGCTATGGAAATTGGTAATATAGCTAGCGGCTACCCGATCATTGCACTGCTCAAGGATGTTGGCACCATATCCGAATTTTAGCGGGTTCACCGCCACAATAACGAGCTACCCCGACTAACGAATCACAACAAATAACGAGCCACCGTTACGATTAATTTGCAACAGCACGGATGTTTCGCTGCGATCCAATGCTTTTCGCAATGTTTCAATATCGTGTACGCGGCGTTTGTTCGCAGCGACAATTACATCGCCCGGCCGTAACCCGCTGTATGCCGCAGACGAATTAGGCACTAGGTTTGATACGATTACGCCATCTCCACCGGGGTTACTTTCAAATTGAGCCCCTTCCAGTAAAGGATGCAATTCTTTATCAACCATCGCAGTGGATGACGGCTTGGTTATCGTTACTGTCAGGTTCTTTACATTACCACTGCGCAAAATGGTAAGGCTTTCCTTTTCACCAATTGACTTAATTCCAATTCGGCTGCGCAGCTGCCCGGCAGAATGAGTTGCCTGGCCATCAACTTCAAGTACGACATCCCCCGGTTTTAAACCTGCCTCATCGGCAGATGCCCCCTTAACTACCTTGGTAATCAGTACGCCAATTTGGCCGTTTTTCATATCAAAGGCCGCTCTTAGGTCAGGTGTTATATCCTGAATATCGACACCAATCTGGCCTCGTCTGACTTCACCATACTCTAGAATTTGCGCCATACTGGCTTTAACCATATTGGCTGGGATGGCAAACCCGATGCCAACATTGCCCCCCGCTGGGGCGATGATGGCCGTGTTTATACCGACAAGCTCGCCATTTAGATTGACCAACGCACCACCTGAGTTTCCAGGATTGATGGATGCATCGGTTTGAATAAAATTTTCATACCCTTCGATTCCCAACCCACTGCGCCCCAAGGCACTCACAATACCCGTTGTTACCGTTTGCCCCAAACCAAAGGGGTTACCGATGGCGACGACAAAATCGCCAACCTCCAATGCGGAGGAATCGGCAATTGGTACATCCGATAATTTGTCCGCCTCAATCGCCAGAATAGCAACATCCAGATCCGGATCAGAACCAATAATTTTTGCTTCATAACTTCGACCGTCTAAAAGCGACACCCTAACCTCGTCTGCCTGCTTTATAACGTGGTAATTTGTCATTACAATACCATCTCTGGCGTTAACGATTACCCCGGAACCCGCGCTTTGTTGTTGTTTTTCCGGAGCCTGCCGTCTAAATTTCCGCTGCTCCGGAATATTAAAAAAACGCCTGAAAAAGGGATCATTCAGCAATGGGTTGTAACGGTACTGCTGTGTTGAATAGGTGGCTATATTCACCACGGCAGGATTTACTTTTTTGAGCATGGGCGCCAGGGATGGAAACGGTTTCCCATCAGCGTCTACATTCGGCAATGCGGCATACCCTACCTGAGCTACCAGCGCACAAAAAAAGGCGGCTAATAATAAAGGTCGTCTAGCATTCAATTTTATACTCCTTTACCCTCACTGACAGATTGATTAACGCACAAATTGGCCATCAATAAATTGTCATCGGACCAATTGGCAGATAACGGGTTACATTTGGAAATTATGGCAAACCACCACCCTGGAATCGCACCTTTGTCTGCTACCGTATACCATAAACGAGGCTGCGGCTTAGCCGCAGCCTCATACCCCTACTACGCCGCTTTGCTGTTTTTGTTTTCTGGCGATTTACCCGGTTTATGCTCAATCACATTGGATTTTTCGTTAATGGCAATGGTTTTAGGTTTCATGGCCTCTGGTATCTCTTTACCCAGGCGAATGGTCAATAGACCATTGCTAAGATCGGCGCCCGTTACTTCGACGTAGTCAGCAAGGTTAAACTTGCGTTCAAACCCTCGATTGGCGATACCCTGGTGGAGATATTTTCGATCGTCCTTCTCCATTTTTTTACCATGAACCGTTAGCACCCCTTTTTCCACGTTAATATCCAGTTCATCCTGGTCAAAACCAGCAACTGCCAGGGTAATGGCATAACGGCTATCGTCCAATACTTCAATGTTATAAGGGGGAAATCCGGGTGTGCCGGCTTCTGTTCGAAACGTGCTATCGATCAGTGATGCAAGGCGATCGAATCCAACGCTGCTGCTATACCCGTAGCGTTTGAGATTTAGGTGTCAATAGTGCGTGCAATTCATTTCGTGGCTAGGCAGAATGACGAGGAATAGCCTCCCTATTGGGAGGAATTCTAACGCCGCCATGGAATGAAGGGGGCGTGTTATTGGCACCTAAATCTTAATCGCTACGGGTATATATAGGGGGGTTAAGTCAATTGAGTTCATCATATATCCTCCGTTTGAAGCAATACAAAACAAAGTCAAGTTAAGTTAAATCGAGCCATCCCAACCGGGACTAAGCCCTGAATTATCATTTAAGGTCTTGTCTCATCATTTCAACCATACTGCATTCATTTTTTATCATTAATTTCTATCAATAATTTCTATCAATAATTGTAGAAAAAATCATTGTTGCAACAATAACTGCGGTAAAGATAATGTCTGTCGCTTTGCTTGTAACTTATTCTGTAACTTATGCAGTAACCTGCATATTCCTGGGCCAACGCAGACTTCATTAAAAAAAGCCTGATTGAAAGTATCCTCCTCAAGTTCATGCCATCGCAGTAAACCGCAATGTGCGGGCCTTTTAATGCATCCACCGTAGCAGACATCAACGGCTGCTTGCTAATTTATGCAACGATGAGGGAAAAATTAACTATCGCGATGCGTTAGGGGGGAGGCGTTGCAAAGAACAGGCAGCCATCACTCGAAATAAACATTGTTTAACCTCCAACGTACCGGGAACTATACCCACGACCAAGTGTTTAACCAAAGCTGCCCATTTAGATAGGGATTAACGAAATAATTTCAAGGATTTGTTTAAACATAACCCAGAACAATTATTAAGCAACTGTTTTTATTGCATTTACATTAAGCGCACACCGGCAGACAAATTCACTAACCGGGAACAGGACCGTTATCCCTGCTGCGCAAAATTGACGCGATCGTAGATTCCCCCTCGCATACGGCCATTCAAATAAAATGATACAAGCGACGGTTCAATGGCATACCCTCTCTTTTACGCAGTCAGTGAAAATTCTGCCAGCGTTATTATTACCAATGACTATACTCATATAAGCGTCTGCGCGGTGCACTCTCATGCATTTACGGCAATGCATTTACAGAATTATATTTTCAGGAATACATTGTCAGTCATACCTCGCTGAAACTGCATTCTCCTAACGCAGGCGCCACACCAATAATTCATAAAAACGGGGAACCACACCATGACAAAAATGATTGCTTATTTTTACCGTTGTAGCACGTTAGTTTCGTTGTTGCTGATGCTATTATTATTCACCACTCAGGCCATTGCATCTCAACCCAATTTTTTTAAGGTTACCGTGCTCGATGCCAGTACGCATGCACCAGTACCCAGGGCATACGTCGTGCATAATGATACTGTGGCTCGAACAAACCGCCGGGGGAAAGTAAGATTTATGTCCTTTGACGACCGAGCCACCCTAACGGTTGCCTATAAAGCAGGCAGTGTACGCCGATTAATCAGTTTTCATGACATTCCCATTATCCAGCACCACGTTGTACTGCGAGTTAACAATGCGGTGCCACTGCGTAAGGAAACGACCTTTTCATTACGGCTACCATTTGGGCAATTACCGGCACAAACCGATGCCACGGTAATAACCCCAGCATTTGGCTATAACATATCCGATATAACGGCAGGCGTGTTTGATAACGTGGAAGTGTTCCGCGATAAACTTCAGCACGACGGTAAATTCACTCTGGTAATGGCGGCACTCGACTCGTTTAAACTCCCCTTTAGCTATGGCTATATGCTCGATAAATCACCCGGCTTAACCGACAGCCGCACTTTATTTTTACAACCGCCATTTGCCGTGCCGGTATCAGAACCGGTGACACCGGTCTCGTGGCAAAAATTGCCTGACCCCATCGACCCTTCAGATCCAACCACCCATTGTGATTTCACTTTCCCGCCATATACCATCTGTGGCGTAATGCAACCGAGTAGCGGGATTTTCTCGTGGATGAACGTCATTCGAAAAGGGGAAACGTTCATCACACCCGGTGCTTTCCTGCCATCCCGTACCGCAGGGGCAAACCCCTTGCTGTCATTACCCGGCGGTATTAATGAACTAGTAGGGCACGACAATCCACTGGGCTTTTTCCCCATGAATTTTTCCCGCAGCCGATATACCCGCTCCGCCGATATTCCACTCATACCGGTGGATATTTTAATGCCCAATGTGTTAATTGGTGCTGCAGACCAAACCGGGGCACAGGCAATTACCGTGCTTAACGACAATGGCGCCGTTCAGGTAAGCTGGTCCATTGGTGCAGGTAATGAGGATTTATCCGATGCGGATAACATCGATTACGGCAAAATGCGTTTAATTTGGGATAACACCCTGCAGGAATTCAGCACACAGTGGGAACACGTATTTGCCACCCAACCGGGTAATAACATCGTTGCGTTACCAGCACTGCCGGCACCACTGGCGGCTTGGCAGCCAGGCACCGATACCTATTTTGTCGATACCACCGTAACACTGGCTGGCACGGATGCCGCCGACGGCTTTGATGACGCCTGGACATTATGGCAGTCAGAAGGCGAACCCTTGCATGCTGGCGATACATCCTTTGATATAATACGCTGGCGTTAAACCTGCCAAATCAATAAGGCCATCTGGCATTAATGCCGTTTAAACCCATTATTAACAGGGGTTTAAACGGCAATTCCACCCATCCTCAATCCTAAAATTCGCGATTAGCATAACGATTTTTAAAATAACCCCCATTGCTCATCGCGGACTTAAGGCTGATTTGAAAACGATATTCATTCGTTTTTAATGTATTACTCATCAAGCCCTCATCTAAATCAAGTATCATCACCCGATGTTTAGAATAAGAATTATATTCGTTATCTGTACGCTGTTATCTTTCACCTTGGGATTAGCCGGTGTTCTTTATTGGGGCACCTACCAGGCAAAACAACAATTTCATCGCAGTCACCTGGCCCACTCGGCATTGGAAGCACATATTCAGCTCTCATTAGACGCCCAGCAATACTTTATGGAATTGGCCACTGGCGAAGCCAACGCTGAAACAAGCGAAAAATTGCTTCTGCGCCTTGGGCAGGCCGTGTCACGACTCAGACTAGCCACAGATGACGAAATTCTCCATGTGCGCGACACCAAGGAAGAAGCCACCGAATTGGAAGAAGTGGAGCGCACTGCCCGCCTCGAAGCCATTATATTCGAGAGCCTGAAATCCGTTGACCGTGTCCATCGGTTAAAAACCGAGGGCCAACAGGATAAAGCCCGGCAGTTGCTAACCACCGTGCTGCAAAACAACATCGATCAACAGTTTCGGCCATTAGTTGAAGAAGCAATTGCAGATGAAAGATCAGAAGCTGAACATACGTGGCAATTAACCATCCAATTAACTAAAAATTTAACGATTATTGCCACCGTCGTCGCAGCCGGCTCAGCGTTGTTTGCACTACTGGTGGGATGGGCATTATTACGCAACCTGAAAACACCACTCGACGCCTTAATGTCAGGTACCCGGCAACTCGCCACCGGTGATCTCACACACCGCATAACATTGAAAGGCCGTAACGAATTCACCTATTTGGCGAAACACTTTAACCAAATGACCGATGACCTGGCAAAACAACGCAGCCAGTTGTTGCAATCCCGTTCCGAACTGGAAGAAAAAGTGGTGCTGCGCACCCGGGAACTGCGCGATGCCAACCAAAAACTGCAGCGTATCGATGAGGTGCGGCGCTGCTTTTTCGCCGACATCAGCCATGAATTACGCACGCCATTAACGGTTATTCGCGGCGAAGCGGAAGTGACCCTTCGGGGTAAAGATAAAGCCATTCCGGAATACCAGACTGCCTTGCGGCGAATTGTGGGATTTGCCGAACAATTGGCGCAACTGGTTGACGACTTATTATTTCTGGCCCGTTCAGCCTCATCCGGTGCCCGATTTAATCTGCGTCCATTGACCTTTAATGATCTTGTCGCCGACAGCGGCCAGGATGCCGAGGTGCTGGCGCGGGATAAGCAACTCCCGGTAACATTAACGATTACACTGCACCCCCTTACCATTAACGGCGACGCATCGCGGCTCAGGCAATTACTGCTGATTCTCATCGACAATGCCTGCCGTTATTCAAAACCGGGGAGCGGTGGTAGCATCGCCATCTCGCTAAGTTTAGAGAATGGCATGGCCATCGTAATGTTACCGACCAGGGTATTGGCATTCCAGCCGAAGAAGTGGAAACGGTTTTCGAGCGTTATTACCGCAGTAAAGCAGCCTGTGATGCCGTCCCCAATGGCACCGGCCTTGGCTTGCCGATGGCAAAATCCATTGTCGACGCTCACCATGGACGCATCACATTACACAACAATACGGATTCAGCAGGCACTACCGTTAGGGTTGAGCTGCCGGTGACGAACAACATGGTAGGCTAATATGGCAATACTAATGGTAGAGGACGATGAACGCATCATTGGATTTGTAAAACGCGGGCTGAAGGTTACCTGGTCGACGTGGCCCACGATGGCAAAGAAGCCCTGCAAATGACAATATTACCTCGCTATGAGCTGGTGATTCTGGACTTGATGCTGCCAGACATGAGCGGCCAGGCGATTTGCCGTCAGTTAAGGGCGCAAGGGATAAAAACGGCAATTCTGATGCTAACGGCAATGGATACGCTGGAAGATAAAGTTAGCGGCTTACGCCTGGGCGCCGATGATTACCTCACCAAGCCATTTGCATTTGAAGAATTGGTGGCCCGCATCCAGGCGTTATTACGGCGCAGCAATTCATTTGAAGAGGCGCCCAACACCCTGAGTGTAGCTGACCTGACCCTGGACCGGGAGGCACACGAAGTTCACCGCAATGGTAAATTAATAAAGCTCACGCCAAAAGAATACACCCTGCTGGAATACCTTATGAGAACACCAGGCAAGGTATTAAGTTGCACAAAAATTCTCGATAATGTGTGGGGGGTACAGTGCTGACCCCCTCACCAATGTTGTCGAAGTATATATCCGGAATTTACGGCGCAAAATTGATCAAAACCACCCCCTGGCACTGATAAAAACCGTGCGTGGTTTTGGCTATAAAATTGACTATAACTGACCCGTGCCCAACTTACCCTGATTTATAATGAAAGGTAACCAATGTTAAGTCGCTAATGTTATTGCTAACATTAAGTGGCTAATATTAAGTGCTAACGTTAAATAGCTAATGCAAAACAATTAATTCCAGGTAATATACCCAAAGCGTTTGAGATTTAGGTATTTAGAGTGCGATCATTTTTGTTTACAGCGAGACGCGACGACGCAGCATAGCCATTCTATGTAAGGAGAAGCAACGACGCTGTGGACAAAAAGGGGCGTGCTATAACACCTAAATCTCAATCGCTTTGGGTATTAAACACTGCATACCCCCTTCTGCTTCAATGGGGGAAAATACGTTCAACCCGGCAGATACCCAATGCCAATACAAAAACTCCAGCCGCAAGCTCTAACTCTAGGGCGTGTCCTCAATTAATATGGCCGTGCTGCCGATGCCCATTTTTTATCCAGCAAGGCATCGCGAGTGCGATGTAAGGCGTCAACTGCCCTTAAGCAAAGCGCAATAATAGGTACTCACCATCGGCATCAACGCCACTGCCCACGGTTTTCCAGCCAAGTTTCCGGTAAAAAGACAGTGCGCGTTTATTATGTGAAAGACACTTTAATTCCACTGGTTTAGCCAGAACTTGTACCGCCGCATGATGCAATAGCGTGCCAACCCCCCTGCCCTGGTATTCCGGTAACACATACAAATGATGAATAAAATTTTCAGGCTCCCACACCGAAACAAAACCAACAATCTCGCTATCCGTTTCCGCTACAAATAACCGTTCACCGCGGGTAGCTTTATCAAAGTCACTCGCGTTGAAAACCGCCGGATTAATCGGGGAAGCCAGCATTCGCCGAAGCAGCAAATAGATTTGCAGTAGTTTAATGATATCTCCTGGCGAAAAATGCCGAATATTCGTGGTTGACATAACGACAATATATACCCGTGGTGATTAGTATTTAGGTGTTAAGTGTGCTTCCTATTTCTTTCATGGGACCAAAAGCATGGCACCAAAAGTAGGTTCTTTAAGAAAGCCGAAATGACGCGTAATAGCCGGACTATTACAAGGAATTTCAACGCGGCCATGGAATAAATAGGGGGTGCAATTATGCCTAAATCCTAAACGCCATGGGTATAGTATAACTCAAAATGAGTCACTGCCAGTTTTGAATATCATAAGGCCGAGCAATACCGTCTTTCAGATATATCCTACAATATGGTCAGTTAAACCTAATAATAATGGCATTCAACATGAGGAAACCCATTATTTTGTTGTTATAAAACGACTTAAAAAACGCCAACCCTTACCCCCTGTAGGATAGCGGTTGTCTATTCGTGCGTTACAAATTTCGTGGCGATTAAAATAATTTTAACGGTAAGCTAAATTAAGTAATTGTTAAGTTTTCAGTGATACCGTTACCTCACCCTGGGTTTGGATACACGTTTTAAGCCCGGATAATTCAGATATAGAATTTAAATAACTCGACAATAACATGCACTTTAACTATATTTCTCCAACAATGGCTGTCGGCCATGATTTCTGGCCATGATTCTCCAATAACACCCAATCCACCACTTGACCATAAAAGGAACACTTAACATGACATCCTCTCACATGAGAATAAAAAACAACCACCTTACACCGCTATTGGTAACTGGCCTTTTGATAGTCGTTAGCCTTTTGGCTTTCAACACAGCATACGCAGAAGGCAGCTATACGCTGTACGGCGCAATAAAGGCATCGGTTAACGCCACCGACGACGGCAACGAATCGGCAAACAGCATCAGCGACAACTCCACGCGTTTTGGGCTAAAAGGCGACAAAGATATTGACGAGAATTTAAATGCCTTTTATCAAATTGAACTCGGTGTGGATGTTACCGAGCGAACCGAATTTAACGGTGGCGGCCGCAATAGTTTTATCGGTTTACAGTGCGACTTCGGTAAAGTCATGATCGGCCAGCATGATACCCCCTATAAAGATATACGCGATTTCGGTGCTGAACTGTTCAACGATACAATAGGCGGCGCACGCAGCATTATTAGTGCAGTGGCAGATGATAATGGCGCAAAATTAGATAATCGCGCCAAGAATGCCATTATGTACAAATCACCCGAATTTGATGGTATTAGTCTTTTTTTGCTCTATTCCACCGACATGAAGACCCCATCGGGCACTGCCAAAGATGGTGCAGATGACAATGACAATGACTTGTACAGCTTAAGCGCCACTTATAAACTGGGAGCAACGTATATTGCTATTGCCTATGAAGAAAAATCAAACGCGGGCGCAGACGACACGGAATCCTGGCGCGTGGCCGCAAGCTATAAATTTAGTGAATTTCAAGTGGGTGGAATAGTTGAGTCCGCTGACAATGGTAATGGAAACGTCTTAACCCGAGATGCGTACTCGGTTAATGGTCGTTACAACATCAATGCGAAGACCTGGGCTGGCGTTCAGTTAGCCATGGCGGATGATTACGATAAAAGCAGTAATACCTCTGCCACCAACGTAAGCGTTGGAATTATGCACAAACTGGCCAAGCCCACCACCGTGTATGCGGTTATCGCAGCAACCGCCAATGACAATAATGCCAGCTTTGGTCTGGCACAGGGCGGCATTCAAGACACCGTGGTCGCTGCTGCTCCTGGTGATGATGTCACCGGCCTATCAGTTGGCGTGGTTCACAAATTCTAGTATTGTTATGAGGCATTGCTACACAGGCTTGGCTATTGATAGCTCGGTTATTTCGGCAGGTATACCGGTAGGTATTTCAGTAAGAACGCCAGCCAGTGTTGCATCAGGCATTATGTTCATCATTGGGTCGGGTTACAGTGTAACGGCTATCGTCCGGGAGAAATCCTGGCAAGGATACGACGCACTGTAACTCACCTAAACTGCCAACCGGACAATGTCTGGTTAAAGCCGCCCCTCGCTAACCTTGCTCTTCACTAAAGCTGTTCCTCACTAAAATATTTAAGCCGAACCGATTTTGGCGGCCTGTTTTCGTGAAAGTGGCGTTTTATGCGTTGCTGAATTTTTTCGCGTAAATGATCCAGTGAATGTGCCTCAAGCCTGATGAGTTCTCCCACCGCATTAGCAATATATTGATTATGCGGTAACACTCGCACATGAAAAACCAAATGATTTTTAGTTGGATAATACGCCCAATGGTACACAAAACGCCAGTGGTAAAAGGCACCCACTATTACAAAAATGTGGAAAATTTCGTGCGGCCCCACAACGCCCGGAATGACCACCGGCCAGTGCAATAACTCCAGAATTGCCCCCAGCGAATAAAATAGCCCACCGAGCCAGAGCAACCGAATACTTTGGTCACCGTATTGCTGAATAAAATGCCAGCTGGTAAGGATGCCAATCCAACCCAACGCCAGGTAAAAAACCGAGCTCATCCACGCCGCAATTGCATTGAAAAACACCACCTCTAATACCAACCCGGAAATTGCAATGGCCCACACCACCAGTAATACCCCCCAGCGCCACACACCACGAAACAGAATCATATGCACTGGTGTAAACGTCCCGGCAATCAAGGCCCAAATGGCCGCATGATCCAATCGCTGAAATACTTTTCGGGGTAAATACTCGGGATCAAGCAGATGGTACACACCACTCATTGAAAATAAAAAAATCAGCGTAAACGAAAACAGTGCAAGCGCAAACAGCCTGACGCCATTGCCCCTCCCTTTGTAACAAAGATAAAACAAACCGACGAAAGCCACCCCCGCCGCCAACAAATGAGTAAGGCTGCTAAAAGGCTCACTAAATCCAGGAATCGCTATAATACTCATATAGATTATCTGTTTATACTGCGCATTTGACGTTACAGGCCTGCCAATGTTCAATGATTGACTGCTACTTTATTAATATTACCTCAATTAGGCAATACGCGACATTTTAGCGGTAGGTGAAACTGTGTAAAGGTACCAATATTCCAAAAATAATCAATCTACCGGTAATCGCATTATTCGAATGTTTTCCACATGAGGGATTTATTTCGTTAAGTGGTATTGAAAAAAAAATATCGCCCCGCAGGCGCGGGGCGAAAAGTTACTCGATCTTGCTATGCGTTAAGCCGTCATCATCTTAATCGGGCATTTCATGGCAGGTATCGCAGGCAACCAGGGTGCCTTTTGCCAATGTAATAGTCTTTCGTCCATCATCATCCGTGCTTAACACCCGGTCTGTTGCCATTTTCGACAATACTGTGCCGTTAAGCGCCAAGCCATGACAGGCACGGCAACTGGCCGGATCACGCTTATAAAAATCTTCGTGATCTTCGTTCCAGCGGGCATCGCCAACGTTGTGCATGCCGTGGGGGCCATCGAGGGTAAGCGGCAGGCTTCCTTCCTCATGGCAGGTGCTGCATTCACTAATGGCACCGGCATGGCCCTGCAATTGCGTTGGCGTTATATTGTCGTTAGCGGTAGGGTCAGCGACCGGCCAAATGGCGTGAGGACTGCCGTGGCAGGATGAGCAAGCCACACCGCCGTGGCCGGTGCTGTTGCGGTACAAGGTGTTGCGGTTTTCGGCAAAGCGTTGATTGCTGGCGATAACAGGCTCAGCGGAAGGATCACTGGGATTAAACCCGGTGGAGAGAATGAGCGAGTCGCCAAGATGATCCAGTGCGTCGCCCGTGTGACAGGACTGGCATTTAGGCTCATCCTCCCAAGGGGATCGAATAGTGCCATTGCTCAGGGCAAACTCCCCCCCGATGGCTAACATGTCGCCATGGCAATTTTGGCAGGCCAGCTTGGCGCTGAACATGGCGCCGCGATAGCATTGGGTTTCAGTGCCGGGGTGACAGTTATAACAGGTCTCCAAACCAGAGCCAACCACAATGGGTGGGTTGCTTGCATTGGGTAGATTACCATCCGCCGTTCTACCATGGTGGCGATGAATAGCATGAGAAAGATAAGGCAATGTTAGTTGCTGCCCTTGAGGCCCTACCCCTGCCAGATCCAACGGTGGAGAGTAGTGACAGTCTGCACATAGCACCGGCGTGTTATTCTGCAGTAAGGTGTCGTTTTTGGCATCATGCAGGATTAGGATATTCTCCTTGTATTGAATAACCGCATTGCCGCTTTGACTCCACTGTACGATGGTGTATTTGGCGGCAATGGCGTCATTGGCGGCTACTTCGCCAGTATTATGGCAATTAGAGCAATCCATCTCGGCGGATACAGGCACAACGACATCTAACGCCGCCAGCACTGATGCAGTGTTTCTGTCTTGGGCTTCAATACGAAATAAAGGATAGGCGTTGTGGTTACCCGCATCGTCGATGGGGGTGAGAGGAATACCTTCTACTTTAAAGCGTTGCAAGGCGGTATCGTACCCACCAAAGACTTGCGGCCCGTTAGCGCTACTGGGCATTTTGGCACCAAGCAAACCGACATCTGGACCGGGGTTGAGGCCATAGAGCGCTTGCGCGTGGTCCCAAAAATCGGTTTTGAAAATATTTGGCGTATTAATGCTAGTGGAGTTGATAGAACCGCTGGGATCGGTAGTAGCGTTGTATAACACCTCAACCTGCGACTCACCGACTATACTAGGCTCGCTGCCAATCGTGCCCTTACGTATAACCTGGGCGTGTAATGAATTAAATGGTGGCAAAATAGCAAACACTGAGGAATCCTCATCCATGCAATGCATACCAATGTCATTAAAGGCGAACACTTGAAAATCCTGTGTATTAGAACCAGTATTGTCGCTGGTGCCACAGTTGTCAGGCGCGTCGTCGACGTTTTCCTCAATAAAGATACCACCTGACGTCAGCCGTATCCGGCAAGGTGGAACGCTTAAGTTTTTGATGATTATTTCCCAGTCGTTTCTGCTTTGTTTCATCTCTAAACCTGACAAGGCGATGCCGCTACGGGCGTCGCTAATAATAAGGTCACCAATGGTCAAATTGCCTGAACCCTCGATTTCCAAAACCCTGTCATCTGCGTCCCACTTAACCTTATCGATTTTAACTTTGTTGGTAGATAATTCATCATCAACACAGGCACTCAACCCAAAGCCAATAAAGCCGAGTAAAATAATCAGAATTAGGGAGTAGATATAAGGAGACAAAAAAGAACTTGCATGCTGATTCATGATACACCTCCGTGTAAGTTTGCCAGTACGTCACAAACATAACAGAGCCATCTTAATTCAACCTTAACAATAGACGTTTTTGGAACGCGCACACTTTATTAATTCTTCGCACATCACACTAAGGGCTCGCGTGAAAATATTTTTCGGCCAACGAAATCGCGACAAATAAACCGTCACTATTTATTGCTAAAACCTTCAGGTAGTTGATGTATATCAATACCCATCATGACAGGCAGCATTAATATCACAAACAACGTGACCAGCAATACACCTAAAAGATTGAGCCACAATCCGGCTTTTGCCATTTGTGGTATGGTGATTTGACGGCTACTAAAAACGATAGCGTTTGGCGGTGTCGCAACTGGCAGCATAAACGCAAACGATGCGGCAATTGCAACTGCAATCATAGTAGCAAGCGGATGGATTTGCATGGCAACTGCCAACGCACCCATAATAGGTAACAACAACGATGCTGTTGCAGTATTTGAAGTCACCTCAGTGAGAAACACCACTAACAGCACGATCGTCGCAACCAGGATAATAAGGTTCGTACCCTGTAATACCACTAATTGATTGGCAACCCATTCCGTTAATCCACTGGCACCAAATCCTTGCGCCAAGGCAAAACCACCGCCAAACAAAATAATTATATCCCACGGTATTTTTACCGCCGTTTCCCAATCCAACAAAAATTCTTTTTTCTTAAAGTTCGATGGAATGACAAATAGCGCTAGTGCACCAAGCATCGCAATACTGGAATCACTCACCATCTTCAATTCGTCAACGTCCACCAAACCACGTAATATCCATGCACTCGCAACACTCACAAACACAATTAACACCATTTTTTCCTGGTATTTTATCGGCCCCAATTCAGCTAACTCAGTTTCTATCGCCTGCTTGCCACCAGGAATTTCCTTAATATCACTGCGATACGCAATATGTGTTAAATAAAACCAGGTAAATGCCAACATAATCATCGACAAAGGCAACGCAAATAACATCCAGTCTGCAAAGCCAATGGTAATGCCATAAGTTTTTTCAACAACACCCGCCAATATGGCGTTAGGCGGTGTACCAATTAACGTGGCAACGCCACCAATGGAAGCAGAATAAGCGATACCTAACATTAATGCGGTACCAAACGGGAATGATTCAATTGAGTCAACACGATTCTGTTCATTCAGCAGCGTCCTGGCTCGTTTTATTACCGCTAATCCTATCGTGAGCATCATCATCGCAGTAGCGGTATTACTAATCCACATGGATAAAAATGCCGTGGCAATCATAAAGCCCAATATAATTCGGTTCGGTGAAACACCAACGCGCTTGATGGTATGCAATGCAATTCGTTTATGTAACGCCCATTTCTCCATTGTCACAGCAATTAAAAAACCACCCATGAATAAATAGATAAGATGATTGGCGTAAGCGCTGGTAACCTGTTGTGTTTTCATTACACCCAGCAATGGAAACAAGACAATAGGCAATAGCGCGGTTGCAGGGATA
>Ga0316204_10003542_pt1 | contig 30805 bp, 28 predicted proteins | sample 6monrhotite_MG_2_FD_205661 | JGI IMG/M metagenome (GOLD analysis project Ga0316204, IMG submission 205661) | Microbial mat bacterial communities from mineral coupon in-situ incubated in ocean water Damariscotta River, Maine, United States -... | ecosystem: Environmental > Aquatic > Marine >...
TTTCACGTTTCACAATATAGGGTAGACTCCGTGCCGAAGTTGGCTAGACAGTCGCCGCGTGCCTTGTGCACGGGGAGGAAAGTCCGGGCTCCATAGAGCAAGATGCCGGTTAATGGCCGGACACCGTGAGGTGATGGAAAGTGCCACAGAAAATACACCGCCTAAGTTCTTTCGGGAAACGGTAAGGTTGAAATGGTGAGGTAAGAGCTCACCGCGCTGGTGGCAACATCAGTGGCAGGGTAAACCCCATCTGGAGCAAGACCAAATAAGCAAGCTATGACGTTGCTCGCGTCGCTTGCGGGTGGGTTGCTTGAGCGTAAGGTAACGAAACGCCTAGAGGAATGACTGTCCACGACAGAACCCGGCTTATCGGCCAGCTTCACCTCTTTTAGCTTCGCGGTCTGCGAAGCGTAGCAACAAACTAAGCAATACGAATGGCTGGTTTATGCTAAAAACTGCAGTTCAGTCTGCAGGTTTCACAGATTAACGCAGATTTTCAAGTGCTTGTAGATATGCGTATTTGCACACTATGGGTGACTCATCCGCTGGGCATTAATTGTTGTTTAATCGGCGAAAACCTGCGGACAAAAGCTTTTTCTAGGTGTATGTTTCTTTCTGAAGCGAACAGTTTTTTTCTTAAAGACACCGTAAATATATGTACTGGTAAAATTCTAGGGCCTTGTACTATTATCTATAGGGCAAAACTTGTTGTTCTTTCTTAGCTTAATCGTATTGGAGAAAGTTTTATGAGTAATAAAAGTGACAGACTGGTTGCGCTTGTTACTGGGGCTAACCGTGGACTAGGTAGAGAGACAGTACGCCAATTGATTGTTGACCATGGCTACGCCGTGGTGTTGAGTGCGCGTAGCTTAGCTAAAGCCCAGCAAGCAGCTCATGAATTAAAAGCAGAGGTCGGTGGTGACGCCGTTCTTGAACCTGTCGAGTTAGATGTAAGCAATGCGCAACAGGCTAAAAAATTGGCCGCATTTGTTGAAGCACGTTTTGGACGATTAGACACGCTGGTAAACAATGCAGGGGCGTTAGTGGAAAAAGGCTGGCCAAGCATATTGGAGACCAATGTTGACGATGTGCGCGAGACGCTGGAGATTAATACGATTAGCGCGCTAACTGTTTCGCAGGCCTTTGTCCCACTGTTGCTTAAGGGTAATGGGGGAAATATTGTCATGGTGTCCTCGGGCATGGGAGGGCTGACTGAAATGGGAAGCCATCACTTGGCATATCGATTGTCTAAAACTGGAATGAATGTACTTACCCGTACTCTGCACGGAGAGTTTGCCGAACAAGGCCTGCGTATTAACTCGGTCTGTCCCGGTTTCGTTAAAACTGAATTTAGTCCCGCCAATGTTGATGCCGAGCGTGAAATTCCAGAAGGTGCTAAAGGCATAGTCTGGGCCGCCACATTAGATGAAAAAGGCCCGTCAGGTGGGTTTTTCCGAGATGGCGAAGCTATCCTCTGGTAGCGTCTATAGCAGCCCTTTAAACTTGTCGACGCAGGACAAGTTTAAAGGGCTGCTTGTTGATAATCAGCGAGAGAAATTGTTGCATCGCAAAGCCCAGGCCACAAATAATTACGAATCAATGTGAAGCATTAACGGTGTCGGTCTCATCTTAGGCCACCGCTATATTCCGTAACTCTGTAAGAAACCCCACTCCCCAGCGACTAATCCCCAGAAATTCCCTCGCGACCGCTTTTGTTTGCTGACGGGGGTGTACAATTAATCCTCTGGAGCATTTATGCATGACACCTTACCTTTGCTGAAAACTTCTGAATTCCCAGCTTTGCGCCGCCGCGCTTTGGATACTTTGCAAGTGAATTTAGGCTACAAATGCAATCAAACTTGCCAGCATTGTCATGTGAATGCAGGGCCGAATCGGACGGAGATGATGGGACGAGATATCATTGAGTTGATTCCTCGTGTGTTGGATGCTCGCGATTTGCATACCTTGGATTTAACTGGGGGCGCACCTGAACTGCACGAGGATTTTCGTTGGTTGGTGCGTGAGGCGCGTGCTTTAGAATGTAAGGTGATTGATCGTTGTAATCTAACTATTTTGTATGAGCCGGGCCAGGAAGATTTGGCTGAGTTTTTGGCGGAGCAACGAGTGGAGATTGTTGCTTCATTGCCGTGCTATTCGCTAGATAATGTGGATAAGCAGCGCGGTAAGGGGACGTTTGATAAGAGTATCGCAGCACTCCAAAAACTCAATGCCTTGGGTTATGGCAAGCCTGGTACTGGCTTAACATTGAATCTGGTGTTTAACCCGCAAGGTGCGTTGTTGCCTCCTGAGCAGGCTGAGTTGCAGTCCGATTATCAACGCGAGTTATTCGATCATTTTGGCATCGTTTTTAATCAATTGCTGGTAATTGCTAATATGCCTATCCAGCGTTTTGGTTCGATGCTGATTTCCAATGGTCAGTTCAACGAGTATATGCGTTTGCTGAAAAATAATTTTGCGACTCCAAATCTTGACACTGTGATGTGCCGAAATATGTTGAGTGTGGATTGGCAGGGCCTTCTTTATGACTGCGATTTCAACCAACAGTTAGGCCTAACTTTGCCAGAGGTGGCGCATTTGCGTGATCTCGTGATTCGAGATGTGCATGAGCATACGATTCAAGTTGCCGACCATTGCTATGGCTGCACGGCGGGGCAGGGTAGTAGCTGTGGCGGGGCGTTGAAGGTCGAAGCTTGCGCAGCATGAAGCGCGCTCTACTTATTCTATTAATTCTTGCTGCAATCGTTAGTTTCTTTGCGTTTGATCTGGAACGTTTTTTGACGCTGGAATCTTTGCAGCAGAGTCAGCATGATTTTGTTTCACTTAATACAGAATCGCCTTGGATGGTGGCGGCTGTGTTTTTTGCACTCTACGTTCTTGCCACTGCTTTATCTTTACCCGGAGCACTAATATTGACCCTCGCAGGGGGGGCTTTATTCGGCTTGGCTGTCGGCACGCTGCTGGTTTCATTCGCGTCTGCCATTGGCGCTACTTTGGCTTTTCTTGCCTCGCGCTTTGTACTGCGGGATAGTGTTCAGCGACGTTTCGGCGATAAGTTCAAAGCGCTTAACGACGGTGTTGAGCGTGATGGGGCTTTGTATTTGTTCTCTCTGCGCCTTGTTCCGCTATTTCCATTTTTTCTCATCAATTTATTGATGGGGCTAACGCCGATGCGCGCCTTTACTTTTTATTGGGTAAGCCAAGTCGGTATGTTTGCCGCTACCTTGGTATTTGTTAATGCAGGTACGCAGTTGGCGCAAATACATAGCTTATCTGGCATTCTTTCGCCAAGTTTATTGTTCTCTTTTGTCTTGTTAGGAGTCTTTCCCTTGATCGCAAAAAAACTCACTACATGGCTGCAAGGTCGTCGCGTGTATACAAAATGGACGCGCCCAGAAAAATATGATCGCAATTTGATTGTCATCGGCGGCGGGGCGGCAGGCTTGGTGTCGTCATATATTGCTGCGGCAGTTAAAGCCAAAGTTACGCTGATCGAAACTCACAAAATGGGTGGCGATTGTCTGAATTATGGCTGTGTGCCGAGCAAGGCGCTTATCAAGAGTGCTAAGTTGGCGCAGCAGATACGTAATGGCGAACACTATGGACTAAATGCGGGCGCTCCTGATTTTAGCTTTCGTAAAGTAATGGCACGTGTGGAAGAAGTGGTTCGCGCCGTCGCGCCACATGACAGCGTAGAGCGTTACACCAGTCTAGGTGTGGAAGTGTTGCAAGGTTATGCGCGCATCACCGACCCGTGGACGGTAGAGATTAAGTTGAGCGACGGCACAGTGCAAACGCTGACCACCCGCAGCATTATCATCGCCACAGGCGCGCGGCCATTCGTGCCGCCTTTGCCGGGCTTGGAAGAAGTGGGCTATGTTACTAGCGATACGCTATGGTCTACGTTCGCTGAGCTGGATGCTCCGCCTAAGCGTATGGTCGTGCTGGGCGGTGGGCCTATTGGTTGTGAGTTGGCGCAGAGCTTTGCGCGACTCGGATCGAGCGTAACGCAAATCGAAATGGCCCCACGTGTAATGATTCGTGAAGATGTTGAAGTGTCTGAATTGGCGCGTGCCTCGCTCAGTGCAGATGGCGTGGAAGTGCTGCTCAAACACAAGGCAGTGCGTTGCGAAAAAGAAGGTGAGCACAAATACATCGTCGTGGAGCATGATGGTCAAACGCGCCGTATTGAATACGATGCTTTGATTTGTGCAGTGGGTCGTAGTGCGCGACTTAAAGGTTTTGGTTTGGAAGAGTTAGGCATCCCAGTGCAGCGCACCGTCACCACTAATGCCTATCTTGAAACGCTATATCCCAATATTTTTGCGGCGGGCGATGTCGCAGGGCCATATCAATTTACTCACATGGCTGCACACCAAGCATGGTATGCGGCAGTGAATGCACTGTTTGGCAGCTTCAAAAAATTCAAGGTAGATTATTCAGTAGTGCCTTGGGCAACGTTTATTGAGCCAGAAGTTGCAAGAGTGGGATTAAATGAACAGGATGCGCACGAGCAGGGTGTTGCCTATGAAGTCACGAAATACAGCATCGACGATCTTGATCGCGCCATTGCAGACGGTACGGCACATGGTTTCGTTAAGGTGCTTACCGTGCCGGGTAAAGACAAGATACTCGGCGTCACCATCGTGGGCGAACATGCCGGAGATTTGTTGGCGGAATTCGTACTCGCCATGAAGCACGGTCTGGGCTTAAACAAAATATTGGGGACGATTCATACTTACCCGACCTTAGCCGAAGCTAATAAATATGCAGCCGGAGAGTGGAGGCGAGCACATGCTCCACAAAAAGTGTTGGCATGGCTAGGGCGTTTCCATACATGGAAAAGAGGCTAAGAGTGAAGCTCTCTATCATCGTCCCCATGCTCAACGAAGTAGCGCAATTGCCAGAATTATTTGCGCATTTACTGCTGTTTCAGCGCGCTGCATGCGAGATTGTTTTTGCAGATGGCGGAAGTGTCGATGGTTCTGCTAGTTTTGCTGAAGTGGCAGGGTTCACTGTGTTGAAAACAGCGCCGGGCAGGGCGCGTCAGATGAATGCGGGGGCTGCGCATGCTAGCGGCAATGTGCTGTTGTTTTTGCATGCCGACACCCGTCTGCCAGAAGCCGCGATACATCATATTGCTCTAACATTAGCCAGTGGAAATCATGGCTGGGGTCGTTTTGATGTATGTATTACGGGGCGAGCATACATGTTGCGCGTGATTTCGCGTTTAATGAATTGGCGCTCACGAATCACGGGGATAGCGACAGGCGATCAGGCAATATTTGTGCGCCGAAAGCTATTTGAGCAGATACAGGGTTTTCCTGATCAAGCCTTGATGGAAGATGTGGAATTGTGCAAGAGATTGCTGAGCTATTCACGTCCTGCATGTATTGCGCATTGCGTGCTTACATCCGGCAGACGGTGGGAAACTCGCGGTGTATGGCGCACCATTTTCCTTATGTGGCGCTTACGCTGGGCCTATTGGCGCGGTGCGGATGCGGCGAAGTTGGCAGACTTGTATCAATGAACATTAAAACCACAGTTGCACCACAGAGACACCGAGAGCACAGAGTAAAAACATCCCTCGCTTTTCTGGCATTTCCTACTTGCCACCACCCCTGTAAGTTGTTGATGTTTATATTTTCTCTGTGTCTCTGTGGTGGGGGGTAATCATGAAACCTGCCCGTATCATTATCTTTGCTAAAGCCCCCCAAGCGGGCTTAGCTAAAACGCGTTTGATTCCCGCGCTCGGAGCCGCAGGCGCGGCAGCTCTGGCGCATCAAATGCTTTTGCATACTTTGCGTGAGGCACTTGCTGCAAACATCGGCACGCTTGAATTATGCGTCACGCCTGCAATCACGGATGCGGCTTGGCATGATATTCAAATACCCAACGGTTTGATTATTTCCGATCAGGGCGATGGTGACTTGGGTGCTCGTATGGCACGCGCTGCGGAGCGAGCCTTAAAGCAGCAAGAGTCTGTGTTGCTGATTGGAACCGATTGTGTGGAAATGTCCGCTGACTTGTTGCGTGATGCAGCACGCTTCTTAAGTGAAGCTGATGCTGTCATTCATTGCACTGTGGATGGTGGCTACGCACTGCTGGGACTGAATCAGTTTAGCTCGTTCCTGTTCAATGATATGCCTTGGAGCACCGATGCTGTGGCCAGCAGAACGCTTGCACATATCGGGATACTTGGCTGGTCGGTTCACGTCGGGAAGATCTTGCACGATGTAGATGACGCGCAAGATTTAAAGTTTTTGCCATTACATATAGAGATTGTATGAAACTATTTAGCGTTGCCCTGCTATTAGGAACGGTTTTTTCTTCGCTTTCCCAAGCAAGTGAATCACTTCAGTTGGACAGCTTTGTGAATGAATCTGACGTGGTGCCTGCGCCTTGGCAAGTGATACAACTCAATAAAAAATACCGCCTACTCTTTGCCACGTCACTGAGTGGGATGGCGTTTTAGCTATCGAGGCTAGCGCTGATAGTAGTATGGCACTGCTGGCACGGCCCGTGGAAGTAGGCTTGGAACAAACTCCTGTGTTGTGCTGGCGCTGGCGCGTAGATGCGCCATTGCTGAAGGCTGATATGGACACCAAAGCAGGCGATGATTATGCTGCGCGAGTGTATGTGTCATTTACATTGCCGTCCTCCGAATTGGGTTTCATGCTGCGCGCCAAACTCGCTCTTGCACGCAGCATCTATGGTGATGCGGTTCCTGATGCAGCGCTCAATTATGTGTGGGATAACCGCTATCCGATTGCCACTCGCAAGCCGAATGCCTACGCCGACCGCACCCGTATGATCGTAGCGGAATCAGGTGCAGAGAACGCCGGAAAATGGGTCGAAGTACGACATAACGTGCAGCAAGATGTAATAGCAGAATTTGGCTCAGAAAAAGCACGTTTGATTCAACTCTCTGTCGCGGCGGATACTGATAACACCAAAGAACAAGCACATGCGGGATTCGCCGGATTTCACTTTGTTGCTAAGGATGCGGCCTATTCATTTCAATAGAGCTTGTAAATAATTGAGTGAAGTGAGCCTCCGCCACCCTGATCAGACCTAGGGAGATCCTGATTAATTCGTCATTCCCGCGAAGGTGCACTTACTGTCCGGGGTAATTTTTTATGATCGCTTGAACGTGTTGCTGTGCAAGGCCGTATTGGATAAATACTGAGCGGCGACTCAACATCCAAGACATGTAATATGTGCCATTCAAGCAAGATTCGCAGGTGGGTAAATGAGGCCCGCCGTCGAAGTTTAGAAGAATGCTCATTCAACACCCCCGTCGTTCCCGCGTAGGCGGAGATCCAGTAGTTATATTGGCTCTGCATAGCAGGCAGTATGTCTTGTCTCGCTACGCGAGGATGCTTAAATGACTGGATTCCCGCCTTCGCGGGAACGACAAAATCAGACTTAATCAGTGCTTCCCTACATGCGTGCCTATTTATACGGTATTTAAATTCCGATGTAAGAATTTGATGTGCTGAACGACTAAACGGTATCGCTGTTTATTAGGACTCATCATGCACGAAATTGTTAAGGATTATTACGGTAAGCAATTGCAAAGTTCAGATGATCTTAAGACCTCTGCATGTTGTGATGCCTCGCAAGTGCCTGCTTGGCTCAAGCCACTCCTCGCAGGCATTCATCCCGAAGTGTTGTCGCGCTATTACGGTTGTGGATTGGTTTGTCCCACTTTGTTGGAAGGTTGTCGCATTCTCGATTTGGGAAGTGGTACTGGGCGTGATGTGTATGCGTTGGCACAAATGGTGGGAGAGCGAGGTCAGGTAGTCGGAGTGGACATGACCGAAGAACAGCTTGAAATTGCGGAAAATTTTCGCGCTTATCATGTAGATAAATTTGGTTTTGATAATGTGGTTTTCAAGCAAGGCTATATCGAAAAGCTCGATGAGTTGAGTTTAGAAAGCGGCAGTTTTGATGTCATTGTATCGAATTGTGTGATTAATCTTTCGCAGGACAAAGATGCCGTGTTGCGCGAAGTTCATCGCTTGCTCAAGCCTGGTGGCGAGTTCTATTTTTCGGATGTTTATGCAGACCGTCGCGTGCCGGATTCAGTGCGTAACGATCCTGTTTTATATGGCGAATGTTTGGGCGGCGCTTTGTACTGGAATGATTTCATTCGTTTGTCGCATCGTCACGGCTTTGCTGATCCACGTTTGGTCGAAGAGCGTCCTTTGGAGATTACCGATCCTAAGCTTGCGCCGCGTGTAGGCAACCTTAAGTTTTTCTCGGCAACCTATAGATTGTTCAAGCTTGATGGCTTGGAAACTGCCTGTGAGGATTACGGTCAGGCGGTGATTTATCGTGGCACGATTTCAGAGCAGCCCAATCGTTTTATTCTTGACCAGCATCACGCGATTGAAGCTGGGCGTGTGTTCCCCGTCTGCGGCAACACCTGGCATATGTTGCATGACACGCGTTTCAAACAACACTTCGACTTTATTGGCGACTTTAGTCAGCACTACGGAATATTTCCAGGTTGTGGTAGTGATATTCCGTTTGCGGATAGTGATGGCGCTGCAACGTCAGGGTGTTGTTAAGTGTGACTCATAGGGAGCTTAGCTAGTGATGAACGAAGTCGAATTCAGGAAGTTGTTTGCAGAGTGTTTTGGTGCATTTTGTCTCGTCTTCGCAGGGACGGGAGCGATTGTGATCAATGATGTTTCAGGTGGCGCAATCACCCATCTGGGGATAGCGCTTACTTTTGGCCTCATTGTGTTATCCATGATCTACGCGGTGGGTGACATATCTGGTGCGCATCTGAATCCCGCTGTTACGCTCGGATTTTACTTCGCGCATCGTTTTGCTGGAAGGTTGGTTTTGCCGTATATCGTGAGTCAGATACTAGGGGCGCTGGCGGCAAGTTTGTTGTTGCGCGGACTTTTTCCGTCTCATGTCTCTTTGGGGGCGACACTAGCTGCTGGTTCTGATGCACAGTCATTTATATTGGAACTGGTGCTGACCGCTATTCTCATGTTCGTTATCTTGAAAGTTTCTAGCGGGGCCAAGGAGCGTGGCATTACGGCTGGCATAGTGGTGGGCTCTGTCATTGCATTAGAGGCATTATTTGCAGGGCCGATATGTGGAGCTTCAATGAATCCGGCACGCTCATTAGCACCCGCTTTGGTGTCAGGGCAATTTTCTAGCCTATGGCTATACCTTCTAGCGCCCACTTTAGGGGCGTTGATCGGTGTTGGCTTGTGTCGCGTAATGCGGGAAGAGGGGTGTTGTAATACGGTAAAAGAGGTGGCCGTTTAGCGAGTGAGTTCTGCGTAGAGCAGCAGTAGTTTCTCAGGAATGTTCTTGATCTGATCTAGCAACAAGTAATTCTTTGCGCCAAAGATCTCGGGTACGTATTGGTCGGCATCAGGGTCTAGGCCGATGCAATAAGTGCTAATACCTGTGCGGCGGGCTTTTTCGATGGCTTTTTTGGTTTCGTGGCGCAGGTAGTTCGGGTTGAGCACGTCTTCATCGGTGGGTTCGCCATCGGTGATAATTAATAGCAGTTTTTTTCCGGTGGCTTGCTGATTTAGATGGTAAGTCGCATGACGTATTGCGGTGCCCATACGGGTTGAATTTTGCCCCGTCATGCCAGCTATTTTGGCCTTGGCTACGTCGTTATACGCTTGATCGAAATCTTTGATGCGGAAGTATTCGACAAAGTTACGGGTGCGGGAGCAAAAGCCGTGGATGGCAAACGGGTCGCCTACTTTATTGATGGCATCAGCGAGTAAAACGCAAATCTGCTGGCTAAGTTGCAACACCGTATAGCTTTGCCCGCGAACCAATTCATTGCTTGATTTGGAGAGGTCGAGCAAGACTAGCACGGAGATGTCGCGCCTTTTTTGCGCGGTGCGCGTCATGATGCGCAGATCGGGCTGCACGCCTTGACGGATGTCGATTAGCGCACGGATAGCGGCATTGGTATCTATTTCATCACCAACTTCCATTTTTTTAATGCGGCACATGCCACCTAGGCGCATCGCATCCAGAATTACTTTCATGCGCGAGATGAGGTCGATGTTTTGGGCGATGATGTTTTCCACGAGTTGCAAGTTGCCCGATTTGCTACTCATTTCGCGCAAGGTCACCCATGAGGGCGTTTCGGTTTGATTGCGGTAATTCCATTCGGAATAAATGAATGGCTCAGAAATTACATACCTGCTGTCTTCCTTTTTGACTTTGGGTGGGTTGGTGTCTTTGAAATTATCGTCTTTGACGCTATTGCTGGCGTAGAAAAGGCCTTTGTGCATAAAGGGGCTGATGGGAGGCTGCTCTTCCTCATCTTCCTCTGCTTTGGTGCTTGCCCATAGGCAGCGATTATCGTCACGGTAGAGCGCGCTTAATTTATTCTCTTTCGGCCTGAATTTTAATTTTTTCTCTAGAAACGACTGCGCTAAGGTCAAGCCTATGTCGCTGGCAATCTGACTGGTCTCAAGATCGCTTGCAGCTGTGAATAACACTCGCCCTTGGCAAATCCAAGGATCGCTGTCTAGGTAGGTTTCATCTAGTAAAGCGCGGGCAAGACGGTTGAGATAGTCGCTGGCAGTGGTTTGATATAAAGGGTTTGCCATATGCTGCTTCGCCCACAGCGGCTTCAGCCCAGGAAATCTGCGTATAGATAAAGTTTCAACCCGCGCATCTTCAATAGTGGCAATGACTGCTTTTTGCCATTTGCTGAGGGCCTTATGGCTAAAAACATTTTTTGAGTAAGTCAGATGAGCCGCAGCATGCGCAGAAGCTGCACGAAAGATTTCTAAACCGGTGACTCGGGTTAAATTGTTCAGTGTGTAATCATGATAAACACTGGGCAAGTGGATGGATTGCTTCTCGATGTAAAGCTTGTGTCCTAGACGAGCCTCAGCTTCGCGCGACATCGGTCTGATGGTGAAGTCGCAGCCCCATAGCGCGCGTTGATAAATGCTGACGCGGCGGCGTACTTCAAATAAATGTGTGCGCTTATGTCCCCGCTGTACAGGATCGGGCAAATCGGGCGAACGGGCGCGGCGCGGTTTGACTAATCTGCGGGCAAGGTGCTTGAGAGTTGCTTTCATCTCTAACTCAATTACAGCGCTGTCCAGTTGGCGTGTCTGAAAACATTTTATTGGAAAAAGGTTTTCACAGCGGCATCCAAAGCATCGCGCATGTCCACGTCATCTGTGATCGGTGAAACCAGTGTGACACGGCAAGCTTTTTTAGCTTCTACACCTTTGGCAATCAGGCTGGCTGCATATACCAACATGCGAGTCGATATGCCTTCGTTGAGGCCGTGGCCTTTTAAGTTGCGCGCCATGTCGGCGATGGACACTAGCTTGCCTGCGATTTCTGCGCTAACACCTGTTTCATGTGTGACGATTTCTACTTCAATAGCACGCTCTGGATAGTTAAAGTCAAAAGCACCGAAGCGTTGCTTGGTGGATTGTTTTAAATCTTTAAGTACGCTTTGGTAGCCGGGGTTATAGGAAATAACCAATTGAAAATCGGGATGTGCGTACACGAGTTCATTGGTTTTTTCCAAGGGCAACACTCGGCGGTCATCGGTCAGCGGGTGAATGACTACGGTTGTATCCTGGCGGGCTTCCACAATCTCATCTAGATAGCAGATAGCCCCGTGACGAGCTGCAATAGTGAGTGGGCCATCTTGCCAGTGCGTGCCATTGGCATCTAGCAGAAAGCGTCCCACTAGATCGGATGCGCTCATGTCTTCGTTGCAAGCAACCGTAATTAGAGGCTTGTTGAGCTTCCACGCCATATATTCGACAAAGCGTGTTTTGCCGCAACCTGTCGGCCCCTTCAGCATCATTGGCATGCGCACCGAATAGGCCGCATCATAAATCTCGACCTCATCCGATACGCTACGGTAATAGGGTTCTTTTGCTATTCGGTATTGGCTGATGAGGTCTTCCATGGTGACTCCTAGTTACGATTAAAATCGTGTGGCATTGGGCTGAAGCTGAATTTAACCTTAAACTTAGGCAGCGACTTAGCTAGTTTTTTCATTAGAGACACCGAGAACACAGCAGCTGTTCTGTTTTATGAACGCACACTATGGGTGGTCGCTGTCACGTTGGTAAGTTTTAAAGTTTTGCTTTTCTCTGTGTCTCTGATAAAACTACTAGTCAAGCGACTAAGGCTGGCAAATACACCAGCCAAGTTGCTGGTTATGTGGTGAGGTTTTTAGTTAATTAAGCGCGTGTAAGTAGATGCTGTATTCATGGTTTAAATGCAGGGCGAGAATGCAGTGTTTTTGCATGCTCATTATTGCTCTGTACACACTGTCTCCATGAGGCGCTACCAGCATTGTTTGGGTCTTGTTGTAATGAGCATGCACATTTACACGCAGCGGCGCGGTAGCAGCCTTCTATGTTCTTAGGGCCGCAAGTTGCTTGAACTTTTGCGCATTGGCTGTTGCAAACGCGGGAAGTCTGTTGTTGCTTCATTCTTTCTTCATAAGACATTTTGGCTTGTATTGGCTCTTGAGTGACTAGACCCCATATCATCATGGTGCTTCCCAGTAAAAACACTGCGCCTACCAGCCAGTTAAAACGCTTGGATATTTCACTGAATTTTTCACCCCAAGTTGTTTCTCCCCCTTTTTCGCCGATCTCGAAACGCAGCAGGCCTCTAGTCTGTGATTTCGCATGCAGACGATCACAAGCATCAATACATTCACCGCAGTCGATACAAGTGTCATAGGGCTTGATTTCTGTTGGCTGGATGTTAGTGATGCACATTGTGGTGCAGTAATTGCATTTGCTACAGTCAGCTGAACGCGAGGCATCAAAGCTCACATGTAGCGCATCTCGTGTTTGAAAAATTCTTTGTCCCATGCGATAGAAGCATGCGTAATCACAAAAGAAATAACGTATTGCCGCGATGTCGATGAAGATAAGAAATGTCGAAAACAGATAGGCGATGAGAATGTTGGCTTGTGGTTTATGCCCGGAAAAAACCATGTCCCACACATTGCTAGGGGGGTAGAAGAACAAGAGCGGAATGAATGCCAGTATTGCTGATACGACTAGAAAGCTGCTGCCGAGGATTAGCCAGTTGAGGGTTTTGTTTTTGGCGGCGGCGACGATCATACCTTCGCCATCTACGCGCATATCTGCACGCTTGCCCAGTAGCTTGTAGGTGAGATTATTAGCCCATTCTGACAGTAGGTTCTGCGGGCAAGCCCAGCCACACCAGACAGTGCCTATGGTCATGTATGTCAGAATAGGGACGGTGATAATGATGATGGCGAGGCCAATTGCAAAAGCAAAGCTAGACCACCATATTTGATTCCCAAATACGAAGAAGCTGGCAGAAGCTAGATCAATACGAAACAATCCGAGAGCGGGAATTAATGCGATGAGTAATAAAACGGCAAGTTGGGTGGCTCTTCTTTTCCAGTGAAATTGCGATATTTTCATGCGGATTTTATATTATGTAATATTCTTAATTTTATTAAAAATGGCAAAGCGAGATTTGAGCAGTGCATAAGACGTTAAATGTATCATCATCTCACGATTTATATTCATTAATTCCCTGTCATAGTCCTGCTGAAATATTGATGCGAGTAGGCAATATGTGAGCAGAAAATATGATAATTTTAACAAGTAACTTATAAAATAGCGTCAATTTTTTGTGTGATATTGTTTGTGCTGAGTATGGGAGCGTTGGAGGGGCATTATGTTTAACACATGCGGATGTGTTAAAATCGCCCCGCATTACAATTTTTCAACTCTGTTCGGGTGCTGAGCTACTGGCTTATTTCACCGACATAATTAAAGTTTTGACCGATATAGCAGATACAACTACTTTAGTGGCGCTTGATCCCGTCGCATTCCAATTCCGCCATTTGGCGCCTACCGATGGTATGGCACTGCACCGCTTGGTGTCTGACTGTCCTCCGCTAGATCCTAACTCCTCATATTGTAATTTGCTGCAAGCCAGCCATTTTTCTTCGACGTCATTAGCCGCGGTCTATGACAATGAATTATTGGGGAGTGTGACCGGATACCTTGTTCCAGATCGACCTGATACCTTGTTTGTCTGGCAGGTGGCAGTGCATCCTAAAGCGCGCGGAAAAAGACTGGCGCGCACGATGCTGACTAATTTGTTTGCGCGAGTGGCTTCGCGAGGCGTCCGCTTTATAGAGACCTCTATTACCTCCGAAAACAGCGCTTCTTGGCGATTGTTCACGGGGTTCGCGGCTGAGTATGGTGCAGAAATGCAGCGCTCAGTCATGTTCGACCAATCGCTACACTTTCAAGGCGCGCACGACACCGAGCATTTGGTGCGCATAGGTCCTGTGGAAAGCAAGTGATTCGTTCATGTTTCATGATTTTAAGGAGTAAAGCCAGATGAAGATTTTTGAAGAACTAGAATCAGAAGTTCGTAGCTACGCACGTTCTTTTCCACGGGTTTTTAATCGTGCCAGCGGCGCGTATTTATATGACAACGATGGCACCGAGTATCTGGACTTCTTGTCCGGCGCGGGCACATTGAACTATGGTCACAACAATCCAGTATTTAAAAAAGCTTTGTTGGAGTACATCGAATCAGACGGCATCACTCATGGTTTGGATTTGCATACCATCGCTAAACAGCGTTTTCTTGAAACACTGAAAGAGAAGATATTGCAGCCCAGAAACCTCGATTATCAGGTGCAGTTCACTGGCCCGACGGGCACCAATGCGGTGGAAGCTGCCCTGAAATTGGCGCGCAATATTACAGGGCGACATAACATTATTTCGTTCACTAACGGATTTCACGGTGTTAGCTTGGGTTCTCTTGCGACGACTGGAAACTCTCACCATCGTGGTGCGGCGGGTATTAATTTGGGCGGCGTGTCACGCATGCCTTATGACGGCTACCTAGGCGAGGGTTTTGATACGACGGCTTATTTGGATAAAGTATTGTCTGACGCTAGCAGTGGTATTGATAAGCCAGCAGCAGTGATTGTTGAAACAGTGCAGGGCGAGGGCGGTATCAATGTCGCAAGCTTTGAGTGGTTGCAGGCGCTGGAAGCGGTTTGCCGTCGTCATGATGTTTTGTTTATCGTGGATGACATTCAAGCAGGTTGTGGGCGAACTGGTTCCTACTTTAGCTTTGAGCCAGCGGGGATACATCCAGACATCGTTACTATGTCGAAATCGTTGAGTGGTTATGGCCTGCCTATGGCACTTGTATTTATGAAGTCAGCGTTGGATCAGTGGAAGCCTGGCGAACATAACGGTACATTTCGTGGAAACAATCATGCCTTTATCACTGCGACAGCAGCGATTGAACATTATTGGTCAGACGATAGCTTCGCAAAGGAAATTGCACGCAAAGGACTGATTATTTCAACGCGCTTGGAGGGCTTTGTGGCGAAATACGGCAACGGAAGTTTTATCGCCCGTGGGCGTGGTATGTTCCAAGGTATTAACTGCGTGAGTGGTGAGTTGGCGAGTGATATTTCACTACGGGCCTTCAAAAAAGGACTGATGATCGAAACTAGTGGTGCAGAAGATCAAGTTATTAAATTGCTATGCCCATTGATTATTTCGGATGAGTCGCTGCAAAAGGGACTCGATATCATTGAGGAAAGTATTGATGAGTCTTGTGAACATTTTAGACGTGTTCCAGAGGAAAAGAATTTTTTCCCTGGTGAATGATGCGGATTTGATCGCGATGTTTAAGGTGAATAAGGAGGTTTTATGATTGTTAGAACATTGGAAGAAGCGCACCGCAATGGTCGCCGTATTGAGAGCACAGGTTGGGATAGCACAAGACTGTTGCTAAAAAATGATGGCATGGGTTTTTCATTTCATATCACCACAATCTATGCGGGCGCTGATCTAAAAATGCATTACCAAAATCATCTCGAGTCTGTGTATTGCATGAGCGGAGAAGGTGAAATTGAGGATACGGCGGATGGTAAGGTTTATCCTATCAAGGCGGGTACGGTTTACGCCTTGGATAAACATGACAAGCATATATTGCGCGCCACTACAGAAATGAAAATGGCTTGTGTATTTAACCCGCCTTTGCACGGTAAAGAAGTGCATAACGCAGAGGGTGCGTATGAGTTAGAAGCCGATTCGATTGGCGACTGAAAATTTTAGCTACGCCCTTAATTAAGCAAAGGAAAGGATATATGCACTATTCAAAGAGCATTGCCCGCCGTGCCGTTTTAGCCGTGACCGCCTTTGCGGTGCTAGCTTTTATCTCAAATGCAGCGCTGGCAGAGTCCACTCTAGAAAAGGCCCGTAAGTCAGGCCACATCCGCGTGGGATTTGCGAATGAAGCACCTTTCTCTTTTGCTTCACCTACGGGGGAACTCACAGGCGAATCCCCTACTGTGTTCAAGCATGTCATGAATAAGCTAGGCGTAAAGCAAGTGGAAGGTGTGTTGATTGAGTGGGGTTCTTTGATTCCAGGGTTGAAGGCGGGTCGCTTTGATGCCATTGTCGCTTCCATGTATGTCACCCCGAAGCGCTGCAAGCAAGTGATTTTTGCTAATCCAACTTACGGTATCGGCGAAGCCTTCATCGTTAAAAAAGGCAACCCTGAAGGCGTTAACAATTATGCGGACATCGTGAGCAAGCGCAAGAAAATTGCGCTTATTGCGGGAACAGCTGAAGTGGCGAACTCCATGCTGGCAGGGGTGAGGCGAGTGCAGCGGGTCATCGTGCCTGATTTTGCTTCAGCTGTTGCCGCAGTAAAGGCGGGCCGCGTTGCGGCCGCAGCGCTAACCTCGTTAACTGCAAAAAACCTTGCTGCAAAAGATAAAGCTATCGAACGTGCCGAGCCTTTCACCTTTAGCAAAGGTGGTAAAAAATATAGAGGCGAAGGTTCATTTGCTTTTCGCAAGCAGGACACCGAGCTACGTGATGCGGTTAATGCTGAGTTAGCCAAATTTATTGGCACAGCTGAACATCTGAAAATGGTGAGTCAGTTCGGTTTCGATAAATCTAACCTCCCAGAAAAAACTGCCGAACAAATCTGCGCCGGAGAGTAGTCAAGATGTCGCCGCGCTTTATTATCATCGTGATCCTGAGTTTTTTGGTGGGTATCGCGCTGGCGACTTTCGCCGAGTTTCGCGTATTTTTCCCTGAGCTATTGCGCGGTGCCTGGGTCACGATCCAACTAACAGTGTGTAGCGCGCTGCTAGCAGTGGTGGTGGCATTGATTGCCGCCGTGGGCAAAATGTATGGACCTTGCTGGGTGCGTGGCTTGGCAGTTGGCTATATTGAAGTATTTCGCGGCACATCTGCTTTGGTGCAACTGTTCTGGTTGTTTTTCGTTTTGCCTTATTTCGGTGTCACTCTGGAGCCATTCGCGGTCGGCGTTGCGGCCTTGGGTTTGAACATTGGCGCGTATGGCGCAGAGGTGATTCGTGGCGCTATTAAGGCGGTGGATAAAGGTCAATGGGAGGCAGCTACCGCACTCAACTTGAGTCGTATGCAAACCCTGCGGCGGATAATTTTGCCGCAGGCATTTTTGCTCATGATCCCCCCCTGGGGTAATTTGTTTATTGAATTGCTCAAGGGAACGGCCTTGGTTTCCATGATTACGCTCGGCGATCTTGCCTTTAAGGCTCAGCAGCTCAATCAAAACACATTACGCACGGTCGAAATATTTTCTATCGTGCTGATCATGTATCTGTGTATGGCAATGGTCATTAGTGCTTTGATGCGTACGCTAGAGCAGCGCGCCAGCAAAGGCTTGATGCGCGGGAGAGCCAACTAATGATGTTGGAATGGGATTGGAACTATACTTGGGAAATTCTACCGATTCTGGGCGAGGCATCGCTGGTAACCATTAAGGCGACTTTACTCGGCTTTCTGCTCGCCGCTGCATTAGGCTTAGTGTTTGCCTTGTTACGTATGTCGCGCGTTCGCTATGTGCGCTGGATTGCCACCGCTGTTATTGAATTCATCCGCTCGACGCCATTGTTGATCCAAATATTTTTCTTGTATTACGTCATGCCCGAATTTGGTCTGAGTTTGGATGCGATGACCGCTGGTGTTATCGCCCTCGGAGTGCACTACGCCTGTTATTGCTCAGAGGTGTATCGAGCTGGCTTGGACAATGTGCCAAAAGGGCAGTGGGAGGCCGCTATTGCCTTGAACCTTTCACCCTTCGTTACGCTGCGCGACATCATTATTCCGCAAGCCATACCGCCTGTTGTGCCAGCCTTGGCAAACTATCTTGTCGCCTTATTCAAAGAGACTCCGCTGCTGTCGGCAATCGCGGTGTTGGAGCTCATGCAGACTGCGAAAATTCTCGCCTCTGAAAGCTTTCAATACACTGAGCCGATTACGCTAGTCGGTCTTTATTTTCTATTTTTTAGTTTGATTTCGGCGGCGCTGTCGCGTCAGCTTGAGGCATGGCTTAGCCGCCGTCACGGAGGAACACGATGAAGCCAAGTAACAGTCCTATGTTGCGTTTTGAAAAAGTGTCCAAGCGCTATGGCTCACTCACTGTATTGGACTCGCTTGATTTTGAAGTGGCACGTAATGAAAAAGTCGCCATCATCGGCCCATCCGGCTCGGGGAAAACCACTTTGCTGCGCATGTTGATGACACTCGAAGAAATCGACGATGGCGTTATTTATGTGGAAGGCGAGCCGCTGACCCATATGTCACAGGGCGAGCGTTTAGTCCGTGCCAATCGCCAACATGTGAGCCGAGTGCGCGCCAAAATCGGCATGGTGTTTCAACACTTCAACCTGTTTCCCCATATGTCCGCAGTACAAAACTGCATTGAAGCACCTGTCACAGTGCTTGGGCTAAGCAAAGATGAAGCCTACGCGCGGGCGGCTGATTTGCTGCAAATGGTCGGCTTGGGCGACAAACTGGATCACTATCCGAGCCAGCTTTCGGGCGGTCAAAAGCAACGTGTAGCGATTGCCCGAGCGCTGGCAATGCGTCCCAAGATTATGCTGTTTGATGAAGTCACCTCAGCACTTGATCCAGAGCTGGTGGGGGAAGTGCTGAAAGTAATTCGCCAGCTTGGTGAAGATCATGATTTGACCATGTTGATGGTCACCCATGAAATGGGATTTGCTAAAGAATTCGCAGATCGAGTGTGTTTCTTCGATGCTGGAAAAATGGTCGAGCAAGGAACGCCGCAGCAAATTTTTGGTGATCCTCAACATGAGCGCAGCAAACAATTTCTCAGCGCAGTACTTGAGACGCGTTGAGCGGCTCAAGTTTCAGCGCAGCTGCTGGCGAGCAATAATATTTTAAAAAGCGCGCTGAATGGGTGCGCTGTGAATAGGGTGTTTTAGGGGGAAGGCGCGGCAAAATCTTGCCGTAGGGGAGGGGAGTTTCACACTTGGGTCAGATGGGAATTGGTTCGGTTTCCGGGGCGAGAATATTTTGACTGGCAGTTGGATTTTCTATTCTTTATATCTAATATTTTGTCTAGCATCTACAGTGATTATTTCAATATGCCGTAACCCAACTCACTCATTGGTTCTTAAAACCATCAGGGCATTTCGCTCAGCGCCCAGAACATATTGAGGGTGCGGACCGCTTCCACAAAGCTTTCGAACCCCACCGGCTTGAGGATGTATCCGGCGATATTCAGATCGTAGGCGGCCACCACATCGCGATCGTCGTTTGAAGTGGTCAGCACGACCACACTGATGGATTTCAGTTCAGGATCGGCCCGCAGATGTTGGAGAAACTCTATCCCGTTCATCTTCGGCATATTCAAATCCAGCAGGATGATTTTGGGGCGCGGCTCCAGCATGGGTACGCCCTCACCGCGCAACATGGCCAGTCCTTCCAAGCCGTTGCCCGCCACATGCAACGGGTTCTGCACATTGTTTTTCTTGAATGCGCGCTTCACATTCATCACGTCAACCGCATCGTCCTCCAGCAGCAAGACACTCACAACCTTGTCCTTCATGTTTTTTCTCCTCGTGCAGGAAATTTAGGCCAAGTGAAACGAAATGTAGCTCCCTTGCCGATGTCAGATTCTACATAAATATAACCACCTGGCTCTTCAATAATTTTTTTAACCACGGTCAGGCCAACCCCGGTACTCTCGGTATGATCACGCGCCTGCAAGGTTTGGAATATCTGAAAAATCCTGTCGTGATATTGCGGTTCTATGCCCGGCCCGTCATCGCTTACCGAAAACTCGTACCAGCCATCCTTCTCGCACACCCCGATCTGTATGCGTCCGTCAGGACGGTCATGATATTTCACCGCATTGCTGATGAGATTGGTGAATACCTGAAACAATTTGACGTGATCCGCCTTCAATATCGGCATATCTGGTGCAATCTCGACGGTAAATCCGGCTGGCGGAGACAAGGTATCTAGCGCTTCCTCCAGCAAGGATTTGACATCCACGCGGGTGGCTTCCGAATGTACGCGATCCACGCGAGAATACTGCAAGATACCATCGATCAATCCCTCCATTCGGTGCACACGTCCCCGTAGCAAATTCATTTGCTCGCGAGTTTCTTCTGTAAAACTGTCGCCAATATCCTCCTCTATCCATTGTGCCAGATTATTGATGGCGCGCAACGGTGCTTTCAGGTCATGCGAGGTAATATAAGCGAACTGGTCCAGCTCCTTGTTGGCGCGCTCCAACTCATTGGCGTGTCGTGTCAGGGCAAGGGTACGCTGTTCAACAATCTCTTCCAGGCGATTTTTTTCGTCCATGATCTTGTGATATTGCTGCTGTAACGATGTTAAGTCTTGATTGATCAACGAAAACCAGTTGTTTTTCTGTGTTTTTTTAATGCATCGCAGCATGATGCGGCGTGATTCTTTGTCGGGAGCGCTTGCCAGCAACGCCCCGCTGCACGCGCAATCGACCGGCTCACCGTCGGCATTTCGCCAGTGTAGGCTAGCGGGCATCATTTCCATACTTCTTGACCAGCGCTGCAAATACTGCTCCATCTTGTCGGGCTCATCGCAGACTAGGTCACTTAGATATTTATCCCGCAGGTCGTCCAGCCCTAGTTTCAGTATGCGGAGCATAGCGGGATTGGCTGCCTGCACCTTGCCGCATCCAGAAAGCAGACACATTGCATCGGGCAAGGCGTGCGAAAATAGCAGAAATTGTTCAGTTAACACGATGGCTATTCATAGTTGAAATATTCGCGCCCCTCGCACGCCTGCGCTGCGGGCGTACGCTTCAAATACACCACCACCTGGCAACGACCATGCCCCTGAGCGATCGTCTCCTGCAATTCAACTTTGGCATAGCCCAAATTATCGGCCGCAATTGAACCAAATACATTGGATGTCATCATGCACATGGACTTTTTACCCAATACCTTATCCCCGAACGGGCAGGCGCGATTGCCGAGGACGATTTTTTCATCATCCTGATTGATGACGAAAAAATTCCCTTTGATGCGCGCCTTGAGATCAACCAGCGCATCCGCGACTTGCGCTTGGGTGAGTTTTTCCTGCCCAAGCAGTTCCTGATAACTTTTGTTGATCCACGCACCGATATTCTGACCGACCACGCTGATAAAGCCAGACGCTTCTTCCAGCCCCACAACATCCTCCAGCGTACCCGCCAGCTCACGCACCAGCATGCGTAAGAACAGATCGCGCTCCAGCGGAAATTGCAATTCACTGATGTTATGAACAATTCCATGAGTCATGACACTCTCCCGTTTTATTGTAGACGCCTGCATATCGTAGAAGGAAACGTCGTGTATGTTATTCTATCGGCATCATTGTTGCCAATTTTTAGAAAAACACTTGCCGACGAGTTTTTATTCACAAAGTTACATTGCAGATGACTTTATAGTCGAGTCAAGGTAGAGTTGCAACTCATGTGCACCGACCGGATTCGCATCATCAAGTCCAAAAACAATTAAAAACGTATTTGAACCTGTTATCAATGTAGGGGCCAGTCCAGAGATGCACGACCATCAAACACGCATTGAAAAACCTGAAGAGCCTGCCCCGCTGCTGCTGAAATTCTCCCTCGCCAGCATGCTGTCCATGCTGCTCACCGCGCTGATCCTGATCTTTCTGTACCGCCAAGATCAGCTCACCGAACACGGTGAAATCGCCACGCAAAGAAACACTGCCACGCTGGAACAGCTACAGCTCCTATTGGGCCATCAGTTTCACGACTTTGTCGCAAGTAGCGCTGCGCTCTCCTTGCAAGCCTTGCGTCACAATCCGAATATCGCCCCGCTCGCTCACGCATTGAATGACCTACATCAGGAAGACATCCTCAAGGTCAAGCTCTATAATCAGGCGAGCATTGCCGTTTACTCATCCGCCGGCAATGAAATCGGCGGTCGCAGCCACCATCCCGACTGGCTGAACAGCGCTTTACTTGGCAAAGTCGTGCATCACACGGAATTACGCAAAGGCTTTATGCATGCAAATGGTATTGCCAGTGACACTTACGTGGCCCTGGTGTACGCGCCCTTGATCCATGAGGGGAAAGTGACTGGCGTCATCGAAATCTATACCGATGCCAGCCTGATTTTCGAACGCCTGCGCCATAATTCGCTAAAAATTGCTTTCATTGTATTGCTCACTTTTAGCGCACTGTATGCTGTGCTGATTTTGAATATCCGTAAGACCGACCGAGCGATCAGCAAATGGAAGAACGCCATCGAAAAAAGCGAAGCTTTGCTGCGTGAATCACAGCGCATCGCAGGCCTAGGGAATTATATTCTGGATGTGGGCAGCGGTCAGTGGACAGGTTCTGCCGTGCTTGAGCACCTACTGGGCATCGATCAGCATTTTTCGCATACGGTTGTCGGATGGCAGTCGCTGATTCATCCCGACGACCGCGAGATGATGACGACCTATTTCGAGCAGGAGGTACTTCTTCAGAATGGGACATTCGATAAGGAGTACCGCATCATCCGAGCAAATGATCAGGCGATGCGCTGGGTGCATGGATTGGGCAAGCTGGAGCGCGACTCGTCGGGCACAGCTTTGACGATGCATGGCACGATACAGGACATCACCGAGCGTAAACAGTTCATCACGCGCATTCAGCACAGTGAAGGCCAACTACGCGCCATCTTCCGCACCCAGAATGATTTGATATGGCTCAAGGATCAAGAGGGTATCTATTTGGCGTGCAATCCGATGTTCGAGCGTTTTTTTGGCTCTAAAGAAGCCGACATCATCGGAAAGACCGATTATGATTTCGTGGACAAGGAACTGGCCGATTTTTTCAGGAGCCACGACCGGAAAGCCATGTTAGCAGACGGCCCTAGTATGAACGAGGAATGGATCACCTCCGCTGGTGACGGACACCGCGCACTGCTGGAAACGGTCAAGGCGCCGATGCGGGACGATACCGGTCGGCTAATCGGCGTACTGGGTATCGCGCGCGACATCACTGAACGCAGAACCAGCGAGACGGAACTTCGCATCGCCAGCGCCGCACTTGAGTCGGAAAGCCTGATCATTACCGATGCCGATAGCGTCATTCTGCGCGTCAATAAAGCATTTACTGACTCCACCGGATTTACCGCCGAGGAAGTCATCGGGCGCACGCCTAGGCTGCTTAAATCAGGACACCACAATGAGGATTTTTATCACGACATGTGGAAAATCCTCCGCCAGAGCGGAAAGTGGCAGGGCGAAATATGGGACAAGCGCAAAAATGGCGAAATCTATCCCAAGTGGCTGACCATCACTGCGGTCAAGGACAACAAGGGGCTAGTCACTCATTATGTGGGTTCCCATGTCGACATCACCGAACGCAAGGCCTCGGAAGAATCCATTAAAAATCTGGCTTTTTACGACCCGCTCACTCTGCTACCCAACCGACGCCTGTTGCTGGACCGACTCAAACAGGCGCTGATTTCCCACTCACGCCGGGACCAGAACGGCGCACTGTTGTTCATCGATCTGGATAACTTCAAGACCCTGAACGACACGCTAGGGCACGACACAGGCGACATCCTGCTGCAACAGGTCGCACAGCGCCTGAGTGACTGTATACGCCAGGGCGATACGGCAGCCCGACTGGGGGGGGATGAGTTTGTGGTGATGCTCGAAAGTCTGAGCGGGAATACGCTCGATGTGGCCACTCAGACAGAAAGCGTGGCCAACAAAATTCTGATTTCCCTGAGAGAACCGTACCAACTCGGCGTACACGAACACTACACGACGCCCAGCATCGGCATCACCTTGTTCAACGGACATCAGGACACGCAGGAGGATCTGCTCAAACAGGCCGACATTGCCATGTATCAGGCCAAAAAGGCAGGCCGTAACACCCTGCGCTTCTTTGATACCGAAATGGAAATTTCCATCAACACCCGCGCAACGTTGGAAAAGGAAATGCGTTCGGCACTCGACAAACAGCAATTCTGCCTGCACTACCAGATTCAGGTGGACAGCGCCCGCCGCCCGCTGGGGGCCGAAGCGCTGATACGCTGGCAGCATCCTGAGCGCGGCCTAGTGTCGCCCGCGCATTTCATCCCGCTCATCGAGGAAAACGGCTTGATACTGCCTATCGGCTTGTGGGTGCTGGAGACTGTTTGCGCACAACTCAAACTATGGGAAAGCGCTGCGCCAACCCGCGATCTGGTGCTTTCGCTGAACGTGAGCAGCCGGCAATTTCGCCAAAACGACTTCGCAAGTCAGGTGATCGAAATCATCACCCGTCATGCCATCAATCCGCAACGGCTCAAGCTGGAACTGACCGAAAGTTTGCTGCTAGACGATATCGAAAATATCATTTCCACCATGAATGAGCTGAAAAAATTTGGCGTGCAATTTTCACTGGACGATTTCGGTACCGGCTATTCGTCCCTGCAATATCTCAAACGCCTGCCGCTTGATCAGCTGAAAATCGACCAGTCATTTGTGCGCGATCTTGTTATATCGAGCATCGGCAAGGAAATCGTGCGTACCATTATCGCGATGGCGCACACCCTGAGCCTGGATGTCATCGCGGAGGGCGTCGAGGCGGAAGAGCAGTGCATACTCCTGCAAAGTTACGGCTGTAGCAGCTTCCAGGGGTATTTGTTCAGCAAACCTGTCCCCATCGAGCAACTCGAAACGAAATTACGGGGATAAGACGCACCGTCCCGCAGCAGCCTGCCGGTACCGTCGAGATGCGTCACGCCCGCAGATTAAACTCAAGCTGATGATAGCGAGTTTTCATATGACGGCATAGCTGATAAAAAGTCTTTTTGTGCTCCTTGAGGTGCGCCAGCTCGCGCGCGACGATCATACTCAGAAATTCACTCGGCATTTCCCAGAACACAGATGTAATACGTATCTCGCGACTCGATTTGAGCTTGATACCCCACACTCTTGAGATTGCGGTTGCATGTCCAGCGTACAACTTGCCGTCGAACAACACACGGCTCAGGGCCCCTGCCGCAGATGACGTTCTTCATGTCCTGCACATATTCATACAGCGTGTGATCCGTGCGCACGACATGCGCTTTGGGGTATGTCACAACGGCTGTCCGCCAGACGCCTCTGATCGATCAGCTGGCGCACTTGCAGGGTAAGCTCTACGGAGAATTCGTAGACCGAGTGTTTTTGTGATGCCCGAAAAATGGTCGAGCAAGGAGCGCCGCAACAAGCTTTTGGTGATCCTTAACATGGGCGTAGCAAACAATTCCTCAGCGCCGTGCTTGAGCCGCGTTGAGCAGCTCAAGCTGAAGCAAGAATTTAGAGTATTAACGCATATTTTCAATTGCTTGCGGGTGTGTGTATGGGGATTCAGCAGCCTAGCACTAGTTGTGGTTTAATCGGCGAAAATCTGTGTCATCTGATGAGGCAACTAGCTATTCGACTAAGCACGATGCAGCCGTGCAAGTCGCTGCTTACGCTGACAGCGACTTCTTTAAGGTCAACTCGTATTTCAGTATGGCGGCCAACGTGAAGTTATCTTACATCTTGTAATTTGACTGTAACCACAATGAACGTGGAGCCATAGGTAAATCGTTAGGGATAGCAGTGCTCGGTGCTGAGCTTGGCTCTCGCACATCCGCATTGAATAGGTTGAGGACTGAAGCGGTGATTTGCCATGAGCTTTTACGTGGCGTGCCCACACTTAAATCTACTGTGGTGTAGTTCGGTACTTGAGGTCTGGTATCACCTGCTGAGCGCATGCGATCCATTACTCGGTTCACTTGAGTACTTGCATGCCAGCCGTTCGTATAACGCCAATCTGTGCGCAAATAAAGCTGACTATGGGGCGCGTAGCCCACATCCTGCTTGCTACTGCTGTCAATGGATTTTTGGTAAGCGTAATTTCCTGTCAGACGCAAAGCGCTATTAGCATCCCAAATCGCTTCCAACTCTATGCCACTGCCTTGTTGGCTGCCGATATTTTGATAGGTAGCACCTAGCGCGGGGGCTGTATTGTTAACTAATGTGATGATGTTTTGCGTGTTAAAGTGAAATAAATTCAAATTAATTAGTGTGTTGCTGCATGCCTGCCAAGAAAAAGCGGCTTCCATTGTTTGGATGGTTTCTGGGCTAAGTTCAGCGTTTCCATTGGCTACCGGATTAAGGTTGTACTGTTCGCTGAAAGATGGTGCACGGAAGGCTTGGCCGTAAAGAAACTTGCTCGTGAGGTTTATTGCTGTGTCCCACACGAGTGCTAAGCGTGGGTTGGTAGTGCTGCCGAAGTCTGAGTAGTTGTCTTGGCGCACGCCTGTGGTGAGTGTCCAGTCACGCGTGAAATTCCATTCATCTTGTGCATAAAGATAATTAAGCCGCCGCAGATGGGGGCGAATATGAGGTTGTATCTCCGTTATATCTATGGTGCCTATGCTGATGGGGATGGGTGCGCCTTTTGAGTCTAGCGTGAAATTATTAACGGTCTTAACGCGGTAAAGATCAAGATAGTTGTAGCCAGCCCCGATGCGTAGATTGTGATTGCTAAAGCCGCTATAGCTCGCGCTGCCAGATAGCCTGAACTGTTTGTCCCAAGAGTTCGGTCCTCCAATTAAGCCCTTGCTAAATAGCTTGCCGTTCAAAATGGTTCCAGGTGGATAGAGTTGTAAGTTGTTGGGTTGGGTGGAAGCGTAATGCTGCGTGGATGCCGTGATAGCTAGGCCCCAGTTTTGGGTAAATAGGGGATCTTTCCAAGAGATATCAGCGTTGATGCTTTCTGCTTGTCCAAGACTGTTGGGATCTAGTGCTGATGCAACACCAGCTCCAGTTCCAAGCTTATCGCGGAGTTTGTAAGCACTTCTTACACGCCATTTCTCATAGGAGATATTGATGCTGCCGTCTATAGAGTTGTAGCCCGTGCTGACTGCGCCTGGGGCTAAGCTGGTGCCGAAACGAGTCGCGTTATCCGCTTGAATTATTTCCTTTATACCATCAGTAGTGCCAACACGCAGGTAAGTGGCCACGTCCATGTCACCCCATACGCCCCCGTGTTGCAACCAAGTGCTCTTGGTGTTGAAGGAGCCGAGGCGAGCGCCAATTGATGTGCCTAATGTGTCGCTCGCGGTTTTGGTGATGACATTGATGACTCCGGCATAGGCATCTGCACCATACAAGGCCGAGCCGGGGCCGCGTATGATTTCTATGCGGGCGATGTTTTCGACAGGCACGCCGACCCATGCATAGCCTTTGTCGCCACTATACATGGTGGTAGTGGGAATGCCGTTTTGCAGGAGCAAGATCTGTGGATTAAAAGGACCGCCGCCGCCTATGCCTCTGATAGTATAAGTTGATGGATAGCGTATTGATGCGCGTGAAACATGAATGCCGGGAACGGATTCCAATATGGCATCTAAATCTTTGGCACCCATAGCTTCAATTTCCTCAGAAGTCACTACTGAAGCCACGGCGGGTGCGCGACGAAAGTTTTGCTTGCTGCCAGTTGCGATGCTGATGGTGGATTTGTCGCCATAGACCAGTGCTAGATCTTCTTCGTCTGTTGACTGTGCATTCGCTTCGCTGCTCAAAGCGAAAGCTAGGAGAAAACAAAGTGTGACTTGTCGAAATGCTGGCTGCATAGGTTTCTATTTAGATAAGCTTAATTGCATTTTATTTCGGCGAGTTGAATGTGGTAAACCAGCTCACGCAATTAAATTGTCGTTCGAAATTACTGGTTGATTCTCTCATAAAGGTGTAGAGTTGCGCTACAAGAAGTAATCCTCGTATGTTCGCTTCGAAAATTGAATTTAAGTAAACATTTAGAGTGATACGAATATATAACGAATAGCGTTTATCTGCCGCCCCGCCCAAACTTGTTTAACCCGCGTTCTATTTTGGCGGTAGATAAACCTTGTTGGACTGAACCTTCGGAGAGCGGAACCTATGGGGATTGTAAGCTTTTATGACTGTTCGTCAACTGCATGGATGGGCAGTGCTGCGATGAGCGAGGAAGAAACGTGAATTCTGGTGGGGTATTGTGGCTCACATTGCTGCCATGACAGCACACAAAGCGACGAGTGTCATTACTATTTCTAGCGTATGGACGAGCGCATCCCCGACGGTTGAGAGTACTCAACTGCCGAGTGAGGCGAAAGATATTGCAGGGAAGGTTCATGGCGGCTTTCGCGATGGCGCACGCGGCAAATTAGGGAGAATTGCCCGTATTACTCGGAACTGCCCTTCGCGACAGTGCGGACAGTCCTGCCATTCGATGCTCGCGACCCGTCGCATGAACGCTTCCAGCGACTCCACCACGAGCGGTTCGGGAGCTGGCATCTCAAGTGCTTTGCGCGCAGCTGCAAGATTAGCGGCCTTGTGCGCTGGCCCCAGCAAGCCGTAGTGGCGGATACGCTTGAAGTTACCGGGCAATATGTGTTGCATAAAACGTCCGATGAACTTGCCCGCTTCAAGGCGCATCACTTTCTTACGGTTGCCGTTGGCCGAGTCGCGCATTCTGAAGCGAACGTTGTTCCCTTCCATGCTGAGGATGCGCTCATTGGAAATTGCCACCCGGTGGGTGTAGCGACCAAGATATTCTAATACTTGCGCTGGGCCGCCCAGCGGCTGTTTGGCGTAAACCACCCAGTCGTGGCGGCGCAACGCAGCAAACAAATTGCGCCACGAGGTGTGGCTCTGTGTCGCATCGTGACGCAGAACACCCGCCTTGTGCACCGCATCAAGCGCGGCCATGAACTTGCCCCGGTAGACGGCAGACAGCGCCTTCACCGGAAACAGGAAGCCGCGCTTCGTGCGCACCCAACTCCCATCAGCAGCCAACGCGCCTCCGGCAACGAGAGCGTGGACGTGGACATGCCGTCCGAGGTCTTGCTTCCATGTATGCAACACCAGCGTGAAGCTAGGCGTACCGCCCAGCCAACGCGGGTTCATTGCGAACGAGTTAAGCGTATCTGCCACCGCGCCGAACAGTAGTTTATACAGCGTACGCGCATCGCATCCCGCCAGCCCGTTGAGGGCGTGGGGCAAGGTAAACACCAAATGGAAATACGCTACTGGCAACAGCTCTCGTCGTCGCGCCGCGAGCCATGTTTCTTTGGCACGCGTCTGGCATTGCGGGCAGTGCCGGTTGCGGCAAGAATGGTACAGGTAGCGCAGCACACCGCAGTGATCGCAGCACTCGACATGACCACCCAGCGCGGGAGTGCGGCAGGCGACAATAGCTCGCCATGCCTTGTCCCAGACAATGGGCAAGGTGTGTGCGTCGAGATAGGGCTGGCCGTGTTCGCGCAGAATGTCAGCCAAGCCCACATCGTGGGCCACGAACGTTGCTAGCGTGGAACGGGGGCGAGCAAATCCAGCGGCGAAGTGGTAGCAGTCAACTTGCCTTGTGCTAGGTGAAAGTAGCGCATGGTAGTCGAGACATTGGTGTGTCCGAGTAGGCGTTGGATGGTGTGGATGTCCACACCGGATTCCAGCAGGTGGGTGGCGAAGGAGTGGCGCAGCGTGTGAATGCCGCCCTCGCGGCCTAAGCTCGTCTTGTCCCGCGCCACGCCATACGCACGTTGTGCCACTTTGATGTCTATCGGCCCATCCCCAGATGGATTGGGGAACAGCCAAGTGCGCGGGCGGCAAATCCGCCAGTACTCGCGCAAGGTTTCCAGCAATAGCGGGGAGAGCATCGTGTAGCGATCTTTGCCGCCCTTGCCCTGACGAACTTTGATGCACATCCTATCCGGCGCGCTCTCGACATCCGTTAGTTGCAGCGCGCACGCTTCAGAAACGCGCAGCCCTGCGGCATAGGTGAGCATCAGCAAGGTGCGCGCGCGCAGGTTCGGCGTTGCCTCGAACAGGCGGGTGACCTCCTCGCGGGACAGCACACGCGGCAGTGTCTTGGGTATCTTTGCCATCGGGATGTCGAACCTAGCTTGTGGTCGCCGCAATACCTTGTCGAAAAGGAAGCGACAAGCGCTGGACGACTGGTTCACGCTGGAATAGGCGAGTTTGCGCTCGACAATCAGGTGCAAGTGATAGGCTTCGACCTCGTCCGAGGTCAGTAAATCCGGCGAGCGGCGGTAATACTTGGCGAGCGCTCTTACCGCCGCCAGATAAGACTCCTGTGCGCGCGCTGCAAACCCGCGCAAGACCATCGCATCGCTCATCTGCTCACGTAACGTCTTCATCTTCGTCTCCTTGATATGATCGGGGACATCCCCCGTGATCAAGGATCGAAGATTTTTAAGTCGTTTGCAGCAAGAGAAATAAAAAAACGGTAGGAAGATACACTGGGATCAGTGTGCCACCGCGTAGCGGTTTAGTTCAACCGAGATTTTCCATTAGAAACTATTCATAGCGAATAAATGGGGGTGAACTTGGCGGGTAAGTCGAACGATTTTGACGCATCCCACAGACCCTGCATCCATGTTCTCTGCTGCATTGCCAAA
>Ga0316204_10003543_pt1 | contig 30803 bp, 27 predicted proteins | sample 6monrhotite_MG_2_FD_205661 | JGI IMG/M metagenome (GOLD analysis project Ga0316204, IMG submission 205661) | Microbial mat bacterial communities from mineral coupon in-situ incubated in ocean water Damariscotta River, Maine, United States -... | ecosystem: Environmental > Aquatic > Marine >...
AACGAATCGACATTGTAATGGAGCGTACAAGTAAGCGCCCTTTACCACAGGGTGAGTTATCATCACGATCGGCACTTATATTTGCACTGGCGCTTGCGGCTATAGCTATGGCTATTTTGCTAATCTGGACAAATCCGATTACCGCCTGGTTAACGCTCACATCCCTGGTCGGTTATGCGGTTATTTATACAATGTTTTTAAAACGTACTACACCTCAGAATATTGTATTAGGCGGAGCCGCTGGCGCAGCTCCACCGTTACTTGGTTGGTCTGCAATGACAGGTAGCGTGAATACTGAAGCTTTATTATTGTTTCTTATAATATTCATCTGGACTCCGCCACATTTCTGGGCATTAGCGATTAAACGTAAAGACGAATATGCGCGAGCTGGTTTACCCATGCTGCCGGTAACTCACGGTATTGTATTTACCAAGTTCCATATAGTTTTATATACACTACTTTTATTATCGGTAACATTGATGCCGTTTGTAATTCAAATGACGGGATTAATATATTTTTCAGGTGCCCTTGCATTAGGAATTGGTTTTATATATCACGCAGTCAAGCTATATAAAACTGGCGATAGTGACGTACATGCAATGAAGACATTTACGTACTCCATTTTCTATTTGAGTGCTTTATTCGCTTTCTTTCTGGTAGATCATTACGCAAGAATTATATTACGTTTATTTATATAATTTCTTCATTTACCCGTAATTAAAAAGCGCACTTATTAGTGCGCTTTTTTTTGCAGGAAATAGAATTCCAGCAGTAGTTATGGAAAGACAGGGATGCTTGGCTCTGATCCACCCACTACTGCATTTTTATGCGTTTCTACTTTATATGTAATACTATCAACTAAAATAATCGGAACATCTGCCATAATAAGAATTTTTCCATCATCCATTGCATGTTCAAATTCCTTAAGCCGTGTATTTTTTGTACTTGCACCAATCATTCCGGATGTCCATATTCCAAAGCCGGCACCAAAAATTGTACATCCTAATACCACAACACCCATCATTGAGCCGAGTTGCAATGCTGCAATAGCGATTATGCTGCCGACAAGACCTGAGATACCGCCTATGACCATTCCGGTCTCTACGCCATGGACAATGTCACTTTTCTGGAATATGGTAGCCTCCGGGAGTTCACCGAGGTCAGTACCTTCTTTGGCCATAACGTGTATATGCTGGTCGTCTATTCTAGATAGTAAAAGCTCATTGACAACTTTTTGAGCACTGTCTAAACCTGGAAGTAAAAAGTAGAGTCGTTTTCTCATTTTAAATCTCCTATGTATGAAGAGCAGGGCGCTCAATAGAAAGACCATGTAACTGTTACCAAGTATAGTTAGACTTTAGTGAGAATTATTGATGTTACCGACCAATGGTTTATTAACTGTATATATTAGTAGACATTAAAAAAGCCCGCAAAATGCGGGCTTTTAATTTAGATAGTGAATGATTCTATACGGATAGAGCCGATAGTAAGAATACGGCTGCCCCGAGGAATACAACAAGCATAACCAGTCCGATAGTTACTACCCATGTAGAATACACAAAACCCTCTTCTTCAGGGATATGCATAAAGATAGGGACACCCACGTATAGTAGATAAACAGCCGCTGCAATTGCTAGCATGCCAACCGCAACATTGATGTATAGAACAGGGTATAGAGCAACAAAGCCAAGTGCGAATAGTGGCAATGAAGTAAATACCGCTAATTCAGTGCAATGGAGCGAATTAGGGTGCACATCAAATGTCTTTGCTAACCAGCAGATCGCATAGCCCAGTCCATATACGCCAATATTAAAACTTAAGTAGGCCGCTAAAGCGATTATGACTGCCTGTTCCTGGGCCATGAAAAAGGGTGTACCTATTCCAAGGTCCCAGCCTATATGTACAGATGCTATATAACCGCACACAGTTGGTATAAGGGATAAGAAAGCGATATGCAGCATGATATCAGTGATTTTTGCAGGCTCACGGTCTGCATCTTCAAGGCAATGCTTTGGCTCATAGAAGATATGAGAAAAATGTTTGACTAGCATATAGAGTTACTCCCACATTTATAAGTACTATTTTATTCATTTAAACAACAAGTTGTTTAAATACGATTATAGATCTTAATACAATTATTTCACCAATATTTTAAAGCTTAATAAGCTTTTTTTTCCTAATATTGATTATAATAATTAATCCTATGTACTGTATAACACAGTAAAACAGGCGATGTGAAGCAATAAGTTGTTTATATCGCTAAATATATGAAATCAGGTCTATTTGTGTTATTAATAAGCATTTACTGCGGTGTTTTTAGGCATTAGATTAATATATATTAACCTTTTATATCAAGGCTAAATACGTGAATGAACGAAGCACAGACGCTGATGTACAACGAAAAGGTATTGGTTTTTGGAGAACTTTACAGAGTACTATCGCTGCTGCCTGTGGCGTACAAACTAAGGCAAATAGAGAAAGGGATTTTGCACAGGCTAAGCCCTCAACCTTTGTAATTGCAGGCATACTATTTGTAGTGGTTTTTATATTTGGGATGTATGGAATAGTGCAGCTGGTTATTTCAGTAGCCACCCCCGTCAAATAACAATCACCACTAATCCCCTGATATTGAATTAGTAATTCCCTATATATGATTATACTTATTTAATATAACAATTAACAAATCTTAAATAGAGACTCTCTGATAAATGTCATCCAATTCGTGAAATTTTGAGTAGCTTGTTAATATCTTTCAATATGAGCTTTGCATCAAGAGAATTAGGAAATTTCATCATTATGTTTCCCAGTGGATCGACTAAATAAATGTATTGAGCAGACGAGTTTTTTTTTGTTAAATCTGTCATATCTTCAGTAGCGCCATACACACGCACCGCCTCTGGGTGCTCTGTTTCAACATACTTAGTAAACTCATTTTGAGGAGTGGATAAATGAACTATTACATGCTGTACGCGATCAGCATTTTTACCTAGAGCTACATTTATCTGGCGCATATTATATAAGTCATTTTTACATTCACTATCGCAATTTGCATTTGCAAAATAATACATACGCCACTTAGGAGTTAATTCTTGTCGACTGACAATTTCACCTAATGGATCCTTAAGGTTTAAAGTCTCTATGTCTACTATCGGGCTAATTAATTTTCCATTACTTGCAACACTGGGGCGGTCGCCAAAGAAAAAATAGCCGTATGCTAAAAAAGCCGGCACTAAAAACGAGGCCAGAAGTAACCACAATGTTGTATTGCTACGTTTAGGAGTATCAGTAAGTTCATTCATTTGTATCAGCCTGCTTAGTTTTATTAATATTCTTTGTGTTAACCACAATGTATATGATTAACAGTGTCAGGGAAAGTGCAAACCATTGAAATGCATAAGCTGTATGTTTTTCACTTCGCATATTAATTTTAATAGGCATAATATCTAGAGCCGTTTGCTGTGGATCATTCATAATAAGTACCATAGGTAATAATTTATAATCCAGTTTTTTTTCTATTTCACCTGTGTCAATATACTGTAGAACGGCTGGCCATTCTAAATAACTGTTAGCAGACTCGGATAAAACCACCCCTTTACTAGGAGGTGCGACTAATAAACCGGTAATACTTAGCGTATCATTGTTATTCAAAGATATTGCAGGTAACTCAGTTCTACTTTTTCCTACCGCTATCCAGCCTCGATTAACCAAAACTCCAGTAGTCTGCGTTAATCTTAATGGTGTAAAGATACTGTAACCAGCCGTCATATTGTGTACCTGGTTATCATAATATATCTGGTGATCTGTATCATATTTTCCGGCTGCTAAAGCAGGATGATAAATCCAGTCATCTTTAGCTCTATCAATCAAATCACTTAGCTCAACAGGATTAATACTTTGTCGACTCTCTATGATTGACTGTAAATTAGATTTATAATCAGCACGATCCAGTTGCCAGTTGCCCAAAGAAATCATTAAATATAAAAGGGCTAATGTAATAATGCTTGGTAGCAAATTTGGCTTAAAAATAAAATTCCTGATGAGTATTTCGGGCATAAAAACTTTAATTATTATTTGAGGTTAATACTTTGATATTTAAAATTGTAATTTTAATTCTGCTTGGGATTGTTTTAATAAGCTTAGGATCAGCACTTTATCATCTGGTGAGTAATAAAGGGGACTCAGACAAATTGCTAAAATCACTAACGTGGCGCATAGGGCTGTCAGTGTTTATTTTTATTCTCTTGTTTATTGGCCAGGCAATTGGACTTATCTCTCCGCATAGTTTGTAGTGATATACTTCTATAAAATTATCACTGCAGTATTAATTGCATTAAAACTGCAGTGATAGTTGCCTAGCTAGTATTACAACCAGTATACAAAGATAAATAAACCCAACCAAACTACATCTACAAAATGCCAATACCAGGCGACCGCTTCAAATCCAAAGTGCTTCTCTGATGAGAAGTGGCCTTTCAGACAGCGTACAAAGATGATAAATAGCATCAGTGTTCCCATTGTTACATGGAAGCCATGGAACCCGGTTAACATAAAAAATGTACTGCCGTAGATACCTGAATCTAAAGTAAGGCCTAAATCATTATAAGCATGAATGTATTCTTCAACCTGCAATATTAAGAAACAAACACCTAACAACACTGTAAGACCCAGACCAATGTTTAAGTGCTTACGGTTGTCTGCACGTAAAGCGTGGTGAGCCCATGTTACTGTTACACTAGATGTTAATAGAATTGCAGTGTTAATAGCCGGTAATCCCATAGCGCCCATTGCATTTTGGGGTGCAGTAAAAGTTTCATTATTGGGATTAGTTAATAAGGGCCAGATAGCTTCAAATGCAGGCCATAAAAATTCGTGTGTCGCCGCGTTGTTTCCCTCACCAGCTAACCAGGGAACCGAAAAAGTACGTGCATAGAAAAGAGCACCGAAAAATGCTGCAAAGAACATGACCTCAGAAAAAATGAACCACATCATGCCTAAACGGAATGAGCGATCTACTTGATCATTGTAATTGCCAGCCATTGATTCATTTATAACGCTACCAAACCAGCCAAATAGTAAATAAGCAACTAATAACAATCCGGCAATTAGCAAAATGTTAGTAGATCCACTCTGGATAGTTTGAACTGCGCCTATAACAGTTATTAATAATGCAATTGTACCGACAATGGGCCATTTACTGGGCTCTGGAACAAAGTATTCACCGTGACTTATAGTACTCATAGTTTATGATCCTGATTAAGTGAAAGGGCAAGAGCAGGTTTTGAAACCCGATTCTTTTCTGTGCTGGTAAAGAAAGTATAGGATAAAATGAGTTCGTTCATTTTTTGTGGAAGCTTACTATCCACAATAAAGGTAACGGGCATTATTTTTTCTTCGCCAGGTTTTAGTTCCTGCTGTGTAAAACAGAAACACTCAGTTTTTTGAAAATAGGCCGCTGCTAGTCCCGGTGCAACACTGGGAACTGCCTGGCCTGTAATGCTATTTTTTGAAGTATTTTTAGCAATGTAGTTGATAGTAGTTGGTTTGCCTGGATGAACTTCAATAAAACTTTGCTGTGGTTTGAATTCCCATGGCATTGATTCATTCAAGCTAGCGAGAAATGTGACTCTAACCAGACGTTTTTCATCGACAACAGGAGCTTTAGTAAAGCTTACCTGATCCCCTGTTTTACCATTCAAACCGGTTACTTCACAAAATACATCGTATAGCGGAACCAGTGCATAACCAAAGCCAAACATCATTATTACAAGTAGTAACAATTTGCCTACAACTGGCTTCCGGTGTTCTGGCTGTTGGTTATGCACTGTCATTTAAGTTTCCGCTAATGCACCGTTACTTAACTTCTGGTGGTGTTGTGTAGCTGTGGAATGGAGCAGGTGATGGAAGATCAAATTCCAGTCCCTGCGCACCTTCCCAAACTTCACTAGTTGCTTTCTTTCCACCGCGTACACATTTAATTACAAGGTATAAGAAAATTAACTGAGAGAAACCAAATACAAATGCGCCAATTGAAGCTATCTGGTTAAACTCTGCAAACTGCAGTGCGTAATCAGGAATACGGCGTGGCATACCTGCAAGCCCTACGAAGTGCATAGGGAAGAACAATACATTTGCTGAGATTGTTGTAAGCCAGAAATGCAGCTTACCTAACTTCTCATCGTACATATTACCTGTCCATTTAGGTAACCAGTAATACACGGCAGCCATGATAGAGAAGGCGGCACCTGTAACTAGAACGTAGTGGAAGTGAGCCACAACAAAGTATGTATCGTGATACTGGAAGTCAGCCGGTACGATGCATAACATCAAGCCAGTGAATCCACCCATGGTAAACAGGAAGATAAATGCAATCGCAAACAGCATAGGTGTTTCAAAGGTTAAAGAGCCTCTCCACATCGTGCTGATCCAGTTAAATACTTTAACGCCTGTTGGTACCGCAATTAACATGGTTGAGTACATAAAGAATAACTCACCAGCTACTGGCATACCTGTTGTAAACATGTGGTGAGCCCACACGATAAATGACAAGAATGCGATAGATGCTGTTGCATATACCATTGAGCTATAACCAAACAATGGCTTGCGTGCAAACGTTGGAACGATCTGCGAAATGATACCAAAGGCAGGTAATATCATTATGTACACTTCAGGATGACCAAAGAACCAGAAAATATGCTGGAACATAACTGGGTCACCACCACCAGCGGCATCAAAGAAGCTAGTACCAAAATGGCGATCCGTTAACATCATTGTTACTGCACCGGCCAATACTGGCATAACAGCTATCAGAAGATACGCAGTGATAAACCATGTCCATACAAAGATAGGCATCTTCATATAATTCATGCCTGGTGCGCGCATGTTCATAATCGTTGCAATAACATTTATTGCGCCCATTACAGATGAGATGCCCATTAAATGAACTGAGAATATAAAGTAATCAGTACTATCTGGGCCATAGGTTGTCGAGAGTGGGGCGTAGAATGTCCAGCCAAAATTAGGTGCTGAACCCATCCCCATAATGCTCATTACAAGGCTCGCCAGTAATAAACCAAATGCCGCTGGTAACAGCCAGAAGCTCCAGTTATTCATACGTGGTAACGCCATATCTGGAGCACCAATCATCATGGGTAACTGCCAGTTAGCCAGGCCGACGAAGGCCGGCATAATTACGCCAAATACCATGATTAAGCCGTGAAGCGTGGTGAGCTGGTTAAAAAATTCGGGTTCTACTATCTGCATACCCGGTTGAAATAATTCAGCACGAATAATAAGTGCCAAAGCGCCACCAATAAAAAACATTGTAAATGCGAACCATAAGTACATGGATCCAATATCTTTATGATTGGTACTAAATAACCATCGACCAATACCAGTAGGCTTGTGGTCATGATCGTGATGTTCTTCTACTACAGCGTTCATATTTGCCTCTTTTATTAGTCTAATTAGCGGGCCGATTTCACATCGGATGGTTGAACCATTTCACCAGTATTATTACCCCAGGCATTACGCTCATAAGTAATAATGGCTGCGAGATCAGCATCATCTAATTGCGGACCAAAAGCCTGCATACCAGTACCGGCTACACCGTTAATAACAACATCTATGTGTTTTGCTATATCTCCAACCACAATTGCACTGTCTTTGAGGCCAGGGAATACGCCATGTAGACCTTCGCCACCAACTTGATGACATGCTGCACAACTAGTGTTGTAAGCTGTTTCACCGTGTGCCATTAGCTCATCCATAGTCCATGTCTTTTCAGCGCTAGCCGCAGCAGCCACTTTTTCGGCTTTTTTATCGTTAAGCCAGGCGAGGTAATCCTCTTCAGACTTTGCTTCAACCACAATTGGCATGAAACCATGATTAGCGCCACATAACTCTGCGCATTGACCGCGGTAGATACCAGGCTCTTCGATAGAGGCCCAGCTTTCATTAATGAATCCAGGAATAGCATCCTTCTTCACACCAAAGGCAGGAACCCACCATGCGTGGATAACGTCACTTGCAGTAAAGAGGAAGCGAATCTTGGTATTAATGGGTACAACAACCGTGTTATCTACTTCTAATAAGTAGTTTTCGCCTTTGGTTGCCTGATTAGTGATTTGCTCTTTAGGCGTACTCATATTGCTAAAGAAGCTAACATCCTCACCCACGTAATCGTAATGCCACTTCCACTGATAGCCAGTAATCTTGATAGACATATCAGAGTTAGATGTATCCTCCATGGCAAGCAGCACTTTTGTAGCGGGAATGGCAATTGCAATTAAGATGAGGACTGGGATAACCGTCCATAAAATTTCTATGGTGGTGTTATCGTCAAATTTTGAGGGATTGGGGTTATTGGATTTTCTATGCTTAAGAATGGAGTAGGTCATTGCGCCATAGACGACGATGCCGATTACTACGCATATCCACATAACGATGGTGTGAATATCGTATGCGCCTTGGCTGAAGCTTGTAACACCCGGTTTTAAGTTGAGCTGATAATCAGCGTACAACGGGTTGCTGGCAAGCAACAGACAGGCAAGGCCTAACGGCCGGCTTACTGCTCTCATTTTTACCCCCTGGAGTAAATTTTACTAGTTATTATCATTTAAAACTCAGTTTAAGCCGTTACCTTTGCAGCAATAACTTAAAAAATATTCTTATTTATTCTTTTTATAAATATTTGAGTGATATTTTTAACTTCTTATAAAATGAAGCTTTTCACGTAAAATTATGAGTTATATCACGCAGTTGTTTGATTAAGGTCAATATAAATAGATGGCTATTAAAAAGCAAGAGCCCATTCTTTTAATATTGTTATAAAGGCATAACTATAGTTAATTAATAATGCGCTTATTTTATTATTTTAATATCAGCGTTTTATGAATAATCAGAATAACCTTTGTTTTTTTATGTTATCTATTTTTATGCTTGTTGATAGCTACTGGTTATTTGCATGTAGTCAGTCTGACTACATTGCTTAATTGGACCTCTATTAAACATTAAATACTGGATCAAGACAGTTTCTGAAAATAGATGCTCCGTGACAGAGAACTAATGGTTTACGATTATTGGCCATCTGCTGTTATCGTTAAGTCGACCAATCATCACTTAGGGAATTAGTGAGCTATTCCTGAGTAACAAATTTGCTTGAAACCCATTAAGAGCCTAGTAGGTATTATCTAACTAATTCATACCTGCAAATGCTACTAAGGTGCTTGAATGAGGTGTAATTGCTCTAAACGAGGTGCAAGCGTATTAATCTGCTAAATGACAAGAAAGCTAGATGGGAACGGTTTAAAGTTCTGTATGCTAATTCATCTTATTTAACATAATATACATTATGCGCACTAATATGGTGAGATACATAGGACAATTACCTCACTATGTATTGAACGCTAGACACTATAAATCTGGAACAAAATACATAAAGCCAGTGTCGTGTAATAACGATTTATGAACAAATAACAACTATAGGCGTATGCGTGGCCCAACAGGTTATATAGAATGTTCAGGCTTTGGTAATCAAGATGTGAGCAATCTAGCACAATGACATCTAATTGACTGTATTTGTTGACATTCTACTCAGACGGGATAGAATGACCACAGCTTGAAAGTAATTCTTATATTTATGCAACACCATTTCGAAGTCAGTAGTTCCTCGTTCTGTTATTCATATTTTATATCAACACATTTCAGCACAACCGCTTGTAACAGAGCACAATTAAACAAATTAAATAGGATATGACTTATGTCTACTACTACTGGTACAGTAAAATGGTTCAACGAATCTAAAGGTTTTGGTTTTATTGAGCAAGAAAACGGCCCTGACGTTTTTGCACATTTCAGCGCTATCACAAGCACTGGTTTCAAAACTTTGAACGAAGGCCAAAAGGTTGAGTTCACAGTAACACAAGGCCAAAAAGGTCCTCAAGCTGAAAACATCGTAGCGCTTTAATAGCATACAATATTCAGAATGAGCTGATGCTCTTGAGCATCAGTATTAAAGGGTAAGCTTAGGCTTACCCTTTTTTATTGCCGTAATATAAATGAAATAATTAGATCTAAAGATTTATAAAATTGTATATTTTAAGCATTCAAATATCGCATTAAGCGCTTTTACATAACAGGTATTTACAGGATAATAACGTCTCAATTCATAAAGCGATATTAACAATTCAAAATGTCTGAAAACCAGCAGTCTTTAAACTTCTTCAGCATACCTGCTAAAGCACACACTAACGAATATGCACAACTGTATGGTTGCAGCCAATCGCTATCTCTTGCATTACTTTCACAGGCTAAAACAAATCCAATTGCAGTTATTACTGCCGATGTAAACCATGCCCAAGAATTACAAAATGAACTGTCATTTTTTACCTCGGGTAAATGCAAAATACTAGAGCTGCCGGATTGGGAAACACTGCCCTATGATATTTATTCACCGCACCAGGATATAATATCTCAACGCTTAACAACCTTATACCAATTACCAGAAATGAATTCAGGCGATATCTTAATTATGCCTGTTTCAACCTTACTGCAACGACTACCGCCAAAATCATATATAAAGTCACAAGTATTATTACTTACAAAAAATCAGACTTTAGATATCGAGGATTTTAGAAGTAATTTAGAACAAAATGGTTATCAGTGTGTAACGCAGGTTATGGAACATGGGGAATTCGCTGTACGAGGCTCAATTATAGATTTATATCCATCAGGTCATGACTATCCATTCAGGATAGACTTGTTTGATACAGACATTGATACAATACGTCGATTTGATCCTGAATCTCAGCGATCACTAGACGCTATTGATTCTATAGAAATATTACCGGCAAGAGAATTTCCTTTTAATAAAGATGCGATTAGCGAATTCCGTATACGTTACCGTGAAAAATTAAACGGTGACCCTACTCTAAGTAAAATCTATCAGGAAGTATCGCAGAGCAATATTCCGAATGGAATAGAATATTATTTGCCGTTATTTTTTGATCACTTAGAGTCGGTGTTTAATTACTTACCACGTAATACTGTGTTTTGCTCGGATAATGAACTGGATCCTACTATTGAACATTTCTATTCTGATGTCATGGAGAGATTCGAGCAACGTAGACATGATATTGAGCGCCCTATTTTAACGCCCGATACTCTGTATTTAAATACGGACGAATTAGATTCTTCCTTACAGCAATTTTCTCAGATTAAAACACAGGATAGTAAAAACTTACCAGGAAAGGATGCCACTGATTTACCTTTTTTAGCGCCTAAGAAATTAGTTTCTACTGACAAATCTAGTACACAGATATCAAACTTAATTACATATATAAAAACATATGAAGGCCGAGTGCTGATTGTTGCTGAGTCTACTGGTCGACGAGAAATGTTACTAGAAATGTTGCATGACCAGCGTGTATTTCCAAAGACATTTGATAGCTGGGCATCATTTACAGTGTCTGATGATTTAATAGGTGTATGTGTTGCGCCATTAAGTCGTGGTTTAAACATACAGCAACCTACATTATGCATTCTTACTGAGGTTCAAATATTTGGCGAGCGCGTACAACAACAAAGACGACGGAAAAAACGCACACGAGATGCTGAAGCGGTAATCGGTAATTTAACTGATTTAACAATAGGCGCTCCTGTTGTACATGAAGAACATGGTGTGGGCCGCTATATTGGCCTACAAAAATTAAATATTTCGGAAATTGAAGCTGAATTTTTAACCATTGAGTATGCTGGAGGAGATAAGTTATATGTTCCTGTTGCGTCACTACATTTAATTAGTCGTTATACCGGTGCCGATGTTGATCATGCCCCTCAACATAAACTGGGTACTGAGGCATGGTCTAAGGCACGTAAAAAAGCTGCCAAGAAAATTAACGATTTAGCTGTAGAAATTTTAGATATACATGCAAGACGCGCAGCAAAAGGCGGACATGCTTACAATATTGATTTGAATGAGTACAGCCAGTTTGCATCTGCCTTCCCTTTTGAGGAAACAGAAGATCAACAAAAAGCTATCGATGCTGTCATCGATGACCTTTCAGAAGAAAAGGCAATGGATAGAGTTGTTTGTGGTGATGTAGGTTTTGGTAAAACTGAGGTTGCCATGCGTGCAGCGTTTATTGCTGCAAATAGTAATAAACAAGTTGCTATTCTTGTACCGACTACCCTACTCGCACAGCAACACTTTGAAAATTTTAAAGATCGTTTTGCAGATTGGCCTTTTAAAATAGAATGTCTTTCGCGCTTTGGTACGAAGAAACAGCACGATGCCATAATAGCAGATTTAAAAAATGGAAAAGTTGATATCATTCTGGGTACTCATAAGTTACTACAAAAAGATATCGCCTTTAAAAATTTAGGTCTGCTAATTATTGATGAAGAGCATCGATTTGGCGTTAAACACAAAGAACAGTTTAAGAATTTACGCGCTGAAGTTGATATTTTAACTCTCACAGCAACACCTATACCGCGTACTTTAAATATGTCACTCGCGGGTATGCGTGATTTATCAATAATAGCTTCACCACCAACTCAACGTCACGCAATTAAAACATTTGTTTCAGAATGGAATGATCAGCAAGTACAGGAGGCATGCCTACGTGAAATTAAACGTGGCGGGCAAGTCTACGTTCTACACAATGAAGTCAAAACTATAGAAAAGATGTGTAGAACACTTGAAGAACTTATACCTGAAGCTAAAGTTGAATTTGCTCATGGTCAAATGCGGGAAAAAGATTTAGAACGCATTATGCAAGATTTCTACCACCAGCGTTTTAATATATTGGTGAGCACAACAATTATAGAAAGTGGTATTGATGTACCGAGTGCTAACACCATCATAATAAATAGAGCAGATAAACTAGGTCTTGCACAGTTACACCAAATTAGAGGCCGTGTTGGACGTTCACATCATCGCGCATTTGCTTATTTAATCACACCTCCACATACTCTGATGACAAAAGATGCAATTAAGCGACTAGAAGCCATTGAGTCACTTGAGGACTTAGGCGTTGGTTTTACACTTGCTACACATGATCTGGAAATCCGTGGTGCCGGCGAGCTTTTGGGTGATGGGCAAAGTGGTCAGATACAGGAAATAGGTTTCAGCCTGTATACTGACCTTTTAGATAGAGCGGTAAAAGCCCTCAAAGCAGGTAAGAAAGCAGATCTGGATAAACCGATGCATCAGGGTGCCGAAATTGAGTTAGGCGAACCTGCCCTGTTACCTGATGACTATATCTATGATATTCATACACGCTTAATTGTTTATAAACGTATTTCAAATGCAGCCAATCAGAATGAGCTAGATGAAATACGTGTAGAGTTAATTGATCGCTTTGGACTTTTACCTGAAACAGCTAAAAACTTCTTTGAGGTTACATCTCTGAAATTACTAACTGAGGAGATTGGAGTTGAGAAAATAACAGCTGTTGATGCCTTAGTACGTATTATATTTAATCTGGATGCGAATATTAATCCGACAGAGTTAATCAGGCTGATTCAATCAAAACCGGATTTATACCAATTGAAAGGTACTCATACATTAATGATTATGCAACAGACAGAAACTTGTAATGAGCGAATCGAGATATTACGAAATATTTTTAATGTACTTACATTAAAGGAAGCGGCTTAATGAAAATTAGTAACATAATCCTGATGATGTCTTTTTTAGCATTGTCATATCCTTTATATGCGGCAGAGACTGGATATGAAGTGGAACTTATTATATTTGAAGCGACAGGTTCACACCAACTAAAGTCTGAAGACTGGAGTTATAATGATATGCTGAATCATGCTAAAGAGATTGCTGTTACTAAAAATGATTATCAGGATGATGCTTTTATAGAGCTCGATTGGCAGCAGGCAAAATTGTCTGACAGTATTGAAAGAATTGAAACAAGCTCAAAATATAATGTTCTATTTAAAAAAAGGTGGAGACAAACTGGCTTAGATAGAGAAAATGCATATGCTTTTGATATTACGTCGCTACAGGATGCAATAACTAATAAAGAAAATGAAGCAGACACTGAGACTCTAAATACCTCAACTACTAGTCAAACCACCCTGGTCTCAGAGGATGGTATACCAAATACTTTAAATAAAAATGCCCCTACCTATATCCAGGGTCGAGTTAAATTAATTATGAGTCGTTATCTGCATTTCGAAGTTAACTTAAATTACTATCGTTGGCAGGAAGACGATCTGGAATCTGGCTATAGATCATATCCAATTGTATCTGAAAGACGTATGAGAAGTCGTGAAATACACTATTTAGACCACCCTATGGTTGGTGTTATTGTACATGCATTACCTTTCAAAATTGAGCCACAAGTTATTCCAGCTGACGCTGGTGATAATTTATCTTCTGTTATAAATTAGTCTTATGACAATGTACGGCGCTGAGATAATTTATCAAACAAAGGATCGTTACGGAAAAATAGAAGTCGTTGATCATCAACAAAAAATACGCAGTTTACATTTTGGGAATAAAACACTGCAATCAGCTATGTTACTCAACAACCCATTCTTATTAATTCACCAATACACTCAAGCAATGTTACTGCCCACATGCTGGCTTAAACCTAAAAATGTTTTAGTTCTAGGGCTTGGATCTGGGTCAATAGTGAAACATCTATATAACTACTTTAGTGATGCAGTAATCGATGCAGTAGAGCTGAGAAAAGAAGTCATAGATATAGCGTCGAAATATTTCTTAATGCCTGACTCAGATAAAAGGCTCACAATTTATAATGACTCTGCATTTGACTGGCTTGATATTCATAGTTCAGATAAAAGCTATGACCTCATTGTTGTAGATATGTTTTTGACAACAAAACAAGGAAAAGACGTAACTATTGATGTATCGAAATATATCAATATATTACACGACATGCTTGATAGTAATGGTGTCGTGGCATTTAACCACCTTGGAGATAATATATATTCTTATCCACCGTATCATAATTTATCAGACATATTTTCACAAAATTTATTTATGGTCGATATTGAATCTACAAATTCAATTATATACGCCTCTCGAGGGAATGTTCCTATACAAATAGCAAATGATTCTTTGCGCGATTACGAAATGGAGTACGTAATACCATATACACATTTGTTTCATAAATTAAACAGAGTGTAATTAGGTTTCACATAGTATTCAGATTTTAATTATAGATGTGAACATGTAATGCTAGTCATATCTAAGTAGTTCTTGTCTTAACTTTTCCTGGTTTTAAAAATGAATAAAAAGAGCGAAATGAATAGCGCAAAAAATCATAAAAGCCGACTAGTTTTATTAATCTAAATATTTTTTTAATTGAAAAATATCTTATAGTAATTTTAAATGCACTGAAAAAGTCCTGGAAACGTGTGTCATCATAAAGTTTTTTATTGTCCTTAAGAAAGCTAGGGTTACTGCCCCACTCCTTAGACATTACAAACAATCTTGACATAAGAGTTTCAAAGTATCCAATTCCAGTATTGCGTATTTCCGCATCACCATGTTGAACACATGTGACATTGTCAATATAAGCAACGTCCCCATAAGAACATGCATGAGAGTTAAATAACCATGTTTGATTTCGATTAAGCCCTAGATAAAATCTATCTTCTTTACCACATATATTACGATTTATAGAAAACGATGAGGGCAATATATAATCCGTTGATAATTGATTTTTGTAATGACCGCCTGTATAAACTGAGGCATTATCAGGCATGTTTTTGACAGAATCAAGATTCAACAATTCCTGTATCTGTGGCATTCCATCAGACCATATTGCGATACCATCAGAAAGAATTTCACCGCTTTTAGTTGTATTGTTAAAATTGCAAAAAATGCCAGCCAAATCTGGTTTGGCTGTATATACTGATCGATGAGAATTTAGATGATTTGCATACCACTCATCATCATCGTCTAAGAATGCCACAAAGTCATTTTTCGCGATATCAAGTCCATGGTTTCTTGCTGCACTTACACCTCCGTTATGAATCTTATTATATTTAACAATAACAGGGTCATAGTCATTAAGTGCTTCTGAATAGTCTTCCTTTGAGCCATCATCAATTACTAGTATTTCATCACCTTCAATAATATTAGCGAGTGCACTATCAATTGATCGTTTTATCAAATGAGTTCGATTATAAGTTGGAATAATAATAGAAAAATTAACCATGAAAAATGCTCATTTATTTGAATGCATGAAGCGGCCGAATAATTTTTGTATACCGATAACAATTAAAAAGGATACTAAAATTGTCCAGACATTTTTTGTAATTGTAAATAAGCCTATAAAAGCTGATTTTTGATTGATACTTCCCACGTAATTTATTGTAAAGAATATGGCTACTATTAATAAAAATGCGATAAGACTTCTGCGCCAGATTATACTTTTAATACTAAAGCCATAAAAAATTATGAGAAGCGCTGGCATTATTAATAGTGCCATTAAAAGTGATTCACCTAGCAATAATAACATTGTCATACTTTTATCAGCTCTTTTATATGATCAGCTAGTCTTGTTGATAGTGCTACGATAGTAAATGTAGGATTAATATGACTTGATGTAGCAAAAACTGAACCACCAGCAATATACAAATTATCAATATCATGAACTTTACAGTTACTATCAACCACTCCTGTTGATGGCAAATGTGACATCCGAGTTGTTCCCATATGATGAGATACATCAGTAAAGTTATTTTGCCAGCCTGGCTCATTATGCTCCATCCAGGATGGTAGACGAAGTCTTACATTAAATGATTTTGCCAGTTCCATAGCTGATAAGCGAAGGGAGCTTTCAATATTGTGTCGATCTAATTCAGTCAATTGCCAGTTAATTTTTGATTTTGCCAAGCCTAACTCATCAATATCATCCGAAAGCGTAATTCTACTATCGGGGTTTGGTGCCTGCTCTGTTTCGGTTACTAGCGTCATTTCTGGTGCATCCGCCTCTTCTGCACCAGGAGCAAAAAATCTGCGACGCAGACCCAAATATAAATCATCGGTATTATTTAATACATGAATTAAATCATCGGCTTTATTTTCCAGTTTGTCTTCATTTTTTACCATATTTCTTAAATGGGATAATGTAGAGTCTTTGCTATACCTATGCACATACCAATAACCAGAATTAAGAGTTTGGTTGCTTTTCTGATATATTGACGTTGTTTTCATCCCAAGAAGAAACTTACCTTCTTTCCAATGGTAATCATTAAATGTATATGGAAGTTTCTTACGATTTCCAAGTGGGACCGTTATATGTTTAGATCTGGGGTGTTCCATAAAATATCGACCGACTTGATCATTATGATTACCTAAGCCTGCTGAAATTACTGAATTCGAATTAAGTAATATTCTCGCATTTTCAATGCCGCCAGAGCATAAAATATATCGTTTGGCATTGATACTGCCTTCTACACCCTGAAGTGATTTTATATTTACTGTAGTAACATGTTTGGTATTCTCAGACGCTACGATTTCAGTAACATTTGCAAAGTAGATTAAATCAATATCATTTTTATCTTGTACAATATTTCTATATTTAGTACCAAATCTAGTTGGTTTACTAAATTGCCATAAATGATAATGCAAAGTATCTGGAGCGAACTCAGGTAGCGGTATATATTTATCATCTGCGATTTTACTATCAAAAGGGTATGTCTTTAAATCACAATACTCTGCAGCACGAGTGTAATATGGTTGAATATCTGTATATGTTATCGGCCAACCTGAGTGAGGTACCCAATTGCGTTTTTCAAAATCCATTGGATCAAAAGGGCCACACCTACCTGTCCAATGATTTGTTGTACCTCCAAACATTCTTAGACGTGTTTCTATATGAGGTTTTCTCGGTATTCCTGTATTTTCAAAATCGTAAAGATTTTGTGTATCATAGTCTAATTGAAACCCGCCACTTTCTAAAAGACAGATTTTTAATCCATTTCCAGCTAACTCATTAACTAGTGTTAAGCCTGCAGCACCAGCACCAATAACGCATATATCATAGTTTCTTAAGAAATTAGTATCTAAATCATTACAATTAATTTCCATATTGTTAAACCGTTCCAACAATTAATGCACTGATTAGTGCTTCAGTTTGTGTAATAACCCACCCATCTATTTCACAAAACTGAGAATCAGAAAGATCACTATCAATTAGCTCATTTAATTTAGAAATATGAAGATTATCTCCTAGAAGGAACCAATGGTTTATTTTAGATTCCAGATTATTTTTTTCATGTAAGATTTGTCCGCTGGATAATACCGATTTACCTACCGGATAAGTATAGGGCGTAACAAATTCATTTAGAAGTTCTGAATAATTTGAACTTGCATAAGAGTATTTAGATAAAGCTAGACCTAGGGATGAAGTTAATAGCCCTAAAAAATAACGTCGATTCATAAATTGAAACTCCACTTTAATGTAATTTAGGGCGGAAAATTAACAAAATAAAAACTTATAAACATATGATTTAAAGTACAAAATTCTCACAATCTAAAATCTTATTGTATTGATTTTTTTCTTTTTCAGTTGCGTAATTCTCAAACTGGCTACTTATTCTAGATAATTTACGCATCTCTAATATTTTAATAAGTTGTACTTTATTTCTTTTTAAAGTTAGTAAATCATTTTTTAAATTTTTTGAAAGATCTTGAGCTTCCACAAGCAATCCATAACTTTCGTGATTTTTAATTTCTCTACTTATACTCTGTATGTTAACTCTCATACTAACATCAAACTGTTCGGTATAAGGATATTTGATGGCTGGCCATCGTATATCCATATCATCTTTTATACTAGTTTGAATTGTTTTAATTTTTACTTTTAAAATATTTCGTTGCTCTTGTTTTGACAACATTTCCTTTTTATTTGTAGCTAGCATTTCCGATGTTGCCTCTATAAGGTGTTCGTCAGTAATTCGTAAATTTTCAGCAATTAAACGTCCCACTTTAGTATATATGTTATTGGAATCACTAAATTCAGGAAGCCATTTTAAATACCATGGTTGCCAGTTTATTAGATATTCTTCACTGGTTGAGCGAGGATAATCGATACTGTGAGCATTCACTAAAGAATATATATGTGCTTCATATAGGCTTATTGAGCCATCAGCATCCATGTCAGGATTAGAAGCAATAGGTTTTTTATCAATTGTCTTCCCATCTATGGCGCTAAAAAAATAAGAAGAATAATCTTTATAACCAGATTTATTTACACTATCTGTACAGCCTTCAGAGATTCTATCTTCACGCTGAGATACAAATCCACAACGCATACCTTTTGCTAAACCCATATTAATATCAGAGTTTGTATATATTAATCTGTTAAATGCTCCTGAGTAACACTGAGGTAAAAAGAAACGTACTGTAGCCTCAGTATCAGTCTTAGAGATCAGTTGTTCCAACTCCACAACAGTTAAGCGTGAATTATTCCAAAGTTTTAAATGATTTTCGTTTGTATTTTTTACGTTATACCCCCCATGTCCTTGATATATTAAAAAAACATCATCATCTGATGTACTAGATGTTAGAACTTCAGAAAAAGCATTTGAAAGATTACTACGGTCAGATGGTTTTACCTGCTCAGTAAAACTACTTGAATAATAATAAAGTCCATTTTTTGAATAATCACCATATACCCTACTCACAGGTTCAAATAGCTGGCTTTCAAGGCTACTAGACTGAACTTGTCGTACATCAACTGTAGGTGAGCTTCCATCTGTATAAAAAAGCTCAATAATATTGTGGGGTTTTTTATTAATAACATCATGTATCCAGTGAGTATTTAGCTCGATTGATACTTGAGAAGAATTTGGGGTAGAGCCACCTCCAAACAAAATAACTTTAGAAGTCGCTTCTGTAAGAACCGGCATTACTAATAAAATAAATATTGCTAACTTATTCTTCAGTCGCACAATTATTCTCCTCTATATTTAAACTCAATATATATAAGATAATTGACAGCATAATACTCACAAAAACAGTGATAATAATACCAAAAATGCTACTATTATATATAAACACGCTTAATATTAATCCTGACAATACGCCTATTAGTAATGAGCTCTTAAATCTATTTAACGTAGTTCGGACAACAATAAGTTTAATCAGTGCATACATGCACCATACAATTAAAGCAGTATATGGCAGTGAGTATAGCCATGCATCTACAAACACAGTTAGTAGTATGCTATGTGAGTCATATAGAGCACTGAGTAATATAAACGAATCTCCAAATATCGTATCAAATATAACTGACAATAGAGTAAATACAGGATAAATAAAAAATGGAATAAATATTATAAATAAATATTTTATAAAATAAGAAGACTTATTATTAATTAAATTAAACATAGCAACACCAATGAAATATTTGTTTATTTAACATTATCTATATATGCCTTAGTGATATATATTTCTATAATAGAAAAAATGAGCCAAGCACTATATGGGTAAATTAATCTACTTTCTTAATTCTTTCATCTAATAAATTCTTTATTCTCTTTGCAGTTCTATAGCAACAAAAAAACACTTTTAGAGTTAAGCCTTTAAAGTTATTATTAAAGCTCTCAATAGCTTCAAGTGAATATACCTTAGGATGCCACCTGTTTGCCCACTTAGGATTTGTATTTAAGCATAGAGTAGTAACTTCTTTTGCCTGAAATTCCTTTTCTAATATCAATTTAACTAAAATAGATCCCGGACCAAACTCTGTTAATGAGTCTTCATATGCAATTTTATGTAAGTATATTGAATCATTGTGCCTATATGAAATTGAACCAGCAATTGCTGTGTCGTTTAAATATAGAAGATAAATTTGAGTCTTAAATTCATCTGAATTTGAAAATCCGTTCCAAATATCATTGTAAAAGTTATAGATTGAGTCATTTGATTTTATTGAGGTTTTTGACTCACCCTTCCAACCTGAATCCTCAATTTCAATAAATTTATCAAGAGCTTTACCTATAGAGCCTTCTGAGTCATAGCACTCAAGACGTAGCTCTTGCTCATTTGTAGACAACTTCTTTTGTAGTCGAGTAATATTCTTAAACAACTTTTTTGGTACAACTTCATTTAAATTCTGAGCATTCGAAAGATTAAAGTAAGCAGACTCTTTTTTATAAAAAGGTAATTTGTATTTTCTTGATAATGGAGTTTCTAGCTTTAGATTCCTTGCTTGAAAATAGTCCCAGCCTTTCAGACCAGTTCGGATTGACGAAATAAAACTGTTAATTAATGCTTCAAAATCCCATAAATTCTGACCTGCAATTACATAAACATCTAGATGGTCGTGATTAATGATTTGCAACACTTTACATGACAAAAAACAGATATTTTTAGATTTTACGTATAATGGAATAACACTTACTATATTGTTAGTTTCATCATGTGCATAAGCGTATATTATTTCGGGATTACTTAAAAGCTGTTGTGAGCTTTTTGAAAATATTGGATAAGAACTAATACAACTTTTTGAATTATTTTCACAAAGTGTTATCCATTTACTACGTAAATCTTCAGTTGGTGAAGAGTTGGTAAAGTCCCAGGTTAGTTTTGTATCCATATTTGTCTTATATTTAAGTAAAATTTGAAAGGTTGTCTGTAGAACTAGTTATTTAATTTATTCTTGATGTATCTGAGGCTGTCTTCTAGCTTAAATCGAACCTTATTTCTTTGGCACTTTATCCAGTGCAATTCATTATTATCAGTTGCCAGACTTTTCTTGTATGAGCTATCACCTTCAAGAAAATCATACTTAGAATACCCTTTGTTTGCACAATAATTTATTGCTAAATAATGACAAATCAATCCGGGTCGATACAAGTTTCCTTCACGATAGTTTAATCCACTCTGATAGAATAACACGGTGCCTTGATAGATAAAATTATATAGATAACCAACCACTTCAGTACCGCAACTAATTTTTATTAGTTGTATGATCCCTTCATGAAAATGCTTACTTATAAGGGTTTTATGAAACTCACAAAAGAATTTATTAGAGAATGAGCCCGGATGACCTTTACTAGTCCAGTTCTTCTGGTGATGATAGTTGAGTCCATCTAAATAATTTAATGCCTGGTCGATATTATCAGCAATTTCAATACGAAATTCTGCATCTTTTTCGTAACACTTTTTAGTGCGCTTTATTTGTGCTTTTTTATTTTTACTCACTAAAGACAATAAATCATTATTATTTTCACGAACCTTATCGAGATTTACATAGTAACTAGGCCTGGACTGAATTAGCTTAATGTTTAAGCTTTTGCTAGTAGATTCAAATATCGATAATAACTCTTTGCTAGATGCTGGACATATAAGTTCATCCCAGGGAGAAATATCTTTTTTTAGCAAATCAGTTAAATCGCATTGGGATACTGATTTATCAAACAATATCCCATTATACTCAATCGTTATTTCATCCAGTTCTTCTATACCTGTTGAATTGAGATAGCCGCGTGAGCAATATGTAATACAGCTTCCAAAACCTCTCTTAAAACCAAAAAAGTATCCTAAAACTGGTTTGTCATTGAGTGTGCCATATACGAAGCTAATATTTTGATTATTTGGTAAGCAGTCTAGCCAAGTCTCAATCCATGCCCATGATAAAAAGAAACTATGCGGACTGTTTTCTTGTAGATGCGTCCAAATTTTCCTGACTTGATCAAAGTTTTTAAGTGGGTTGATGCTATAAAACGTAATTTTTTTATTTGTCATTATCTAATTTATTATGGCGTGTGCTGAATCTTGGTAATGGTTAGCCGAGCCATATGCCAATCCCTTGTAACTATTTGAATATAATAAATATACTGTGTTAGGTCAACTACTTAATACGCATCGTAATTCATGTGATCATGCACATATTGGAAAATGAAATTTATTCTATTCGTGGGTATAAAACATACGACCTTTACAGAACTTCAATCATGACTTCATATTTCCTATATAACTGTAAAGCACACTGATCAGAAATAATGGCGATGCAGAAAACTGTGATCCAATACTCCAATATCTAATAAGCTCAATTCCATCATTTAAACAATTTCGCCTACGACATAAGTACAAGCACGCCACCTTTCATATAGCTAAGACAAGCTCTGTACTTGGCTTGAAGCCATATAACCTTTATCTAATATAGCTATACCCTCCTATATCTAAATTGCACATCACCCAAACGAAGCACCAAAATATGAACCAATCCACAGTTCGTTTTGACTGACTTATGCATAATACTTTCAACGTTGAGCAGCACATCAAGTCAACACAGTACCCCTCTGATAAAAAACAAATACTACCAGTTCGGTAGGCAAATTATAAAAGAGTTAACTTAACTTAGAAGAAGCATATATGCTTCAAGGTATGTTTAATTATGCATTTAAACAAGCTATATGGTGCTTTAAGCACTATATCAATGACTCTGATTATCTCTGGATGTTCTGGTGCTGATGATTCTTTATTATCAAGCATCACTGGTAATAGCTCTTTAGTAAACGCTGCAACAGTAAACCCGGTTACTGAACCATCAGTAAACCCAGTTACTGATCCAACAGTAGACCCAGTTACTGAACCAACAGTAGACCCAGTTACTGAACCAACAGTAGACCCAGTTACTGAACCAACAGTAGACCCAGTTACTGAACCAACAGTAGACCCAGTTACTGAACCAACAGTAGATACAACAGCCCCATCAGCACCATCAAATATTCGCCTGGCATCCAATAGCCCGTCTACAACATCTGTAGAGCTTATTTGGAACGCATCTACTGATAATGATGGTATAAGTCATTATGAATTATTAAGAGGTAATACAGTACTTTCAGGAAATATTAGCTCTACAAATTATACTGATGACACTGTTCAACCTAATACGAATTATAGCTATGTGGTAAAAGCTGTTGATTTATCAGGAAATTATTCTCTAAGCAATGCTTTTTCTGTTGATACACCTAGTACTGATTCATCTCAGCCAGTAGTAGTTAGCACCTCACCAAGTGATGGAGCCGACCTAATATCACTAAATCTGGAAGAAATTATCGTTAGTTTTGATGAAGCTATGGATCCTTCTAGTCTAAATACTTCAACTTTTACTCTAGATAATGGCTTAACAGGCACTGTTTCTATGCTAAATGGGAATACGCAGGCTAAATTCATCCCGGCAGAAAACCTGTCTAGAGCTACTACATACACTGCTACTCTATCAGGTGTAACGGATACGTCAGGAAATGCACTAGTACCTAATAACCAACAAGTTTACAGCTGGACATTTAATACATGTGGAGACAATGCAACATCGACATATACTATATCCTGGGATGCTGTTAATGATAATGATCTAGAAGCGTATAACGTATTATATGGAACTGCTAGCCCTTTAACTAAGAGCAACAGCAATACATTGGTTGCAGGAAACGTTACGAGCATGACATTCAATCCAAGTACACTAGGCTTTAAGCCTTGTGATACCGTGCATGTTGCTGTAGTGGCTACAGGGTTTACTAAGGGCGAATCGGCATTATCAAATATAGCTTCAGTTATGGTGGAGTAAGAAATACGTATTAGTCACGAGTTTAATACTGAAACAATAAAAAATATGAGAAAACAAATGAATAACGCTGGAGATTTTAGAAGTCATGAGGGCGGCAAGCTATTCAGGACTAAATAAGTTGATTTAGTTTTACAGTTTTATGATGCTACGTAGAAATTAAGTACTTTAATGAAGCAGATACTATGTATTTATTATCCTGATATTCATAATGAGGAGTTAACGATTAAATAAATTACATCTCACGACTGAATAAATAAGTATTAAAACAGCTAATTAAAGTCTCAATTTAAATGCTTTCAAAGTATCAGCTATTGATTGACTCGCTGTGCCATCACCATACGGATTATGAGCCCTGCTCATCTTGTTATAGCTATCCGCACTGTCCAGAAGCTCACTAACACTACTAACTATCAAATCAGGACTTGTTCCAACCAGCTTAACCGTTCCTGCATCGACTGCCTCTGGCCGTTCCGTTGTATCTCTCATAACAAGTACCGGTTTGCCGATTGAAGGTGCTTCTTCCTGTATACCGCCTGAATCTGTCAATATTAAATATGACTGCTGCATTAAATATACAAATGGTAAGTAATCCAGAGGTTCTATCAAATATACTCTATCTTTACCACCCAGAATTCTGTTGACTGGTTCTCTTACATTAGGGTTCATATGTACGGGATAAATAATTACAATGTCATCATGCTTATCCACAAGCTCAGCTATAGACATACATATATTTTCAAAACCTTGGCCAAAATTCTCTCGTCTATGAGCCGTTATCAGGATCATTCTTTTACTTGGGTCAAGTGATGGAAGCTGACTGGACAATTTTTTCTTGAGATCGGTATTCTTATCTATTCTGTCTAATACTTGAAGCATGGCATCAACTACAGTATTTCCTGTAATTTTGATTAATTCTGGATTGACATTTTCCTTAAGCAGGTTATTTCTAGCTCCCTCTGTAGGTGCAAAATGTAACGCTGTTATAACACTTGTAATTTTACGATTAGCCTCTTCTGGCCATGGGGAATATATATCACCTGATCTAAGACCCGCTTCTACATGCCCTACAGGTATTTGCTTATAAAATGCAGCCAGACTTGCAGCAGCAGTTGTTGATGTATCACCGTGAACTAATATTATATCTGGTTTACACTCATCTAAAACTGTCTCAATACCTGTTAGAATTCTGGTTGTTATATCGCTTAAACTTTGACCGGGCTTCATTATATTCAGGTCATAATCAGCTTTTATTTGAAATATATTTAATACTTGATCTAGCATTTCTCGATGCTGGGCAGTTATACATACCTTGCAATCAAAAAACTCGTCTGATGAAATTGCCTGGACAACTGGTGCCATTTTAATGGCTTCTGGACGAGTACCGAAAATTATTAAAACACGCATAAATTAACTCAAAAAATTGTATTCAGTGGAATATTAAACAAATATAAATCTTCTAGTAAGAAGGTTTAGCCTCAACATAGGCACAGGTACATACTAACTCATATACTCATTGATAGTTACAACGTTAGATGATGAGTAACCCTACAGAGAGTTTAAGTACTATTTTTTAATAATATAATTTTTATAATCTGCAGGGTTACCGGAGTTACCATCTTCTGCAGCTTTAATAATATTATATAGTTCTCTTACAGTTACATAGTGAAGAACATAATTAACACCATCGTTATAAGTATTTTCTAAATATTGGTGAATATCATCGAAACCGCCCTGTTCAAAAAGATACTCTGAATTTAATTCAATTGCGCCATGTGTATGCACCTTAACTGACACCCATTCTGGACAGCCTGTAACATGTACATTTTCGTTGACCCACATATCGATTCTATTTTTTATAGGTATTGCATCAATCGGGGTTATATCACCATATTCAATACGTGGCCAAATACCTAATTTTCTGTATTTCCAGGATAGTGAAATAGGGCCCTGTATTATCATTAAATCCGAAGAAACAGGTTGGGAGGCAGTAGAAACCAATATTCCCTTATCATGTGATTTTGGTTTACAAGGGTCGTCAATACTGTAATAAATACTATTTACAGTACTAGTTTGACACTCATTAGGACCTGAAGGCATAGTGCAATCAGCATAGCAACCTAATTCTTTTAGTAAAGTAATTTCATTATTAATACCACACCATTTACCATCTTTACCAGAATTGTCTAATGCCCAATTACCATGTATAAATGAAAAAACAATTTCTCCATTAACCTTATATAATAGCTGGTGTTTATCATATAACACTGTTTTAAATGAATTAATTTTATCAATAAAGCCTTGTTCAGTATCATTGTCGTGATGAAGATGAATTTCTGTTTCACCAAACCCATTTTGACATAAAACTGAAATCTGATCTAATAATTCAACGTCATACTCTTCTTCGGGATAAAAAAATGTGTGCTGGGGATGAACACCAGTTGAATCTGAATATTTAGAAGCGTATTCAGGATATAGGTCTGACCATTTTTTGACTCTTTTATCTGCAACCTCTTTTGTTGCACCACCTTGATATGGCTCATAATGATCTACGAAACAAAATAAAATATGCTTAGGGCCTGTTGATTTAGACTCAAATTTGTCTTTTAATTTTTTTCGATAATATCCAATTATCCAGACATTTATAAACTTGGATCTCAATCCGTAATAATAAATGGAAAGAATAACTAATAATATAAATACTAAATACCACATTGATTATTTCTCTTTGTTAATCTATAAGGCCATCTAGTGACAAAACAGCATTGTTATTCCAATTTCTATCGTTAACAACTTTTTCTCTAGCTGAATATGACATTATAGATCTCAAGTTTTCATCATTTAGAATAGTGCAGAATGCATCTTGAAGGCTTTTTATGTTGTTTTTCTTAAATATGATACCTTCAACATCACTGTCCATTGAATCATGAATAGGAGCATAATCGGGAGCAACAACAGGCACACCCATTGCCATATATTCAAAAATCTTCATTGGAGAGCCATATACATTTGAATCCGGCATAACACCTAGATAAAATTTTGACACGTAATTACTTAATTCATCATGCTGTATTTTTCCAGTAAATATAACCTTATCTTGAATATTATATTGATTAACCATGTCTTCTATATTTCGTCTTTCAGGACCATCTCCAATTAACATTAATTTAGTATCAGGATACTGATTTTTAATATTATTGAATGCCTCTACTAATAAGTCCACACCGTGCCAAGGGTAAAACCCACCTACAAAACCAATATATTTAGTGTTCTCGCTGTACTCAGCATAATTAATAAATTTAAATTTTGAAGGGTCAGCGGCATTGGGAAGCACAATTATTTTAGCATCATCTATTAAATAATCATTAACTAAATGCTTTTTAAGATAGCTAGACACAACGATTATCTTATCGGCTTTTTGCAAAACAAACTTATCAACATATTTAGCAAGAGGTAGTAAAAATTTACTTCTTATTCGAACTAAATCCATTGAAGCAGTGTAATTAACTTCCATAATTAATTTATACTTAAATTTTGATTTCATGCCTGCTGTAAAAAAACTAAAAATAGCATAACGTTCATAAATCACATCAAACTTATATTGATTATGAATTTTTTTAAGCTTTTTCCAGCTGATTAAGTTATAAGCAATTTCTAATAATTCAAATATAAATTCAGGTATATATTTACTTATTAAACTTAATCCACTCGCCTTTGATTTTGTTTCAGTTTTATTACAGTCAACAGAATTAGAGTTTTCATCAATTGGTGATAACACTTTGACCTCGTGACCCAACACTTTAAACTCTTTAATCATCTCATTGATATGTACTGCTTCGACACCTTTTCCCTGGGTACGATGAACATATAGTATTTTCATGTTTTTCTCTGCAACTATTTCTTTTCATCAGTAGAATAGGCTGAAAGATAATTACTTGCAACTTCATCCCACGTTAAAATGGAAGAATTATTATGAATTGAATTTCTATCTAAATTTAATTTAAAAACATTCATCATAGCCAAGGCTAAATCAGCAGGATTATCAGGCTCAACAAGAACACCATTTTTACTATCAATTAAATCAGGAATCCCTCCAACATTTGTAGCAACTACAGGCAAACCACAAGCTAGCGCCTCTAGTATTACATTAGGCTGGCCTTCATTTTTGCTAACTAAACAAAACAGATCAGATGCAATCATATATTTTGCAATTTCTTCATGCGTTAAATTACCATGAAAAACCACCCGATTTTGCAAATTTTCTTTGTCAACAAGCATTTTAAGCTTCTTCTTTTCTGGACCATCACCAATAATATGTAAAACACTATTGTTTTTAAATTCGGTACTACATAAATTTAACGACTTGACTAAAACATCAATTCTTTTTATAGAGTGCAATCTTCCCACATATACAATATTATTTTGATTTTCTATATTAAGTTGTTTTGCGTATTTTTCTGAAAGTGTATTCGAGTAGTTAAATTTACTTTTATCAATTCCATTATTAATAACGAAAGAGCTTTTCTTATTGGCACCTAATTCAACCATTTTTGTAATTAGTTGCCTACTTACAGCAGTAATAATATTCGCATTAGCTAAAGCCCACTTTATTTGTAAACGATAATATAATTTTAGCGGATAGACATTAACATCAGAGCCTAGTGCTGTTAGCACAGATCTTATACCTAAGGATTTACATATAAACATACTTGCTACACCATCAGGAAATAAAAAGTGCGAATTAATAACTGAGACATTATGTTTTTTAACTATTTTAGTTATACGTTTTTTTAGAGATGCAAACTGAATAACTGGCTGAATAATTCTAAATAAATAGGGAATGTGCGGATAATAACTATAGTAGACCTTTACTTTTCCTAACGTTAACTCATAATCTTTAGGTTTTATGAACCCTTTAAATAAATATGAAATTATATTAAATGGAATTGGCCTTACTACAATGACATCTTTCTGATCAGCCATATTTTTCGCGATTTGAAATGTAAAGATGCCTTCCTTTATATTTTCATCTAATGGAAACTGTTGTGTATAAATTAAAACGCTATTAGATTTATTCATTATGTCAATTCACTAGAAATATAGCTTACTGTATTCTTTAAACATTCTGGCTGCACTATAGGTGCCTAGAATACTCTTTCGGGCCATTTTTCCATATGATGTTGTATTTTCTATATTTTTACGCACATCATTAAAAACTAACGTCATATTAGCTGCATCACCTGCGCTTATATAACGACCATTCACATTATTTAAAACAATCTCTTTGTTACCACCAACATTTGTTACGATTACAGGAAGCTCCATACTCATAGCCTCCATAAGTCCTATACTGAAACCTTCTGACAATGAACTCATAACATAAATATCAAATAAGTTAAGCAGTTCATATATATTATCTTTTTGACCTAGCAATAAAACATTGTTTGCAATATTTAATTCCAGAATTTTCTTTGTTAATTCATCAAATAGGACACCATTACCAATAATAAACAATTTATCATTCGGGAATGACTTAAGGTAATCTCGAAACGCCAATATTAATGTATGGTGATCTTTAACTGGTACCAGCCTTCCAATAGCACCAAATATTTTACAGTTATTATCTATATTATATTCGGCTCGTAATTCCTGTTTTATATTACAATCAGGATAAAATTTATCTGTATTCACTCCATTGTATATTAACGATAATTTATCTTTTTTAATTTTTGCTGTTTTGAATAAAGCGTCATATACACTATCTGATACAGGTACAATTTTATGTGTAAATATAGATAGTAATTTTTCTATTTTAAGACGTCGTGATGTATTAGCATCAACAATAGAATGCTCAGTATGAATTAATTTTACTTTTGGACCTAAAAAGTAATTCGCCAAACTCACATATAACCAGGTAGCATAGTTGTTCGTATGCAACACATCAAATCTATTAGATTTCAAAAACCTGGCTATTTTCATAAACAAGGAAAAATCTAGTCCTTCCTTTTTTTCAATAACAGTTACCTTAACCTTATGATTTTGTAATTTTTCTATAAAAACACCATCTGGTTTAAATGTTAACACCTCTACATGGTGGCCTAGTTTTCTGTAATGAAGTGAAAAATCAAAAATCATACTTTCAATGCCACCCATAGCCATTGAAAAATTGATATACAATATTTTTTTACCCAAATTTGAATTATTATTCATATTTCATACGACTTTATTGAGCAT
>Ga0316204_10003544_pt1 | contig 30796 bp, 23 predicted proteins | sample 6monrhotite_MG_2_FD_205661 | JGI IMG/M metagenome (GOLD analysis project Ga0316204, IMG submission 205661) | Microbial mat bacterial communities from mineral coupon in-situ incubated in ocean water Damariscotta River, Maine, United States -... | ecosystem: Environmental > Aquatic > Marine >...
GTCGACAAGGTCTGGTGGCCGGTGCCGTGCAGCTTGCGTCACACACGCCCGAATCTCCCTGGTCGGGGCACTTCGCCTCGACGGTCCCAGTGCGTCCTTAGCTCGCAGGCAGACGACTGATCGCTTGTAGCCCTCTAGAACCGACTGGAGGTAGCGCGGGCGTTCCCCCTGCCTGCGTGGCCTCACCGCCCTCGTCGACAACGGCGCGGGCTTACCCTCATCGAGCCCAGGAGGGGAGAGGAGAGAGAGGTACGGGGTGGACCGGGACACACGGTGGTAGAGGCTCCGCACCCACTTGTGCTTCACGAACAGCCCCCCGTCGTTGCGCGGAGGACTGGATGGGGAATGCATCGCCGCCACCGGGCTTGGTGGCGCAGGTTGCCAACCTGGGCGGCACCTGCGACCGAGCGATGAATCTCGAGAACGTCCTCAGGACTCACGGCCCGCGACAGCCCTTCTGAGTTTGTCGCCGTCGCTCCCAGGCTTCAACCCCCACCCGGGTTGGCGAACTGCGCCACCGAGTCTGGTGGTGACGACCCATTCCCCATCCAGTCCTCCGCGCAATGACGGGGGGCTGTTCGTGACGCAGAGGTGGGTGCGGAGCCTCTCCAACCTGTGTCCCGGTCCCACCCCGCACCTCTCTCCTCCTGCCTCCTGGGCCCATTGAGGGTAAGCCTGCGCCGTTGTCGAGGAGGGCGATACCGTCACGCAGGCTGGGGGAACGCCCTCGCTACCTCCAGTCGATCCTGGAAGGCTACAAGCGATCAGTCGTCTGCCTGCCGGCTGAGGACGCACTGGGACCCGTGAGGCGAAGTGCCCCGACCAGGGAGATTCGGGCGTGTGTGACGCAAGCTGCACGGCACCGGCCACCTACATTGTCGACTTGACGCTGACGGATCGGCCGGGGATTCGTTAGCGCAGCGAGCACACGTCGAATCTCCCAAGGGGCACCGCGCCGCCAACGACGATCGGGAAGTCCAACAACCCAACAGGCAGAACGACGGCGCCTCGACGGGACGCTCAAACACCGAGCCCGCGACTGCCGAGACCGCTCTCGACAGTCCCATCAACCTCCGTCAAGCCGACCCGTACCCGCCGAACCCAACCAACCCGCCGAACCCAACCAACCCGCCGAACCCGCCGAACCCAACGAGCCCGCCGAACCCGCCGATCCCAACGAACCCGCCGATCCCAACGCCCCCAACGATCCAACATCAGCCCTGACTACGAACCCACCGATCCAACAACGAGCGATCCTTGTGGTTCATCTCATGAAACACACCGACACAGCGGAAAACAGCCCAGTCATCGGTGCTGTTCGCCTCCTCGATGACGACGACAGTGTCGACGGTCTCGCGGGAGTTCGGCAGCACGAGCCGCAGCTTCACGCGGGCTCCACTCAGCAGGAAGGTTCGCACCGTAAAGCCCAGGCGGTACCCGTCAATCCAGTGAGTCGCACCAAGGGCAAGCGATCCGTCCACCGAGAGCATCAGCCGGGTGACGAAACGCAGACGATTACTGGCGTTGTTGCTGAACTCTGACATTGCGCTGTTTGACACAGCGTAGTCTGTTGGGCTGAGTCGGCAACTTGGCAAGGGGCTCACTCCTCTGGATCCAATCGGAATATCGCGCCCTTGCCATAAGCGGCGATGTAGATCTCACCTGCGTTGTCGCGGCCGAATCCGGCGATCAGGAGGGGCCATTGGCCCAGCGCCAGCGGTGCCTCGGCCCGATCGCCGTTGGTCAGGTCGAGCGCCCAGATGCGCCCGGAGATGAAGTCCGCGAAGAGATAGCGATTTTTCAGCGCTGGCAGACGATCGCCTGTGTAGACCTCGCCGCCGGTGATCGACTGGCCGTCCGAACGGTCGTACTCATAGATGGGCGGCGTCAGCCCCTCTGAGCGGCAGCCCGTTGCGGGCTCGGAGGTGCCCTCCGCATAGCAGCCGAAGCCCTCGCGCAGCTTCCAGCCCAGGTTCGCCCCCGCGGAGACAATGGACACCTCCTCGAAGAGATCCTGGCCCACATCCGCGATGAGCATGCGGCCGTCGGGGGCGAAGGTGTAGCGCCAGGGGTTCCGCAGGCCGTAGGCCCAGATCTCCGGTCGGACGCTGTCCTGGCCCACGAAGGGGTTGTCGTCGGGGACGCGGTAGCCGGCGCCGGCGGGGCGCTGGTCGACGTCGACCCGGAGCATGGCGCCGAGCAGCGTGCTGGTGTCCTGGCCGTGTTCGTGGGGGTCGTAGCGGAAGCCGCCGTCACCCCAGCCGATGTAGAGCATGCCGTCGGGGCCGAAGGCCAGATCGCCGGCGTTGTGGTTCTGGTAGGGCTGCGGGACGTCCATCACCACGGGCCCGGCGGTCGCGGTGGACGCGGTGATGTCGCCGGGGGAGGAGAGCACCCACTCCTGGACGCGGCTGATCTCCTCGCCCTCGTGGGCGATGGTGAAGTTCAGGAAGAGGCGCCCGTTGTCGGCGAAGGCCGGGTGCAGGGCGACGCCGAGCAGGCCCTGCTCGGAGACAGTGAGCACGTCCAGGTTTACCAGAGTGCCGCTGCTGCCATCCGAGCGGGAGAACCACTTCAGGGCGCCGCCCTTCTCGGCGATCAGCAGGTCATCGCCGACGAAGGCCATGTCCACCGGCTGGGTCAGGCCCTCGGCGACCGCCGTGAGCGTCATGCCGGCGCGCGTCCGCTCCAGATCCTTCGCGGTCCAGGTCGGCGTGAGCGCCTCGGAGGCGATGGCGGGGGTGTAGCCCTTGTCGAAGAGCTTCACGGCCCCTCGGCGGGCGTCCTGGCACCCGCCGAGCGCGAAGAAGAGCGCGGGGGCGAGCGCGAGCCGCACGAGCTCAGTTCGCACGGATGACCTCCACGGCGTCGCCGACCCGGACTACGCCGCCCTCGACCACCACGAGCATGAGGCCCCGGATCCGCCGCCCCTTCATCGCCGGGTCGCCGTTGACCCGCTGGGCGTCACGGCCGAAGCGGTCCGCGAACTTGTTGCAGCCGATGTGTGGCTTGGGGCTCACGGCGAGCAGCGCCTCGCCGACGCGGAGCTGTGTGCCCACCGGCAGGTTCTCCACGGAGAGGTCCAGCGCCAGGTGCAGGTTGTCGCCGGTCAGCTCCGGCGGTGAGTCGCCCACCAGCACCCGCGCCACGTCCGCTCGGATGGCGGCCAGATCCCGGCTGGCGTAGCGCTCGGGGTAGCGCGCGCTGCGGCGGGCCCAGCGGTCGCCTTGGAGGCCGCCGCCCACGACGACCAGGGCCTCCTGCGGCGTGAGCCGCTCGCCGGGCTCCGGGCGGAGGACGATGAGCGTCAGGCTGCCGGTGTGCTTCGGCGCGTCGGGGAGCGCCTCCAGCTTCGCCACGAACGGGTTCACGTCTTGGGCCACAGCAACACCTCGGGGAGCGCGGGGATACATGGGTAACCTTCGTGGAGGCACCGTGACACAGCCGACTCTCGCCGACGCTATCGCCGCTCTTGGAGGCATCGCACCGCTCCGCTATGCCGGCAGCTGGGACAACGTGGGCCTGCTCGTGCAGGGCGCCGACCTCCGGGCGCCGCTGGGGCGGGCCCTCCTGACCATCGACCTGAACCGGCGGGTGCTGGAGGAGGCGCTGGAGCACGGGGCGCAGCTCGTCATCGCCTATCACCCCGTCATCTTCAAGGGGCACAAGCGCCTCACCGACGCGCACCCCGAGCAGTCGGTGCTCCTGGACCTGATCCGGGCGGGGATCAGCGTCTACTCGCCGCACACCGCTCTGGACGCGGCGCCGGGCGGGGTCTGCGACTGGCTGATCGACGGGCTGGGGGCGCTGGCGTCCCGTGCGCCCGTGGAGGAGGTGCGCGACCTGGCGCCGGAGCTGGCTGGGACGGTGGGGGCTGGTCGAGTGGGCGAGCTGGTCGAGCCCGTGAGCCTCGATGTGCTGGTCGAGCGCCTGAAGGTCCACCTGGGCCTGCCGCAGGTGCGGGTCGCGGCCGCGGCTGCCCACGCGGACGGCGCGCCCATCCGTCGGCTGGCTGTCTGCCCCGGCGCTGGGGGCTCACTCTTTGAGAAGCTGCGCGGCCCCGAGCTGTTCGTCACCGGCGAGATGCGGCACCACGACGTGCTGGCGCGGGTCGCCCGGGGGGAGTCGGTGATCCTGACGGACCACACCAACACGGAGCGGGGCTACCTGGCCGTGCTGGCCGAGCGCCTGGGGGCCGCGCTCGCGGGCGCGGACTTCGTGGTCTCCGAGCGGGATCGGGATCCGCTGGTGATCCGGTAGGAGCCCTGTCGGCTCCGTCAGATCCGCCAGCCCAGCATGAAGTAGAGGCCAACCAGCAGCACGCTCAGCGCCGCCGCGACCCCTGCCTGCCTGGCGGCGGTGCCCGGCGGCGGCGGGATGCGGCGGCTCATGGCGGCTCCCGCGAGCAGGCCCATGGCCAGCCCGCCGAGGTGGGCCGCGTTGTCGATGCCCGGCACGACGAAGCCGAACACCAGGTTGATGCCGACGAGGGAGGTGAGCTGGCGCTGGCTGCGGGCGAAGGCGGCTATGCTGGTCTGGAGGCCGCCGCGACGGAGGCCCACGAGCGACGCGCCCACCACGCCGAACACCGCCCCCGAGGCGCCCACGCTGATGCGGGCCTCGGGCATGGCGGCGCTGGCGAGGCTGCCGGCGAGGCCGCAGAGCAGGTAGATCGCGAGGAAGGGCAGGTTGCCGTACAGGCGCTCGGTGAGGCGGCCGAGCTGGTAGAGCGCGCCCATGTTGAAGGCGATGTGGATGAGGCCGCCGTGGAGGAAGGCGCTCGTCAGCAGGCGCCAGGGCTGGGAGCCCAGCGAGAGCGGTCCGTAGTTGCCGCCGAGCGCCACCAGCGGGTCGTCGCCCGCCATCAGGGTGGAGAGGCCAAGCTGCGCCACATAGACGAGCGCGCAGAGCCCCACCAGCGTCGGGGTGACCCAGGCGCGCGGGGTGGCCTCCCGCAGGCCCAGGAAGAAGCGGCGCAGGGCGAGGTGCTCCTCGCGGGTCAGCGGGCGCTCTCCGGGCGCCTCGGGCGGAGCGGCGGGAGCGGGGGGAGCGGGCGCTCCCGGTGTCTCCGGGGAATCAGCCAAGTCGTTGGCGGATGTGGCTGACGAGCTGCAGGAGCGACGGGTGCGTCACCCGCCGGCAGGCCTCGTGTACAGGGAACCAGCGCACGTCGCAGATGCCCTCGCCCTCGGCGGGGCAGAAGATCTCCGGCACCGGATCCGCGTTCATCAGGTAGACGTACATGGACTTCAAGCGGGGCTCGCCCTCGGGGGTCTGGAAGCCGTAGCGCACCAGGCCCAGCGGCTGCGTCACGGTGAGGGTGGAGTCGATGCCCATCTCCTCGCCCACCTCGCGGATGGCGGCGGCGGCGGGATCCTCTCCGGGCTCCAGCTTGCCCTTGGCGATCTCCCAGGTCGTGCCCGAGCGCCGGGTGCAGCGCACCAGCGCCAGCTCGTTGCCGCCGTCGCGCTCGCGCACGAGGATGCCGCCGGCGGAGTACTGCTGGCGGAAGCCCGGGCGCAGGTTGAGGACGTGCTTCAGGGGGATGGGGTCCGACATGTAGAGGCCGGAGCGGCTGCGGTTGAAGCGCACGCCGCTGCGCCGGGCGCGCCCGGCGTCGACGAAGAGCACCTCAGGCTTGCGGTTGAAGCGGTGGGCCACCCGCCAGGCATGGGACTCGCTGACCGAGAGGAACACCCGGCGGTTGCGGCCCGCGGTGAGCATGCCCTGGGTGCGGTAGCGCTCGAACTGGTCGGCGGTGGAGGCGTGGTAGAGGATGTCCGGGCCCGTGTAGCGGCTCCGGCGGCTGGCGCCGCGGATGCGCCCGCGGGGTCGGTCAATATCGAAGCGGGGGCCGGGGCCGCGCCGCGCGGCGGTCTCCAGCTCGGCCACGCTGACATCGCGCTCGAGCTGGGTGCCTACCGCCGCCGCAAGCTCGGGCAGCTCCACCCAGCCGTTCTGGTCACGCTTGAACGCCACGTCGCTCCGTCGCCGCAGCAGCGCGGCCATGGTCTTGCGAAGCTGTTCGACGTCGCCCACTTGCGGGCCTCCGAGTGACCTGTCTCATCAAACTTAGCGCGAAACGGGTCATCGGGAAGACCTGGCGTCACGGAGCGCTCAGGGAGCCAGCGCGTAGAGGTCGGCCAGCGGGGTGGATCGACCCATGAAGTCTCCCGCCCAGTCCACCTCCCAGACGACCTCACCGCCGGGCGTAATCTCGCGCAGGTGGCCGGCGCTTCCGTAGTTGTGCAGCGTGTTCCCGCCGGCCAGGCGGTGCGCCTCACCCATGGTGTCGCCGTAGATGCCCTCGTCGCGGCCGAAGCTCCAGATGAGGGAGAGGGTCTCGGTCTCCTCGTCGAGGCTGTACTCGTTCACCACGGTCTCGTCGCCGTTGTTCCGGTCCTTGCTCGAGAGCAGCAGCGTCCCCGCCTCGGTGAAGTAGCCGCCGTGCTGCCACCAGAACGCCTGGTCCAGGCCCGCGAAGCCCCAGGCGCCCGTGGCGTGGCCGAAGTAGCGCAGCGTCTCCCCCGTGGAGGCGTCGATCTGGACCATGGTCTCCATGGAGTAGAACGAGTAGAGGAAGGTGTCGTCGCGCGGATCCCAGCGCAGGGTGTTGGACCCGCAGTACTCGCTGGCGCCGATGGCGTCGACGAACTCGGCGCAGTCCCAGAGCTCGCTGATGGTGCCGGATGGATCGCTCACCATCAGCTTCTCGTTGTACCTGTCGATGGCCGCCCAGGCGATGGACCCGTCGTCCAGCTCGGTGAAGGGGTGGTGCAGCCCCGGGGTCGGCACGGTCTCCAGGATCTCGCCGTCGAGGGTCATGCGGATGACGCTGGAGGACTCCGCGTCGAAGAGGCCGGACCAGTAGGTGTTGATGTCGATGAGCATGTGATCGCCGTCGTAGCTCGGCTGGGCGTGCATGCTGATGGTGAAGCGATCCATCTCCCAGGCCCAGACGATGCGGCCCTCGCGGTCGATGATGAAGGCCCAGCAGAGCGCCCCGCTGTCGCTGTCCTGCATGGTCAGGAAGACGTAGTCGGTGTCCGGATCCCAGCCGTCGGCGTCGCCGCTGACGCTCAGCGGGTAGGGCGCGCGGGTGCTCAGGATGTCCGTGGTGATGGCGGCCTCGACGTCGAGCAGCGGGCCGTCGGACTGGGCCGTGGCGCTGAAGTCGTTGACCACCCGGTAGGTGACCGCGGTGTCGAAGGGCACGCCCAGCAGCAGGTGCTCCTGCGGCCCCGCGGCGGTGTCGACCGCCGGGGAGCGCTGCCAGATGCCGTCCTCGAAGCTGAACTCCACCCAGACGCTGCCCGGCTCCAGCTGATCCCAGATCACGTGGACCACGCTGCCGATGGTGTCGTTGACGCGGGCGGTGACGCCGGAGACCTGGGGGGTCGTGAAGGAGGCCGGCGGTCCCCCGGTGTCAGTGTCCGTCGGCCCCGTATCGTCCGTGCCGTCAGTGTCGTCGTCAGTGTCGTCGTCAGTGTCGTCGTCAGTGTCGTCTGCGCCGTCATCAGTATCGTCATCAGCGCCGTCGGTGTCGTCGCTCGCGTCGGTGGTGTCAGGTGTCGTGTCGCCGGTGTCGTCACCCTTGCCGTCGTCGCAGCCGGTGAGGAGCATCGACAAGAGCAGAACCGGGAGGAGGGAGGAGCAGCGCATCAGAGGTCTCCAGTGCGTTCAGGGGGCGAGGTCGTAGAGGTCGTTGAAGGGGGTGGAGCGGCCGATGTAGAGCTGATCCCAGGCGATGTCCCAGACGACCTCGCCGGCGGGGGTCGCCTCGCGCAGCCGGGCTGTGGTGCCGTAGTTGTGCAGCGTGTTGCCGCCGGTCAGCCGGTGAGGTTCGCCCATCTCCTCGCCGTGCACGCCCAGGCCGACGCCGAAGCTCCAGACCTCTACGAGCGCCTCGTTGGCTTCGTCGAGGCGGTACTCCCGCACGACGGTCTCCTCGCCCTCGCCGCTCAGGTGGGCGGAGATGAGGAGGTGGCCCGAGTCCAGGTAGTGGCCGCCGTGCTGCCACCAGAACCTCGAGGAGGGCGGGTCGAAGTCCCATGAGCCCGGGAGGTGTCCGAACCACCGCAGGGTCTCGCCGGAGGCCCGGTCGATCTCGAACACCGTCTCCAGGGTGTAGAACGAGAAGAGCACGCGGTCGGTCAGGGGGCTCCAGGTGACCGTATTGGAGGCGCACTGACCGGCGATGATCAGCTCGTCCAGCGTCGCCTGGCAGCTCCAGATCTCCCGGGGCAGCGCCTCACCGGGGGACAGCTCCATGAGCAGCTCGTCCGCGCCGTCGAAGGCGCCCCAGAGGAGCGCGCCGTCCGCCGTCTCGAAGAAGGGGTGGTGGAGGCCCGGGGTGGGGTGCTCCACGAGCCCGCTGCCGTCGATCTTCATGCGGTGCACCTCGCTCTGGGAGGCGTCGAAGAGGGACCACCAGGTGTTGGAGTCCAGGAGCAGCTCGGTCCCATCGTAGGAGAGCCGGGGGTGGAGCGTGGTGGTGTAGCGGGGGTGCTGCCGGGCCCAGACGACCTGGCCCTGGCGGTCGAAGATGAAGCTCACGTACAGGTTGTCGTCGTCGGCCTGGTGCATGCTGGTCAGGAAGTACCGGGCCCCGTCATCCCAGCGCAGGGGATCCCCGTCCAGGGACGCGGGCGTCGGCACCCAGGAGGGCCGCGGCTCGGCGCTCGCGGTCTGCTCCTCGCCGAAGAGCGGGCCGCCGCAGAAGTCGTTGACGACCCGCCAGCTCACGGAGCCGCCGTAGGGCACGCCCAGGATCAGCGCCTCGGCGTCGCCGACCTCGACGGTCCTCGCCGGACTGGACTGCCACTCGCCGCCGTCGACGCTGAAGGAGACCCAGGCCGAGCCGGCGCGCTCCTGCCGCCAGCGCGCGGTGATGAGCGAGCCGAAGTCGGGGTGCGGAGCGGCGGACGCTCCGCTCACGGCGACCTCGGTGAGCGTCGGATCGCAGTAGACGCCGGTGTCGTAGGCGACCGGCTCGGCGGGGGGCTTCTCCTCGCAGCCGGCCAGGACGGCGAGCCCTGTGAGGCCTGCGAGGGCCGTGAGGTCTGCGAGGGCTGCGAAGGGGGCGGGGAGGGGCGTCACGCGGCGAAGGATAGCGGTCGAATCGGGTGTGCGCGAGGCGCGGTTGCACAATCTACACAGCCCGCCCTGCACAGCCCGCCGGGTCGCTCAGAAGAGCGTGAGCTGCCCCGCCGGATCCGGTCTGCGGAAGGGAGAGGGGCTGGGGCCGGCCGGCGGAGCGGAGAAGCCGAGCTTGCGGTGCCAGATGGCGAAGAGCTGCTCGGTGGCCTCCCAGCTCTTGTCCCGCCCGCGCCGCAGCCGCGTCATCACCCCGTCGGCCCGCAGCGGCGCCGCCTCTCTCAGCCGCTCCTCGAAGACCGCCGCCACGCTGCCCGGGAGGTTCACCAGCCCGGTCCAGGCCCAGGCGGCCCCGGCCTCGCGGGCGGCGCGCAGCGCGGCGGGCACCCCGGCGTCGTTCAGGCCGGGGATCAGCGGCGCCAGGCTCACGCCCACGGGCACGCCCGCCTCGGCGAGGGCCGCTATCGCCGCCAGCCGGGCGGACGGCGGCGGCGCCCCGGGCTCCAGCAGCCGGGCCAGCGCCGGGTCCATCACCGGGATGGAGAAGGTCACCTGCGCGGCCCCGTGCCCCGCCAGCTCAACCAGCAGATCGAGATCCCGGACGATCAGCGGCGAGCGGGTGATGATGCCCACCGGGTTGCGGAATCGGGCCATCACCTCCAGGCAGCCGCGGGTGAGCTGGTGCTGGCGCTCGATGGGCTGGTAGGGGTCGGTGACGCCGCTCATCGCGATGCGCTCCCCGCGCCAGGAGCGCCGTCGAAGCGCCGCCTCCAGCAGCGCCGGCGCGTCGGGCTTGGTGAAGAGGATGCGCTCGAAGTCCGTGCCCGCCCCCAGCTCCATGTACTCGTGGTACTCGCGGGCGTAGCAGTAGGCGCAGGCGTGGGTGCAGCCCCGGTAGGGGTTCAGGCTCCAGGCGAAGGGCATCCTGGGGTTCGTGTTCTTGACGAGCACCGATCGGGCCCGGTCCTCGCGGACCGAGAGCTTCGCCGGCGGGGGGGCCTCCAGCCACTCGATGATCTCTGGCGCGAAGCGCCCGGCGGGGTTGGAGATGCCCCGGGCCGTCACTGGAGGGCGACCCCGACGAGCATGACCGCGCCGCCGGAGAGGAGCGCCCAGCGCCGCGAGCGCTTCTGGGAGACCGTCTGGTAGCCGTCGATGTAGCCGGCCTGATAGGCGCCGGGCTGGGTGGTCCACCAGTCCGTCGAGGGGCTGCCGCCGAAGCGGCCGGCCGCGTAGACCGCGCCGCCGGTGAACGCGGCCATGGTGACCACGCCGGGGCCGGCGCCGTTGTCCTTGGCGACGTTGACGCCGGTGTAGAGGCCGACGAGTCCGCCCGCGAGGCCGTAGCCGATGCCCCGCCAGCGGTCCCGGCCCGCGTTGTTGAAGCCCGCGGCGTAGCCCGCCGCGCTGCCGACCTGCCAGACAGGATCGGACTTGGAGGCGCTCGAGTCCGGGGCGGGATCGACCTCCTCCGAGGTGTCCTGGGTGAGGTCCACGCGCTCAACCAGGGTGCGATCCTGGATGCGCCCCTTGCCGGCGATGCGGGTGGTCACGAGCCACTCAGAGGCCGAGTCGCTCACCACCAGGGGGGCCATGAAGGCGCCGCCCGTCGCGTAGCGGGGCGTGAAGGCCGCCGGTGCGCCGTGGCTGCCGTCCTCCAGCGAGATGTCCATGAGCTTGACGGTGGGGCCGCTGAGCGGGTTGGCCCGGTAGACCATACGCAGCGAGTCGCCCGAGAAGACCGTGGGCACCGACAGCTCGAAGGGCACGTCGACCTTCACCGAGGTCGGGACGACCGTGGCCCAGCGCAGCTCGCCGCCGGCGCTGAAGGAGAGGAGGGTGGTGTCGTCGCCGGTCCAGACGACCTTGTCCCGCTTGCTGGAGAAGCGGTTGAGCTCGGTCGTCGTGTTCTTGCCCTCCTCCGCGTAGAGCGAGCGGAAGCCCACCAGCAGGTTGCCCTCCGGATCCAGGTCGGCGTGCACCAGGCGCACGAAGCCGTCGAGGCCCCGGAAGCCCAGCCCGCCGAGCAGGGTGTCCTTGTCGAGAGAGGTCTTCAGGGACTCGTCGTCCAGCAGCTTCGAGAAGGAGACCTGCCCGTCCTGGAGGCCGAAGATGTGCAGCGCGTCGATGCGGTTGCCCGGCGTTCCGGAGAGCGCGGCGCCCAGCAGCGCGCCGTCGTCCTGCTGAACCAGCTTCAGATCCCGGAGCGTGCGCCGGTCGCCGAGATCCATGAAGGCGCTGGTGTAGTCGCCGTCGACGGGGACCTGCACGAAGATGAGCTCGGTGCCGCCCTTCTCGGTGCCGGTCATCAGCAGATCGCCGCCGTCGGTGACCTGGAGCCGCACCTGCACGAGGCCGTTGGCTTCCAGATCGTAGTCGCTGACCTCCTTCAGATCCGCGTCCAGCACCTTCACCGACTGCTTGCCGGACTCGGCGGTCACGCCCACCACGTAGTACTGGCCGTTGTCGGAGGCCGCGAAGGGCACGGCGCCGGGGTGGGGGTGGCTGCCGGAGAGCTTGGTGGAGGCGAAGCGCTGGCGGGTGGTGCGCTCGTCGCCGACCCGCGCCACCAGCCGGGCGTCCGAGGCCGATCCGGTCGCCGGGTCGATAGCGCGCGCCATCAGGGCGAGGCTGTCCATGTAGAACACCCAGATGACCTCACCGGTCGGGTGCACGCTCGTCCAGCTCTCGCGGCCGGCCTCCGGGTCGTAGAGGCCGCCGCCGCCGGGCGAGTTGGACAGATCCAGGGTCTCGCTCCACGCCTCGGTCAGATCCGAGGTGCGGCGCTCGATCAGGTACTGCCGCCGGGTCTCCGTGGGCGGCAGCAGCACGATCAGGTCGCCATCCATCGACACCACGTCCTCGCCCACCGGCCAGCCGGCCTCGGGCAGCAGGGCCGACGCGGTGATCTCCTGAGCCGCCGCGGGCGCGCTCGCCAGCGCCAGCGCCAGCGGTACCAACCATCCCTTCATACCGATACGCTCCTGAATCATTGGGCTCGCCCTCCTCACTTCTTGGGCGCGGACTTGGGCTTGTGGAGCTTGGCGTCCATCACCCGGCCGTACCGGTCGTAGAGGGTGGCTCGATCGTAGTCGTTGTTCCAGATGGGCGTCTCGCTGCCCAGGTGGATGGAGAGCTGCTCCTTGCTGTCGTAGTTGTCGTCGCCGGCGCCGGAGTGGATCTTCACGGTGTGCCCCGCGGGGAGCACGACGGGCGGGAGCAGCCAGGAGTTGCCTGAGGCGTCGGAGATGCGGTAGCCGTCGAGGTTCAGCGCCTCGGCGGTGACGTTGCAGACGCGGAGGTACTCGCCGTTGATGTTCTCGCGGTCGTCGCCGTCGGCGTTGGCGTGGAAGCTCGTGATGTGCACCGTGCCCTGGTAGCGGTCGGTGCTCCAGATGCCCCGGCCGGACGCGCGGGCGCGCTCCTGGGCCGCGAGCAGCAGCTCGACCGGGGTGTCGGCGCCGACCGGCGGGATGAGGAAGAGGTGGGCGTAGCCCTTCTCGATGAGCTCCTCGGCGAGCCACTTGCCGTCGACGGCGACCTGACCCAGCAGGCGGCCGTAGCCGTCGCGCTGGGCGCCGCCGTAGGTGAGCTGGACGATCCCGCCGGAGACGAAGGACTCGGCGACCTGCCGCGCCTCGATGCCGTAGGCCTCCATGGGCTTGAGCTCGGGGGTGTTCACCCACATCACCCGGACCTTGTCGCCGTCGGACAGAGTGAAGGTGTCGCCGTCGTAGACGCTCACCACCTGACCCTCGCTCGGTGCGGGGGCGGGCGGGGCGTCCTGGGCGAACGCGGGTGCGCCCAGGAGGAATAGGATCGCGGTCATGGGGAGGGCCTCCGTGGCGACGTCCTCAACACCGGACGTCGCTGTACCTTCCAGTTGGAGGCGCACTTATACCACCCGATAGCGTGCAGTCGCGGTCAGATTCAGGCGGCTACTCTCCGCCGCGCTGGACCGGCAGATCGGCCCGGGCCCGGATCCGCTCAGCCTGCCAGAGGTGGTAGATGACGTCGGGGGCGAGCCGGGCGGCGGCCTCGGCGGCCTCCGCAGCGCCGGCCATGTCGCCGATCTCCAGGCGGGTGATCGCCAGGGTGTCGAGGAAGTCGGACCGCTCGGGCTCGGCGGCGACGGCGGACTCGATGAGCGCCGTCGCGTCGTCCATGTCCCGCCCGGCCAGCGCTAGGAACCACGCCTTGCAGTTCTGCTCGCTGGACTCGCCGCCGGGGCCGTCGCCCAGGGGCTCACAGTCCCGGGTCAGCCCGACCTCCAGCATCTCGCCGACGCGCTCCTCCTCGCCCAGGATGCGGGCAGTGGCGAGCATGAAGTCCAGCGGACGGTTCTCGTCGTGCAGTCGCGTCCAGGTGGTGTCCAGGTCCGCGCGGGCAGTGTTCAGGAGCTCCGGCGCGTCCGCCTCCTGGGCCAGCATCGCGTAGAACCAGAGGGAGGTGCCGTCGGTGGGGTAGAGCTGGAGCCTCCGGCGGAGGTGGGCCAGCGCGCCGTAGGTGTCGCCCTCGGCCGCGGCCAGCCGCGCGCGGCGCATGAGGTTGGCGTCCGGGTTCTCCACCAGGGTCGCCGCGCGGGCGAGCTCCGCGCCGGCGCCGGTCAGATCGCCGGTGTTGTAGAGGGCATCCGAGCGCGCGACCCGGGCGTGGGCGTCGTCGGGGGCGCCCTCCAGAGCGGCCTCGGTCATGGCGAGGGCCGCCTCGTCGCGGCCGCTGAGTGCTGCCCAGTTGGCCGCCGCGACGAGCTCTCCCAGCTCGGACAGCGCCGTCGGCTCCAGCGCGGAGACCGCCGTCCAGTAGGCGTCGCCGTCGCCCATGTACCGCAGCAGCCTGGCCCGCCCCACGGCCGCTTCGTTGTCCTCGGGGTGCCGCCGGAGGTACTCCTCCATGCTGATCACCGCGCTGCTCAGATCGTCCAGCGCTGTGTGCAGCCGGGCCCGGTAGAGCCCCCGATCGGGATCGGACTTGCCGTAGCGGGCGACGTCGAGGTTCAGGAGGATCTCGTGTCCGTCCATCTGCCGCGGCGCCCGCTGGCTCTCCAGGAGCGCGAAGCGGCCCCCCGGGTAGTCCAGGAGCAGCCGGTGGCCCTTGACCACCGAGTGGCCCACCAGCCCCAGCATGTCGAGGCCGCTGCGCCCCCCGTCGCTGCCGAGCCAGATGGCGCTGCCAGGGGCGTCGATGGACACCCCGCCGAGCTCAACGGAGAGGAGCGGGACTCTGCGCGTCTGTCGGTAGAAGGCCGACATGGGCACATTCTCCGCCGCGCCGACCCCGAGGATGGGCTCCTCGCCCTCGGTGGCCACCGACTCGAAGCCGGGCCCGGTGTACTCGGTCAGGATCACCCCGCGGGCGCCGGTGTCCAGCTCCAGGAGGAGCTCCCGGCTCACCTTCTCGCCGTCCTCCGTGCCGGCGTGGAGGGTCAGCGGCACCAGCAGGTGCTGCCCGTCGAAGGACATGCGCTCGGCGTCCCCGGGCACGGCGAGCTGCCCCGGCAGCGCGATCTCGATGACGTCCGCCGGGTAGTCGATGGCGATCTGGAGCTGGCCCCAGACGTTGTTTCCGAGGATGCCGTCCAGGGGGATCTGGCCGGAGAAGGGGCCCAGGGAGGGGGTGCCCACGGCGACCGCGACGTCCTCCAGCACCACCCCGCCCAGGTTGACCCAGGGCAGGTGGCCCTCGTACAGCGGCACCTGACCGCCCAGGCCGGCGATGATCCCGCCAGTAGCCACGCCCTCGACGCCCAGTCGATCGGCCATATCGTCCGTGAGGAGGGAGGTGCTCGCGCCGGTGTCCACAAGGAAGACGCCGCTCTCGCCGCCGGGCAGGTCGATCTGGACGTAGACCTTGTCCGCGCCGGGGTAGGGGCGGAGCAGATCCATCTCCACGGTGGCTGCGGACGCGGGCGCGGCGTCGGAGCCGCGGTGTCCGGCGCAGCCGGCGAGGAGCAGGATGATGACAGGGGCGAGCCGCATGCAGGGACCTCCAGCGGGAGTTGTATCGCACGCGGGCTGGAGGCTCGCTGTAAAGAGGTGTGACAAAGAGCGCGCTGGAAGCCCCCATTCAGAGGATCCTCCCGGATATAGCCCTCAGATGGAGCTCCAAGACCAGGAACGAAGAGCGCTGATGATGCTGCTGGCGGATCGGCTGCCGGGGTACGCCGAGCGCTCCCGGGTCGCGGGCGCCGCGGGCGTCGCCTCCACGGCTCAGCTCACAGGCGATCCCGAGGCTGTCTGGGCTTCGATCGTCGAGCGCTCCGCCCTGTCGGGGACGCTGCCGGAGCTGCTGCGGGCCGCCTCGCGGGCGCGCCCGGGGGATGAGCGGCTGCGGCGGGCCGCCGCTGGCGCCGCGGAGGGACAGCTCGTCCTGAGCCGGGCGGCCCCCCCGGTCTGGATTGTGGTCGCGGCGGGCGTCCTGCTGGGCGGGCTCGGCTGGTGGACGCTGCGCGGCGACACCGAGGCCGCCGCCATCGCCGCGGTGTCCGCTGAGGCCGAGGCGCCCGATGCCCCCGCTGTGGAGGATGCGTCCGACGCGCCGAGCGAGATCGACTCCAAGGACGCCGACGCGCTGGCCGCGGCGGCCGAGAAGACCGGCGAGACGGGCGCGGAGGCGAAGGAGCGCCGCGCAGCCAGGCGCGACTCCGAGCGCCGCGCCGCCCAGCCGACCTCGGCGGCGCCCGAGGCCGCCGGGTCAGATGTTGAAGCAGGCGTCGCAGCGGACCTCTCGACGGCCGCGACGGTCGCCCCCGAGAGCGCCGACACCAGCAGCGAACGCTGCGCCGCGGGCCGGGGAGAGCTGGTCGGCTACTGGTACACCACGCTGTCGCTCTCGGAGGGGCAGGTGCACACGCTCACCCACGGGGTGAATGTGCGCACGGACTACCCGCGACAGGACAACAGCTGGTCGAGCCGGGCCCCGGTGACCTGTGTGCTGAAGCCGGGTGATCGGGTCACCGTCGCCAGCGCGCCGGTCGAAGTCGGCAGCGGACACCGCTGGGTGCCCCTCCGCGGCGGAGACCTGAAGCCCCGGTAGCCTCGCTTTGACTATTTGTGTTTTAGCGACTTGTGCCGACTCCCTGAGGAGTGGGACACTCACCGGGCCCCTGAGTCTGAGTGAGTCATGTACCGCTTCTCCACCCTGCTGTTGGCCTCTGGCCTGATCTTCACCTCCGCATGCCGCAACAAGGCCGACGACACCGGCCTGGGCGACGGGGACATCACCTCCAGCGACGACGGCGATGACACCGGTCCCGGAGGCATCACCGACGACACGGACACGACGACGCTGCCCGGCGACGACGGCGACACGGAGGACACCAGCCTCACCGACACCGACTCGGACACCGACCCGGACACCGGCGACAGCGACGACACGAGCGGCGACACCCAGGACACGGGCGGCGGTGACACCGAGGACACCGGCCCGGACACCGGCCTGTACGTTGACGGCGACGGCGACGGCTTCACCCCCGAGGAGGGGGACTGCGACGATCTGAACCCGGACATCAGCCCGGACGCCGTCGAGGCCTGTGACGGCCTCGACAACGACTGCAACGGCGAGATCGATGACGCCGTGGGCGACCTCTGGTTCGCCGACGTCGACGGCGACGGCTTCGGCGACCCCTCGGACTTCCTGGAGAGCTGCGACGGCACCTCCGGCTACATCGCCGACTTCGCCGACTGCGACGACACCCAGGAGGCGGTCAACCCCGACGCGGACGAGGTCTGCGACGGCATCGACAACAACTGCGACGGCGACATCGACGGCGACGCGCTGGACGCGGGCGACTGGTTCGAGGACGACGACGGCGACGGCTACGGCGACGACGGGGACTCGGTGAGCGACTGCGCGCAGCCCGAGGGCTACGCCGCGGACGGTGGCGACTGCGACGACGGCGACGCCAGCGTCAACCCGGGCGCGGCCGAGGTCTGCGACGGTGAGGACAACGACTGCAACGGCGCGGTCGACGACGACGCCGCCGACATCTCCACCTGGTACGCCGACCTCGACGAGGACAACTACGGCGATCCCGACAACACCGTGGACGCCTGCGAGGAGCCCGAGGGCTACACCGACGACAGCCGGGACTGCGACGACAGCCAGTCCGCCGTCAACCCGCTCGCCCTGGAGGTCTGCGACGGCGTCGACAACAACTGCGACGGCACCATCGACGAGGACACCGCCTACGACGTCGAGACCTTCTACATCGACGATGACAGCGACGGCTACGGCGTCTCCGACCTGACCGTCGAGGCCTGCGACGCCCCCGAGGGCTACGCCGACAACGCCGACGACTGCGACGACACCCAGTCCACCGTCTACCCCGACGCGGACGAGGTCTGCGACGGCCTCGACAACGACTGCAACGGCGAGATCGACGACGACGCCACCGAGGACGCCATCTGGTACGCGGACGCGGACGAGGACGGCTTCGGCGACGACGGCGACACCGTCGAGTCCTGCGAGGCCCCCGACGGCTATGTGCTCAGCGGCGGCGACTGCGATGACGCGGCGGACGCCGTGAACCCCGACGCGGACGAGATCTGCGACGGCATCGACAACAACTGTGACGGCACGACCGACACCGACGCCGTGGACCTCCGCGTCTGGTACGGCGATCTGGACGTCGACGGCTACGGCGATCCGGGCTTCACCACCGAGGCCTGCGACGCCCCCTCGGGCTTCGTCGCCAACGCCGACGACTGCGACGACACCCCCGGCGACGGCACCAGCATCAACCCGGACGCGGACGAGATCTGCGACGACGTCGACAACGACTGCGACGGCACCGTCGACGTGGGCGCCTCCGACGAGAGCGTCTGGTTCCGGGACGCGGACGAGGACGAGTACGGCGACGCGGCCGACAGCGTGGAGGCCTGCGACGCCCCCGACGGCTACATCGCGGACCACGCCTCGGGCCTCTACGACTGCGACGACGCCGACGCGACCATCAACCCCGACGGCCTGGAGCTGTGCGGTGACGGCGTCGACAATGACTGCGACGCCAGCGTCGACGAGGACGACGCCTTCGACACGGTGACCTGGTACGCCGACGGCGACACCGACGGCTACGGAGACGACGGGGCGACCCTGGAGTCCTGCGCCCAGCCCGATGGCTACGTCGACGTCGCGGGTGACTGCGATGACAGCGCCGCCGGCATCAACCCGGACGCCCTCGAGACCTGCGACGACGTCGATGAGGACTGCGACAGCGTCATCGACGAGGATCCCACGGACGCCGCCACCTGGTACGCGGACGCGGACGAGGACAACTACGGCGACGCGTCGAGCACGCTGGACGCCTGCGATGAGCCCGAGGGCTACGTCGGCAACGACACCGACTGCGACGACGCCGAGGGGTCGGTCAACCCGCTGGCCGTCGAGCTCTGCGACGGGATCGACAACAACTGCGACGGCGAGACGGACGAGGACGACGCCTACGACGCCTCCACCTGGTACGTCGACGGCGACACCGACGGCTACGGCGACGCCGCCAGCACCACCGAGGCCTGCTACCTGCCCGACGGCTACTCCTCCACCGACGACGACTGCGACGACACCAACGGCAACGTCTACCCGGGCGCCGAGGAGATCTGCGACGAGCTGGACAACGACTGCGACGGCGAGGTGGACAACAACGCCTCCGACGCCTTCGTCTGGTACGCGGACACCGACGAGGACGGCTTCGGTGACGAAGACAGCTCCACCACCTCCGCGACCTGCGAGGCCCCCGACGGCTACGTCCCGGACGCCACCGACTGCGACGACGGCGACGGGGCCGTGAACACCGACGCCACTGAGGTCTGCAACGGCATCGACGACGACTGCGACGCCGCGGTCGATGACGCCGACGGCAGCCTGGACGATCCTGACGTCAGCACCTGGTACGCGGACGCGGACGAGGACGAGTACGGCGACGCGGCCGACAGCGTGGAGGCCTGCGACGCCCCCGACGGCTACATCACGGACCACGCCTCGGGCCTCTACGACTGCGACGACGCCGACGCGGCCGTCAGCCCGGACGGAACCGAGGTCTGCAACAACACGGACGATGACTGCGACGCGCGCATCGACGAGGAGTCCTCGGACGCGCTGACCTTCTACGCGGACACCGACGAAGACACGTACGGTGACGCCGCCTCCAGCACCAGCGCGTGTGAGGCCCCGGACGGCTTCGTCGACGACGCCACCGACTGCGACGACGGCGACGGCGGCATCAACCCCGGCGCCGTGGAGATCTGCGACGCGATCGATCAGGACTGCGACCTCGACATCGACGAGGGCGCGCTCCTCACCTTCTACGCGGACGTCGACGAGGACACCTACGGCGACGACGGGGACTCCGTCCAGGCCTGTGAGGCCCCCGACGGCTACATCGAGGTCGACGGTGACTGCGACGACGCCGACGTGGACATCAACCCCGAGATCTCCGAGATCTGCGACTACGTCGACCAGGACTGCGACGGCACGGTCGATCAGACCTTCAAGACCGGCGCCCGCTACACGGACCAGAACAACTGCGGCGCCTGCGACAACGACTGCGACGCGGTGGTGCTGGATGGGGCCTTCTCCTGGTGTGACTCCTCGGCGCTCACCCCCTTCTGCAACTACGAGTGCGAGGACGGCTTCGTCGATCTGAACGTCGACGGATCCGACGGCTGCGAGTGCGAGATCCTCGAAGGTGAGGACATCCCCTTCGACGGCGTCGACAGCGACTGCGACGGCATCGACGGCGACCCGGGCCTGGCGGTCTACGTCTCCACGACCGGAACGCCCTCGGGCGCGGGCACCTCGGGCGACCCCCTGGACAGCATCCAGGACGCCATCGACCTCGCATCCACCGACGGCTACGAGTACGTGCTGGTGGCCGGCGGGGACTACGACGAGGACGTCGATCTCGCTGACGGCGTCAACGTGGTCGGGAGCTGGGACGAGAGCTTCTCGCTGCAGGATCCCGCTGGCACGACCTCCAGCATCTACAGCCTGGGCGGGCTCGCCACCGTCACGGCCGTGGGCATCACCGCCGACACGGCCTTCAACGGCTTCACCGTCTACGGCACCTCGACCAGCCGCGGCGACGCCTCCATCTCCCTGTGGCTCGAGGACAGCGGCGAGGGCCTCGTCATCGCCAACAACACCATCGTGTCCGGTGACGCCCGGCGGGGTGACGACGGCGGCGGCGGCGACCCGGGCGGCGACGGTGAGTACGGCATCGTCGGCACCGACGGCGAGCTCAACACCTGCTCGACGCTGCCCGACGGCGGCGTGGGCGGCGTGCTCACCTGCGCGGACGGCGACGTGGACGGCGGCAGCGGCGGCGACGCGGACTGCCCGATCTACAACACCTCACAGCCGGACGGCGACGTCGGGCTGGGGGTGGACCCCGGCACCGGCGGCATCGGCGGCTGCAGCGGCGAGATCACCAGCAGCAACTGCGGCACCTGCACCATCGTCACCGGCTGCTGGGACGGCGGCACCGACGGCACCGACGGCTTCTTCGGTGACATCGGCGTGGGCGGGGCCGGCGGCGACAGCGCCGACGGCGTGTTCGCCAGCCTGAGCTGGTCCCCCAGCGATGGCCTCGACGGCGTGTCCGGTGAGTCCGGAAGCGGCGGCGGCGGCGGCGGCGTGGGCGCCGGGGCGGAGGTCGACGGATCCTGTGGCGACTACCACCTCGGCGGCACGGGCGGCGGCGGCGGCTCCGGCGGCTGCGGCGGCGAGTCCGGTGTGGGCGGCGAGGGCGGCGGCGCGTCGCTGGGCATCGTCTACTTCTGCTCGGGCACCTGCACGGACCTGCCCGTCATCACCGGCAACACCATCGCCGCGGGCGACGGCGGCGACGGCGGCTACGGCGGCGACGGCGGTGAGGGCGGCCTCGGCGGCCTCGGCGCGCTGGGCGGCGACTCCAGCGGCTCGGCCTGGTGCGGCCTCGACGGCGGTAACGGCGGCGACGGCGGCGACGGCGGCGAGGGCGGCGCGGGCGGCGGCGGCGCGGGCGGCGCGAGCTACGCGGTCTACGTGGTCAACGTCACCCCCGACGCCTCCTGGGTGAGCGCGGACAACGCGCTGGAGTACGGCGCGGGCGGCGGCGGCGGCCTCGGCGGCATCAGCGGCATCTTCTCCGCCACGGACGGCGAGGACGGCGCGGACGGCGCGGACGGCGAGCAGAACTGGTAGCGCGCCTCCGGGCGGGCGGGTGTCGGCTCAGTACGCCGACACCAGCTCGCTCAGGGCGACGCCGGCGACCATGAGGATCAAGACCGTCGCGAAGTAGAGCACGAGCCGCCGCCTCGACGGGGCTCTCCCGGGTGTTGAGCGATGGTCCCCGTTATAGCGCGCTGTGTGGCGTACTCACCATCGACCCCTGGGTCAGCCGACCCGGGGTAAGACAGCCCCCAACCGGCTCCGCCGGCTGGACACCTTCGTGGCCGCGATCTTCCCCGGCCTGCTGACGCGGCAGGGGCCGGGGGTGTTCCTGGATCTGGGGTACGGGCGGGTGCCGAGGACGACGCTGGAGACGGCGGCTCGCTGGCGGGCGCTGAACCCCTCGCTCGGGGTGGTCGGGGTCGAGCTGGACCGGGAGCGGGTCGCCGCCGCCGCCGCCTTCGCCGACGCGCGGACCCGCTTCCTGCGGGGTGGCTTCGACGCTGAGGTCGGTCCAGTGCGTGTGCTGCGGGCCATGAACGTGCTGCGTCAGTACGACGAGTCTGCGGTCGGGGGGGCCTGGGCCGAGATGGGCGCCAGGCTGGAGCCCGGTGGCCTGATGATCGAGGGCACCTGCGATCCCTTCGGGCGGGTGATCGCGGTGAACCTGATGTTCAAGCGGGGGGCGTCCCTGCGGTGGGAGGGGGTGCTCTTCTCGACCAATCACCGAGGCGACTTCACCCCCGAGAGCCTGCAGCCGGTGCTCCCCAAGAACCTCATCCACCGGGTCCGGACCGGCGAGCCGGTCCACGGCTTCTTCCGGGACTGGCGGTCGGCGTGGCGCTCCGCGGCGCCCTGGGACAGCTTCGGCCCCCGGGCGCGCTTTCGGGAGTCCGCGCGGCTGCTGGCGCAGACGCAGCCCCTGGATCGGCGGCCCTGGCTCGCCCGGCACGGCTACGTGTGGTGGCGCCCCGGGCCCTGACGGGTGCCTCGCAGCGTCAACAACGCCAGCAGCGCCAGCCAGGCGGGCCACCCCAGCCGCCGCCGGGACGAGCGCGCGCTGCAGCCGGACTCCGAGTCCGCCTCAGCGGCGCTGATGCTGTACTCATCGAGCCCCCGATCGCCGTCGGAGATGAGCCCGTCCCGGTCCTCGTCGTACCAGAACCACGCCCCCGCCGAGGTCTCGTCGGTCCAGGCCTCGGCCAGCGGATCCTCTGGATCCAGCGCGACGTCTTCGCCCAGCGCCTCCAGGGCAGCGGCCTCCAGGACCACCGGCACCTCGATGAGCAGATGATCTCCGTCGACGGTCAGCGCGGTCTCGATGGCGAAGGCCTCGGGCCGCATCGCCACGGAGAAGCGCGTGCCGCCGTCGGTCTCGCCCTCCAGCACCAGCGACTCCAGCTCGACGGCGATTCCGCACCAGGAGCCGGCCGGCAGCTCGCCCAGCACGTTGTCGGCGTCCAGCAGATCGACGGGGTCGAGGGGGAAGGAGGCCTCGGCGCCGCCGCACGCCTTCACCAGGAGCGCCACGGGCGTCAGCCGGGCGGAGGTCAGGGAGATGCCCTCGGGTGACTCGGCGGCGAGGCCGCCGATGGTGCCGGGGTTGCCCACGGCCGTGCCGCTCCGCTCGGGCGGCTCGGCGCAGGCGAGCAGCGCCAGGGTGAGGGGGATCATGAGGTCTCCTCCGGGGGGCGGGAGAGGGGCAGGAGCTGGAGGTTGATCTGGTAGACCTGCTCCGCGTCGGCGACGTGATCATCGCAGAGGTGGAGCAGGCGCTCCTGCAGAGCGTCGAGCTCGCCCTTCAGGCGGGGGATGAGGGAGCGGGGGATAGCGACGGTCACGGCGCAGTAGTGCCGCTCCTCGGCGGGGGTGCTCGTCAGGGCCTCGGCGGCGCGCTGCAGCATTCCCTGGTGATAGTTGTGGGCGGCCAGGCCGGCGATCTCGTGCGGCGTCGCGACGGAGACCTCGGCGGGGATCACCCGGTCGCCATCGCGCACCAGCATGCCGAGGGTCAGCAGCGTCTCCAGGGCATCCCGGGCCTGGGCGCGGGTGACGGCGGGGCGGAGCTGACGGGCGATCCAGTCGGGCTCGGCCTGGAAGTCCGAGCGCAGCGCGAGCTCGCGGGTCGCCGGGTAGTACCAGTTGGAGAGGTAGCGCACGACCCCGTCGTCCAGCGGGCGGGCGCTGCGGAAGCGGCGTGAGGCGGAGATGCGATCCCAGGCTTCGTTCTTCTCGGCCGCGGCGCCGGCCTGCTCGAACTGCACCAGCGCCAGGAAGAAGCCGGTCTCCTCGCGGTCCAGCCGAAGGGCCCGGACGAAGCCGTCGGCGGTGTTGGACGTGAGGGAGCGGCGGCCCGCCATGACTTCACTCAGCAACGACGGGGACTTGACCGCCGCGCGGCGGGCGAAGAGGCGGTGGCTGTAGCGGCGGTCCGCCCGCTTCTGAGCCTGGAACCAGTCCCGCAGGTACTCCCGGTAGGACAGGTAGGAGAACACATCCGGCTGTTCGCCTCGCTTCATAGCCTCACTGTATCAAGTTTTGAGTACACTTGTATCGGTCAATGTACTCATCAGGAGTACATTTATTGTGCTCATGATGTAGAGCCACTTTATCAATTTGAGTACGCTTTGGGCATGTCTCGTACCGCATGTCCCCCGATACCTCTCGCAGCCACGGTGATCGCCCTCGCCGCCGGGCCCGCTGTCGCCGCCCCCAGCACCGCCCCGGACACGGCGCCGGTCAGCGCCCCGCCGACCGAGGACGTGTCGCCGTCGCCGACCGCCTCCGAGGTGCTGCTCGCGGATGGCGCCCGGCTCATCGTCGCGGCCGCCGCGCCGCTGTGGCCTGGTGAGCGCCGTAGCGTCTACCTCGCCGAGGCGCGGCCGGATCCCCGTGACGGATCGCTGGTCGAGGGCTGGCGCTACGCGGGGGATGGCCGGGTGGTGTGGGTCGGCGAGGGGGTGGTGGAGCTCGCGCTGGCCTACCCGCTGGCAGGGGATGCGGCGACCTCGGCGATCCTGCGCGCGCCGCTGGACGCCGCCCCGACGGCGGTCTGGATGCCGCAGGCGCCCCCGCCCGTCGAGGTGCCGGCTGCTGATGGGCTCACCGCCCCGGAGGTGCAGTCAGCGGAGGCGCCACCGAGGCGCGAGGGGCCGCGGGCGTTCGGCCGGGATCGCGGCGGGGTGGCGCTCGGCGATGTGCACGACGCACCGTTCTACGGTCGCGGCGCCGCCCTGCGGGTGACTGGCGGCTACGCCGGGGACGGCTTCGACTCGGGGCTCGGGCTGGGCACGGCGTCCTGGCGGGTTCGCCCCGCTCGCGGCCCCGGGCTGGTGGAGGTCGGGGTCGAGGGGCTCTGGGGCCAGCGCTGGCTGGAGGGGGAGGGGACGGAGAGCTACGGATTGGAGCCCGCCGTGGCCTACCGGGTGTGGAGCCGGGTGGACTCGCCGGGCGTCGGCCTCGCGGTGATCGGCGGGCTGGGCGCGGGCGTCGGCGCCGAGGGGCTCGGGGTCTCCGGGCTGGTCGGTCTGCGCAGCGGTCACCCGGACGCGACCCGCGTCGAGGTGCTGTACGAGGCCCGGGGCGGCCTGGGCGGCAGGCTGAGCTTGGATGGGCGGGTCGCGGTGCGCGACGCGCTCCGGGTGGGGGCGCGCTCCCGGGTGGGGGATCTGCCTCGCCACGACGGGGCCTTCCGTCAGCTCCGAGCTGACGGCGCGGCGGTGCTGGCCGCGGACCTGGGCTCGTCGCTGACCCTGGAGCTGGCGGCGGGCGCGGGCGGGTACGACCTGCTCTGGGCGGACGCTGGCTTCGTCGCTGATGGTGCGCTGGAGGTGCGCTGGTGAACGCTCTGTTGATGATGATCGGCGCCGCCTGGGCCGGGGGCTTCTCGGCTGAGGTGGCCTACACCTCGGCTTACGGTCCAGACGCCTACGGGGTGAGCCACCTCCAGGCAGCCCACGGGCCGGACCTCGAGATCGGCGTGCTCGGCGTCGGCGGCACCCAGCCGGGGCTGCTGGCGACCGCCGCGCGGACCCTGGCGCTGACGGAACGCTTCGAGGTCAGGGGCGAGCTGCAGGTCGGCATGCTGCGGGCCTTCGGCCCCTCGCTGGGCTTTGACGCGGGCTGTCGGCTGTCGCTGGCCCCGCTGGACGTGGTCGCTGAGGTGGGCGCGCTGCCTGGAATGGGCGCGCGGGGGGCGGCCGGCGTGGACGCGCCGCTGGGTGGCGGCTGGGGGCTCTCGCCCCGCCTGCGCCTGGAGACCTGGGCCGGCGATCGGGATCCGGCGCTGCGGGCCGCGCTCGGCGCACGACACGTCGGCCCCAGCGGCTGGTGGTTCGGGCTGGAGGCCAGCGCTGGAGGCCGGGATGTGCTGCACATGGGGCCCGGCGTGGCCGCGAGCTTTGGGAGGATGAGATGAGTCCATGGATGGTCATCGCGGCGCTCGGCGCGCCCGCCTCCGCCTCGGGCGTGCTCTATCAGTCGGACGGCTACGCCCCGCTGTCGGCGCTGTCGTCGGACGCCGCGGTGCTGGGGCGGGTCGCCAGCGTGGAGTCGCTCTACCGCTTCGAGGCGTCCGCGGGCGCCTGGACCTTCGCGGCCAGCCTGCCCGAGGGGGCCGCCGTGTCAGGGCTCCGCTATCGGGAGGGGGCGGGGCCCTGGATTGCGGCCAGCCCGGAGGCCGCCGCGGAGGCGCCGAAGCCCCCCGACAGCGAGCTGGAGGTGCTCCTGCCTGGGGAGGTCTTCACGGCGGTGCTGCCCGAGACCGACGGGCCGGTGGACGTCGCGCTGAGCTGGCAGCAGCTCCTGCCAGCCCGGGGGGGCGGCCTGGCGCTGACCGTGCCGCTGGACGACGGCGGCGTGAGCCCCGGGGCCGAGGTCTCAGTGGCGGTCGCGGTGAGCGGCCTGGATGAGGTGCTGGAGGGCGCGCTCACCGCGACCTCCGGCGGCGCCGCGGAGGACGCGGGCAGCGTGCAGATCGACGGCGACGAGGCGCTGGCGATCTGGGAGGGGGTGCTGGGGGACGCCTCGGAGGTGACGTTCTCCTGGGCGGAGGCCTCGGCCCCGCTCGGTGTCGAGCTGCTGGCCTATCGCCCGGCCGTCGATCCCTTCACCGGCGAGGCCGGCGGCCCCGGCTACGCCCTCGCGGTGATCCAGCCGGGGCCGCTGACCGACGCCGACCGGGTGGAGCAGCTCTTCACCTTCGTGCTGGACGTGTCCAGGTCGATGGCCGGCGCCCCGCTGGAGGCCGCCGTGGCCGCCGGCTCGGAGTGGATCGGTGCGCTGGAGCCCGAGGATCGCTTCAACGTCATCCCCTACGCGTCCCAGCCCTACCCGTTTCGGCCCAGAGCGTCCGCCGCCACCGCCGACGCGGTGGGCGACGCCGCGTCCTTCATGGCCGAGCAGGAAGCCGCCGGGCTCTCGGATCCCGAGGAGGCGCTCGTCACCGCGCTGGAGCTGGTGGACGACACGCTCCTGCAGCGCACGTTCTTCGGCTGCTCGGGGACCACCCGCGGAGAGGCCGGTGACGCGCCGCCGCTGGAGGGGGCCCCCATCGAGCCTGTCGGCGGCGGGGTTGATCGGGTCGCTCCCTACGTGGTGCTGCTGACCGACGGCGGGGCGAGCACGGGGGAGACCGACCCCGACGCCATCGCGGCGGCGATCACCGCCGCCAACACCGCCGGCGCGAGCCTGTTCGCGGTCGGCGTGGGCCAGGACGTGGACGTCGCGCTGCTGGAGCGGATCACCGCCGAGCACCGGGGCGAGGTCGCCTTCGCCGCAGACGCGAGCGAGGTGGCGGCGGCGGTGGGCCGCCTCCAGGAGCGCATCCGAGATCCCCTGCTCGTGCAGCCGCAGGTGGATATCGACGGCGCCTTCGACGCCGCTCCAGAGGCCCTCCCGGATGTGAGCGCGGGCTGGGAGCTGCTGCTGGCCTTCCGCTATGACGAGCCCGGCGAGGCCGCGCTGCTGCTCACTGGCATCCGAGGCCAGGAAGACCTGGCGCTGGATGACACCCTGACGCTGCCGGAAGAGGACGGGCGCTGGCCCGTGGTGGCCCGCGCCTGGGCGCAGCTCCGGGTGGACGATCTGGACGCGCGCTATCTGGCCGGGGAGTCGGTCTACGACGAGATCGAGGCGCTGGTGTCGTCCTACGGGGTCGCGAGTGAGGTGGTCACGCTCTCCTACGGCGACGCCTCGGAGGCGATGGCGACGGCGGACTACGCCTCCTCGGGCTGCTCGGCGCTGTCGCGGGTGTCGCCGATGATGCGCTCGCTCTGGGCGACGATGCTCGTGGCGCTGGGGGCGGCGCTGCTGCGGCGACGAGGCTGACGTCCAGGTACAGCGGGAGCGCAGTCAGACGCCGAGCTTGGGGCAGGCCTTGTCGAAGGGGCAGGTGTCACAGGCCGGCTTCTTGTTCTTGCAGGTGTAGCGGCCGTGCAGGACCGCGGCGGGGCCGAAGAAGGTCCAGTCCTCCTCCGGGATCTGCTGCATCAGATCGGCCTCGATGCGCTCCGCGTTGCGCTGGGTGGTGAGGCCCATGCGCTGGCTGACGCGCTGCACGTGGGTGTCGACGATGACGCCGCTGGGGATGTCAAAGCAGCAGTTCAGCACCACGTTCGCCGTCTTGCGGGCCACGCCCGGGAGGGTCACCATCTCGGCCATGGTGCGCGGCGCCTGCCCCCCGAAGTCGTCCACCAGGGCCTGACAGACGGCCTTGACGGTCTTCGCCTTCCGGCGGAAGAAGCCAGTCGGCTTCAGATCGACCTCCAGCTCCTCCAGGTCGGCGTCGGCGAAGGCCTGGGGATTCGGGTACTTCGCGAACAGGCCCGGGGTGACCTTGTTGATGCGCTCGTCGGTCGCCTGGGCGGCGAGGATGGTCGCGACGAGCATCTCCTCGGGGGTGTCCCAGTTGAGCTCGTAGGTCGCATCGGGCCAGGCGTCACGGAGGCCGTCGAGGAGGTCGTGGATCGCGACAGACATAAGTAACTCCAAGGGGTTGTGGGTACTATGTATGTATCCCGTTGGGGCCCTCTCAGCGGTCAGGAACTGTCCGTTCAGCCGCCTGTTCAGCCCCGAAGAGCAGCGGGCTGAGCTCGGCCGCGGTCGCCCTGCAGCGGGCCGCGGAGGCCGCGTCGCCCTCGGCCTCCCAGGCGTTGGCGAGGGTGTCGAACGCGAGGGCGTACTGGTCGTAGTCCTTGTACTCCCAGGTGTGCTCGGCCTGGAAGGGCGTCTCAACCCGCGAGCGCAGGGTGTGGCCCGCGAGGGCGGCCCGCATCTCCGCCTCCACCGCGCCGGGGTGGGGCAGGGGGGTGCCCTCGGGCGCGGCCCGCATGAGCACGGCGCCTGTGGGCCACATCGCCCCCAGGCCCGAGAAGGGCTCCAGGTTCAGCAGCGTGAAGCGCAGGTAGACCGGGCGGGACAGGTTGGCTCGCACGAGGTCCACGCCGGCCAGCGGTCGCCCGTCCGCCGACGTCAGCACGAGGTCCGGGTGGCGGGCCGACTCCTGGGCCCGGTACCAGTCCGCCGGCACCATGTTGGGCGCCACGAAGGCCACGTCGGGCCTGACGCCCATCACCTGCTGGACATACACCATGCCGAAGAGCGTGGGATCGCCCGCGCCCAGGATGAGCGCGCCCGGCTCGACCGCCGAGAGGCTGTTGAGCATGTAGTCTTCGAGCACGGTCCAGCCCCGATGCGGCGCCTTCTGCCAGTTCACCAGCAGCGGCCCGACGAGCCCCAGCGCCAGCGCCGCGCCGACGACCGGCGAGCGGACCCGCGCCAGCGCCCAGGCCGCGCCCAGGCCCACGAAGACGGCGAGCAGCGTGTTGGGCAGGATGTGGAACCTGGAGGTGACCACGGCGAAGTCCGTGGTGAGCGGCAGGTTGAAGGCGCTCAAGAACAGCGGTCCGGCGGTGAAGACCGAGGCGCCAGCGGCCAGCACCCACCAGCGCTCCCAGGCGTCGTCTCGTCGCCAGCCGACCGCCAGCCCCAGCAGCCCGAGGAGGGCGAAGACCCCGAACAGCTCGTGAGGGAGCTGCGTGAGCCAGTGCAGCGGGTGCTCCCATGGCGGCACCTCGACGTCCGAGATGGCGAGCCGGAAGGTGCCGTAGTCCCGACGCAGGAAGTGGTGGAGGAGCCCGTCGGGGGTGGTGGTGTCTCCCCAGCGCCACACGCCCCCCGGGATCATCAGCGTCAGGTAGGCGAGGAAGCCCGGGACGAGGCCCGCGGCGCCCGCGAGGATCGAGGCGACGGGCCGCCGGCCGCGGAGCAGGACCGCCAGGGTGTAGAAGCCCAGCGGGAAGAGGAGCACGACCGTGTGGTGGTTGGCGATGCCGCTGGCGAGGGCCAGGCCGAAGAGGAGCGCCGCGGCGGGACCCCCGCGGACGCGCGCCGCGTGGAGGCTGGCGGCCAGGGTGAGCGCCGCCGTCAGCGCGCCGCCCATGAAGACCTCGGACACGGTGGCGTAGCGCCAGAAGTGCAGGCTCAGGCCCAGGCTGCCCGCCGCCAGCACGCCCGGAAGGATCCGGCCTGTCAGCTGGCGGACCAGCGCGTAGAGGATGGCCAGCGCCGCCGCGCCCTGGAGCGCGGCGACCATGGAGACCCGCCAGGCGACAGTGCCGATTGGGACGCGGGCCGCCGCCTTCACGAGCAGGGAGAAGAGCGGGTAGCCCGGCGGGTGCGCGACGCCGCCGCCCGCCGCGATGGCCATGAACTCGGAGGCGTCCCCGCCCTGGGCCGTGGTGGCCGCCCCCCAGCCGAAGAGCGCGGTGAAGACGGCGAAGACAGCGAAGACGACGAGCGGCTCCGCTGTCTCGGGGCGCCGGGGGCGCTCGCTGGGCTCACTCATGGGCTGGGAGACTATCAGATCGGGCGCGGTCAGGTTCTGGCCCGGTCAGGCGGTAAACCCGGTGTCAGTCAGGAGGTGTCTTGTGGAGCGTGTTCTTGGTATCGGTGGTTTCTTCTTTCGTTCGGTGGACCCGGCGGCGCTCAATCGTTGGTATCTGGAGAACCTGGGGATTGACCTTGTCCCGCAGGACTATGAGACCCCTGCCTGGCAGCAGGAGGCTGGGACGACTGTGTGGGCGGCTTTCCCGAAGGACACGGGGTATCTGCATCGGCCTGAGCAGCAGTGGATGGTCAACTTCCGGGTGCGGGATCTGGGGGCCATGCTGGCCCAGCTTCGCGCGGCGGGTGTTGAGGTTGTCAAGGAGCCCGAGACCCACCCCAACGGGATCTTTGCCCATGTGTTGGATCCCGAGGGCAACCCCATCGAGCTCTGGGAGCCCGCGGCGGGCGCTGTCTGTTGAGGCTGCGGGCGGCCGGCAGCGGAGGGCGCCAGGAGGCGCGTGAGTTCAGCGCGCCAACATCGCGTCGGTACCTTTGCGGATTCTGACGCGGCCTCGCTAAGTCCGCACCTTTCGCCAGAACGCGCCGAATGGCGCGCGCCAACTGCGAAGAGGCCCCTCTGAGGAACGCGACGTCCCAGCGCCGCACGCGAGAGGGTGTTGCGACGTCAGATGCCTCGCCGCAAGGCGACATCAGGAGGCAAGACCTT